>JAAUYJ010026703.1_pt1 | contig 13983 bp, 12 predicted proteins | sample 7278031 | NCBI WGS metagenome assembly JAAUYJ01 (sample SAMN14350222, study PRJNA611818) | marine sediment metagenome | isolation source: surface marine sediment (1.8m) | place: French Polynesia: Moorea | collected 2018-08 | reverse complement strand
GATCACCCATAACTTGGGCAGGTTCTCGCTCCTGTAGAGCCAGTGCTTCCCGGCATTTTTATCCGGGGAGTGATTCGATTTGTCCGCAGGTGTATTCATCAGCCCTCCACCGGTGCCACCATCCGTTCAACGAGCATCAGCGGATAATCGGGAAAGAAGAAGATCAGCAGCGTGAAGAGTGCTGTCGTGCCCAGCGCCAGCACGATCGGCAGCGGCGCCTCGCCATGGTCCGCGTGTCCGTCACCGGGGCTCTCTTCCCTAAAGAAGGCCGCGTAGACGATCGGCATAAAGTAGGCCGCGTTCAGCAGTGTTGATATCACGATCGTCCCGATTGCAATCCAGTGTTCCGCCTGCAATGCCCCGCCCAGCAGATACCACTTGGAGATAAATCCTGCAAAGGGCGGTGCGCCGATCATCGACACAGCACCTACAGCAAAAGCCCCCATGGTCCAGGGCATGCGCCGGCCAATGCCATTGAGTTCGCTGATGTTCTTCTTGTGTGCCGTGACGAGTACCGCGCCGGCACAGAAGAAGAGTGTAATTTTACCGAACGCGTGCATGGCGATGTGCAGGCCGCCGCCGATCGCACCGGCTGCGATTCCGAGCATCGCACCGAGCGTGATATAGGAGAGCTGGCTGACGGTCGAGTAAGCCAGCCGCGCCTTGAAGTTGTCCTTGCGCAACGCAATCGCAGAGGCGAGCAGGATGGTCAGGGCTGCGATCACGACCAGCCACTCGGCTGCAGCAATTTGCCCGATACGCTCGATGCCGAAGATATAGACACTGACCTTGAGCACCGTGAAGACACCTGCCTTGACCACGGCCACCGCGTGAAGCAACGCCGATACCGGCGTCGGCGCGACCATGGCAGCCGGTAGCCAGCGGTGAAACGGCATCAATGCCGCCTTGCCGGTACCGAAGACATAAAGCAGCAGCAGGATGCCGAGCACACCCTCGCCGACGTCGTCCGGAAAGACACCGCCCGGTGTGAAGTCGAGCGTGCCGGTGAGATACCAGGTCCAGACCATGGCCAGCAGCAGGAAGCCGATCGAGGTGCCCATGAGCAGGCCGAGATAGACCCGCCCTGCCCGCTTTGCTTTTTCGGTACCGGCATGCGTGACCAATGGATAGGTGGCGACTGACAGCACCTCGTAGAAGACGAAAAGCGTCAACATGTTCCCGGACAGCGCGATACACATCGTGGACGCGATCGACACGGCGAATGCCGTGTAGAACCGGGTCTGGTTCTTCTCATGATGGGCGCGCATGTAGCCGACGGCGTAGAGCGTCGTAATCGGCCAGAGCAAACTCGCAACCAGCGCAAACAGCATGCCCAGTGGCTCCGGCGTCAGTGCCAGCTTGAGACCGATTACAGGTTCTGCAAGAACCAGCGTCGGCGGTGCGGTCCAGTCGATGGTCGCTGCAAGTGTCGCAACCAGGATAAAGAGGATGATCCCGGCCAGGATGCTGACACCCTCCCGCAGGTTCGGATTCGCGCGCGTGGCAACGATACCGAATGACGCCAGCAACGGCACCAGGGGGATCAGGGCAAGCAGCAGTTCACCGCTCATCCGCTACTCCCCATGAGAACTCCGGCCGCCCGCATGGCGGCGCCGACACTGACATCGGTCTGGATACCGAAGTAGAAGTTTGCCGCGACCAGTGCCCAGGTCGGGATCAGCATCGATGCCGGCGCCTCGCGCACTTCCACTGAATTCGAGGCAGGGGCTTCGAAATAGGCCGCTTCGATCAGGCGCCAGATGTAGACCAGCGCCAGCAGCGAACCGATCAGAATCAGCACGGCGATCGGCCACAGTCCTTGCTCCAGCGTGCCAAGCACCAGGTACCACTTGCTGATGAAGCCTACGGACGGCGGCACGCCGATCAGGCTCAGGCCACCTAGTGCAATAGCGGCCATGGTCCAGGGCATGCGCCGGCCCAGTCCGGCAAAATCACGCAAAGTCACTGCACCGATACGATAGGCAACCGCTCCGAGAGCGAGAAAGAGCGCTCCCTTCATCAATGCATGATTGAAAATATGCAGGATCGCCGCACCAATCCCCGTGGTCGAGGCCAGCCCGATCCCAATCAGCATGTACCCGATCTGCGCGACGCTCGAATAAGCGAGCATGCGCTTGACGTCATGCTGGAATACCGCGACAAGCGACGCGGAAAGAATGCCGATCAGTCCCAGCCCCATCAGGATCGGATCAAGCGGCATGTCGCGGAGCGAGAAATCGGCACCGAAGACATTGAAGACGAAACGCAACAGGACGTAGACCGCGACCTTGGTTGCCGTTGCGGCAAGGAAGGCTGTGACCACTGATGGGGCGTAGGTATAGGCATTTGGCAGCCACAGGTGCAACGGAAACATGGCCAGCTTGAGACCGATACCGACGGTCAGGAAAGCGAAACCGGCGCGCACGGTCCGGGTATCAGCGACAGCAGGCAGGCGCTCCCCGAGATCCTGGATGTTCAGGGTGCCGGTCATCATGTAGAGAAAACCGATACCGATCAGGATGAAGGTCGCACCGATGGTGCCCATCACCAGGTACTGAAAGGCGGCATTCAATGCCCTGCGGTCCTTGCCCATGCTGATCAGTCCGTAGGATGCCAGCGATGAGATCTCGAGAAAGACGAAGATGTTGAAAGCATCGCCGGTGGCGACAATACCGGCCAGCCCGGCAAACGCCAGCATGAAGGCTGCATAGAAACGGGCGATCTTCTCCCCGGGGATCTCGCGTGCAACACTCTCTTTCGCGAACAGCAGCACCAGTGCGGCCATCGCGGTCACGATCAGCAAGACGTAGGAAGCGAGCGTATCGATGCGGTACTCGATGCCCCAGGGTGGCGCCCAGCCACCGAGCTGGTAACTGATCGTGCCCGTGGTTTGAACCTCGACCGCAAGCGCGATCGCGGCGGCGAAACTCAGCCAGGCTGAAGCCAGCACCAGCAACCAGGCAGGACGAGCCCTGTCGACAAGGATGCATAGCGGTGCCGTCATCAGGGGAATGATGACGATCAGGACAGGGAGGTGGTCGAGCAGACTCACTCGCTGCTCTCTTCCGCATCGACTGCTCTCTCATGGAACAGTACATAGTCATCGGCCAGGTCGTCATCGGCCAGGTCCTTGGCATTGATCTCGTCCTCCTCGACAGAGCCATAGGCTTCGTGGATACGCACCACGAGCGCGAGGCCGACCGATGTCGTAGCAACGCCGACCACGATGGCCGTCAGGATCAGGACATGGGGCAACGGGCTCGAATAAGTGGTGACGCCTTCGGTCACGATCGGCGCGAGTCCTTCTCTCAGGTTGCCCATGGTGATGTAGAGGATGAAGACCGATGCCTGGAACAGGCCGAGACCCACCAGCTTCTTGACGAGGTTGCCCTGTGAGATGACGACATAGAATCCCGCCATCATCAGAAAGACAACAATCCAGTAATTAATCAGGCCTGGAAATTCGCTCATGATTGACGCTTCCTTCCCGACAGGGCATAGAAAATCGCGAGCACGATGGAGAAGACGGTGATACCGACACCCAGCTCCACCAACAGTACCCCGTAATGCTGGCCATGCACGGGGTCGCTGGAAAGGACCGAGTAATCCAGAAATGCCTTGCCTCCCAGCATCGAGATGACACCGACGCCGCCGTAGATCAGAACCCCGAGGGCTCCCAGCCGCGGCAGCCAGCTGGGGGGCACCACGGTGCGCGCTTGGGCAGCGCCGAAGACCATCTCGTAGAGGATGAAGCCGGTCGCGAAAATGACGCCAGCCTGGAAACCGCCGCCGGCGCCGAAATCGCCGTGAAACTGAACGTAGAGACCATAGAGCAGGATGAGCGGTATCAGCAGTTTGACGACGGTCTTGAGGACCAGGTTGTCATGGATTGCACTGTCGTCGACACGCGACTTCGGAACATCCTTCATACCCAGCAGAAGAAGAACTGCCAGTCCCGCGGTGAATATGACCACGGTCTCGCCGAATGTGTCGTATCCGCGATAACTGGCAAGAACAGCAGTGACCATGTTGGGCATGCCGACCTCGGCGGATGCCTGTTCGACGTAGCGCGGTGTGACATGCGGATGAACCGGCGCGGAAGGATCGCCGAGCAGCGGTGCATCGAGCGTGGCATAGATCAGGACGGCACCCGTGACACCGACCACGAGCAGCGACAACAAGGGATTGTGCCGCGGCGGGTGTTCCCATCGCTTCGTCAATCGCAGGCTCGAGAGCATCAGCACGGTGGTGATACCGGCACCGACGGCGGCCTCTGTGAAGGCCACGTCGACGGCGTCGAGATTCATGAAAAGGACAGCCGTCAGCAGACTGTAGACGCCGAACAGGATGACGACACCAAACAGGTCGCGCATGCGGATCGCAACAATGGCGATCAGGACCAGAAAGCCAAGCAGCGTAATGTCGATCAGGAGTTCGATGAGCCTTCTCCCCTGGTGTCAGTTTCATCCGAGACGAGCGGTTTCTGATTGCCTTGTAGGGCCGCCTTGGCCATCGCCTGGGTCGCCGTGGGATTGGTTGCGAGGATGAAGATCAGGATCATGATCACCTTGACCATGTCAAGCGACCACTCCATCTGCAGCAATAACCCGAACAGCAGCAACGGCGCCGCGAGGGTTTCGGTAACGCCAGCGGCATGCACGCGCGAGAAAAAGTCCGGCATGCGCAGCATACCGACACCACCGGTGATGCACAGAAAACCGCCAGTCAGCAGGAATGCCGCACTCAGCATCTCGATAAGCAAGCTCATGCTTCTTTCTCCGTTTCCAATGTGCCGTCCTGCTCGCTGTTCTCGAAGAAGCGCATGACGGCGATGGTGCCGACGAAGTTGACCATCGCGTACAACAGCGCCACGTCGAGATAGCTGTGCCATGACAATGCGTAGCCGCCGAGGGCAATCAGCAGTACTGTCTTGGTGCCGAAGGAGTTGGCGGCGAGCATGCGGTCATACTCGGTCGGACCGAGAAAGGCCCTGATCAGCGCGAGGATCATGGTAACCAGGATGGCGACGATAGCTGCGGTCAGCATGTTGTCATACCCCGATGCGCCTGATGCGCGTTTCCATCTCGCCCTTTCTCAGCTCCTCGATTCCGTCGGGATCGAGACTGTGAATCATGAAGTGGTCTTTTTTGATATTCGTCGTGAGTGTGCCTGGCGTGAGCGTGATGGAGTTGGCATATAGTGTTTTCTCCATGGGCGTGGAGACTTTAACATCCAGGCGCTGCCATTGCGGACGGATCGGCAGTCTCGGGTTCCAGATGCGGCGTGCCACGTCGATGTTCGACAACACCACCTGCCACATGAGCCATCCGAAATAGTGCAAGGCTGCGAATCCCGGGCGGAACATAACAGGCTCTTCATCGACCTTGTCCATGCGGACGAGAAAGTAGGTCACCAGCAGCGCGGATATCACCCCGAATGCGAGAATCAATGCAACGTAGTGTCCGGACAGGAGCAACCAGAACAGGAAGAGGACGATCAGGATCAGTATATAGTGCAGTCTCATTATTCTATGACGTCTCGGCATTCACGTAACGATCAAATCCACACCGGCGTGAGCATTCATGGTGCCCGGATACAATCAGAGCCTTGTGACAGCTCTCTTTTCGTGACCCGGTTGCGGTGTCGACCAGCGCAGTAGTTTAACAAACCATTCAGCCAATAGTGGCGTGTATAATCAAAACAAACGCCCTATTACCAGAATAGTGACCGGTATTTCCCAGCCAATCATGGTATTTCACCCACCCCTGAGCACGAATTCCTTCCCAACCTCACCCGCCCCTCAATAAAAACCGCTCTCACCAATCGAGGATTTACACTTTTACCGCCGAATTCCAGCCAGCTGGCCTAGCTGCATTTATCACCAGGCGGCGAATCAATCTGATAAGATCTTGGCCTCTTTGAAGAAAACTCGGATGATCGAAATACAGTGTGTTTTTCAAGCATGCCTATCACGGTTCGGGCTAGTCTTCGCGCCCGCTCCCGCGATCCTGGTGAGAAATACGGGCTAGAACTGTCGTGAAGACTCACTCTGCGTTCAAGTTATTCGAAACGATTCTGCTGATCGGAATCATAACGACGTTGTCCGTGGTTTTGCTGCTGGCGTTCATTGATATCACACATGTAATTTACAGAAAGATCATGGCTCCCCCTCTTTTGGTCGTTGATGCGCAGGGACTCATGGAGTTGTTCAGCCTCATTCTGATACTTCTCATCGGGCTGGAACTCATCGAAACCGTCAAAGCCTATCTCGATGAGGGTGCGGTCCACGTAGAATTGGTCTTACTGGTCGCGATCATCGCTATTGCGCGCAAGGTGGTCGTTTGGGACTTTGACAAGCACAGTGAAGCCGAACTCTATAGTCTTGCGGCCATGGTTCTGGCACTTGCAGTGAGTTACTTTCTCGTCAAGCATAATTCATTGAAGCTTCCGAACTTGTTCCGCGAAACTAAAGAGGACTAAAAAACGGAAAAAAAGGAGACGCTACCCTTTGTGTACTTTTACGCGATTGTAAAGATAGCGGGTTTAATGGGTTTAGCGTGTCTGCAGTTCTGCCCTACTTCTCTGCACGGGTTCCAGCGGCCCGATGCTGATCATGGTGCAGGAGATTGCTCCAGACTGATCCGGATTGGCTGATCGGCGTCGAAGTGAACGTCGCGCTGAGGGAAGGCAATCACGATGCCTGCCTCGGCGAAACGACGATTGATATTTCGATGCATGTCGGTTGTTACCGGCAACCGGTCTTGAATCGTCCCGACGAATACGCGAAAGGCGAGATTCAGCGCGCTATTGCCGAATTCGTCGAATACCACACCGGGTGCTGGCTCCTCCAACACTCGCTCGTCCTCGCGTGCCAGCTCGTGCAAAATCTCTATCGCCTGGTCCACATCGCTGCCGTAGGCGATGCCTACATTGATCAGAATCCGGGTCCTGGTGTCGGACAACGTCCAATTCAGTAGCTGGCCTGTGATCAGCTGCTTGTTGGGAATCAGCAGTTCTTTTTGCTCCAGGTCGCGTATGGTCGTGGCGCGGATGCGGATACGCGTGACAGTGCCTGTGGCATCACCGACAGTGATGCGATCGCCGACTCGCACCGGCCGTTCCGCCAGCAGGATCAGCCCGGAAATGAAGTTGGCGACGATCTCCTGCAGTCCGAAGCCGATGCCCACACCCAGTGCCGCGGCGATCCAGCCCATCTGCGACCAGCTTGCACCAAGCTGACCGAGAACGAGGAGTGTGGCCAGTATTACAATCGCATACTTGGTGACAGTGGTGATCGCGTAGCGGGCCCCTGCCGAGACCTTGCCCTGTTTGAGCAGGATGATGTCCTCCAGTGATGGGAGATTATTCGCGAGTACGTAACCCACGATACCGATAAGCAGCGCTACCAGTGCATCAGCTAGCGTGATCCAGACCAGGACGTCCTCCCCTTCTAACTTGTATACCGTCGACCACAGCGTCACCTCGTTTAGCATTTTGAAGGCTGGCAGCATTCCCCCGCAGATCGCTGCTAATCCGAGCGCCACCAACAGTAACAGTGTAGCGTTGACCAACTGACGGCTGTCAGTGTCTAGCGCAACAAGGTCAACGTCAGTGGCGCCAATGTCGTTGTCAGTGGCCAGGTCTGCCGTCTCGACCTGCTTATCACCGGCACGACGACCACTTACAGCATCGCTCTCCTTGATCGCCGCTTCGAAGGCCAGCCGACGACGTGTCACCAGCAACCAGCGGTTCACCAGCTCGCCACCTAGCCAGGCGCCGATCAGCAGCCATGCCGACTGGGCCCAGCGGTTCATCAGCTCACTCGCCGTGAAGGTGTAACCCCTTAACTCCGCGACCATCATGCTCAGCGGAATGGAAACCGCGACCGCAAACCAGACATACCGCCAGCGCCACCAGGCGCTGTTACGATGCTGGTACAGACAGTGCCGAATCACCCCCCGGGTGGGATGCAGCAGGCGCATGGTGAGTGCGACAAGTCCAAGCTGGAAGACAGTGAATGTCAGCAGCCCGAGCGTGCCGCCCTCTGTTGACGGATCCAGAGCGACCGCGATCCCGGAGAAAAGGTAAAATGGCAAAGCCAGAGTCCTGAACCAGACGAGTTCGCGGTAGAGTTCGGCTACGGCTACGGTCTCCCAGTCGAAATGCCGTTCGGCCAGCCCCCCTGGCAAACTGAGCTTCAGCAGCGTATTGACGAGCAGAAGCAGGATTGAGGTTTCCAACAGCGCAACAGCAAGACCATTCGAAAAAGCTGCGGTTGCACCAGCCACCATTAAAGCCCCGCCCAGAGCTATCAACAGCAGGGCTCCCGGCACAGCCAGCAACACCGTGAAGGCCACGGCCTGCCAGGTTAAAGTCATCTGATCTCGCCGGATACTGCCCACATCTCGACCACAATCAAGCAATTTGCCGCGTAGAGACGGTTGGCGTAGGAGCAGCAGTCCTGCGAGTAGCAGCAGGAACAGCAACCACGGCCTGCGCACCATGCCTCGCCATATGTCATGACCGGCTTCAAGCCAGACCCTGGTATCGAGGAGGGCTGCAAATTCACCGGGCAGCGTCTCGAGTGCCTTCAAGCTGAAGGCTGGGGCGCTCTTCACCCAGAGCAGTTGCTCGGCTAGAAATTGATCGTAATCTCTGGTCATCTCCTCGAGCTGCGTGAGCAGGTCATCCAGGGCATGTAAGCGGCGCAGCTCGGCCCTGTCGTTGTTGACGGTGCGTGCCAGCAGCCTGCGCCTGGCTTCCACCAGCGCCTGGAACTCCGCGCGCAGCTCTGCCCCCAGTGCGATGCTGGTCTCGCCCCCGGTTTGTTTCTCGAGGTAGGCGTTGATATCAGCGAGCGAACGCTGCCCATCCTCATTCTCAATGAGCCGCAGACTGATTTCCGTGATGGATCGCTGAAGACGGTTACGCTTTTGCCTGTATTCCTGCAGCGACGGGAACTGGAGTCGCTGCTCCCGGATAGCCCATCCAATCGGGGCGTCAGAGCCAACTAGATCGAGTTTGCGCCGGGTGCTGCGAAAGACCTCGGTCAGACGCGCGGGTAGAGGCCTTAGTTCACGTTCCAGTAACGATACGGCATCAATCTCGTCGACTTGTCGCCGCAGCAGCTCAACCAACGACAGGTTAGCCTGGGCAAGATTGGCCAGTATTGGCTCCCGACCGGCGCTTCCCTCAAGTACGGCTTTCGCCTGTGCCGTGACCTCTTCTGCCTTGTCACGCCGACGCTCGTATACGGCTGCGCGCAGAACCTCAACACGCAACAAGGCACGACGGACTTTCTGCCCCAGCTCGTCGCGCTCGGCCTCCAGCAGCTCGATGCGCACGCTGTTGGTTAGCAACTCCTCATCCAGCATCGCGATTTCGCTGCGCAGTGACTCGATCCGAGTCTCAGCGGACCAGAGTGCGGCTTCGACCAGAAACGGGCCTTGGCCGGTGGGAGGCGAGGCCGCGGCCCGCGAAGCTTCATTCATCAGCAGCCGGGCAGCCGCGATACGCTCACGGGCCTGTCCAGGTCGCTGGGTCTCGTTCTCGATGTCCCCCTCAAGAATGGCTAGCTTGGCCTCGGTAGCGCTAAGATTGGCGAGCTCGGATTCCAGTTCCTGTTCGATCTTCTCCAGCGCGACGGTGGGTGTGATGTTGAACGTCATGTTCATATCTACATCGCCCCGGCGTTCCATGGAGGCGCGGATCGCTGCCATTTGCTCCTGAGCGGTGGCACCGGCCTTGCGATAGGCCTCCGCTGTCTTCCTGTTAGATCGCGTTGTCTCCAGGTTGGCGACCGCCTGCTGATAGAGCTCGATGGCCCGCATTCGCGCGGCATCGTCAATTTCCTCCGACTCCTGTACCGCGGTAATCCGGCTCTGTATCTGTTCCGAGGTCAGGCTCGCCCGAGTGGCGCCTTCCTGCGCGAGCAGAGGCTCGATGGAGACAAGGAGACAGGCAGCCAGTAGTAACAACGCCCAGCTCGAGCGTGTAGATCCAGTCGGAGCATTGGATAACGCTGGATTGATAAACCCTAACTGGATCACGACACAGCGGATTTGAACGCGACGTAGTCGGCTTCGGCCAGATCCGCGTAGGCAACCGCGAACTCTGCGATCGCACGATCGAACGTGTCGTCTTCCCCTAGATACCCCGAAATCGCAGACGCGCTGCCCGTGCGGCAGTGCGCGTGAGCCAGCGTCCACCCGCAGGCTGTGGCGTACCGACGGAGTTCCTTCGGTGTGAACGACTCCACGTCGGCCGATCCCTTCATGTCCCACATCTGCCGGATGTAGTAGTCTTGTCCCCCGGACGTGCCGCGCGCCCACCCAAGCAGGATATCGCTGGCCGACTGCATCAATCGCTGACCCTCGACCACGCGCTGACCACTGTGGGCATAGCGACTGGGCGGCAGGTGAGCCTCGAGCACCGACCGGCCCGCTTCCTTGATCTGCAGAAACAGGGGGTCTTCCCGATCGCGACCCTCGAATAGCGCAATGTAGCAGCGGGTACCGACGCTGCCTACACCAACGACCTTCAAGGCGACGTCGACCAGGCGGTAGCGGCAGAGCAGCGCTACGCGATCATCAGGCAGAGAGTCCTGATATTGTCGAAAGATCTCGCCCATGTAGTGGCGAGTGTCGTGCGGATGTTCATCCTCGGGCAGGTCGCTCAGTGGAACGATGCCGGGTGGTTCGGACTTGATACGGTATCGGCCGTCCTCTTCGACGGCCAGCTTTTTCAGTGCCCGCAAGCTTTCCTTGCTGCGCGCTTTGTCGAGCATCTTCTGGGTACGCCTGGCAACCTCGCCCTGTGTCTTCGCCCCCTCCTGAAGCAGCTCCTGGAGAGCGTCCGCATCGATGGCCGCGTACCACGCGTCGATGTAGCGTGCGTGTGCAAAGCGAGCCACGACATCGCGGTAGGCCGCCACCGCGCCAAGCGCCGCCTGCTTGTTGTCGTCCTCCGAGTGACCAAGATCCCTGCCGGCGAGCACGAGACTCGCGGCCAGGCGCTTGACATCCCATTCGAACGGCCCTGGCAGTGTTTCATCGAAATCATTGACATCGAAGACGAGACGCCTTTCTGGTGAGCCATATAGACCAAAGTTCGAAAGATGCGCATCGCCGCAAAGCTGCACCTCGATGCCCGTGGCAGGCGTACGCGTGAGATCCGCCGCCTGCACGATGGCCGATCCCCGGTAGAACGCAAACGCGGAAGCCCCCATACGCTCGTGACGAAGCGGAACCAACGACTGCAACCGACTAGCCTCCTGGCCTCGAATCAGGCCAACCGGATCGCGCGAGCCAGAATCGTTAAGCTCGGCGTGGCTCTCGAGCGGTAAACGCTCACGGACAGATCGCCCCCATTCGTATCTAACCGCCGCACTTTCGCCAGGCGTATGATTTGTGTCCATGAAAACCTCCAAAAAATTATTGCGGATGGTGGTGCAATTGCTGTCAACGAGGATTCTAAAGGCGCCCATTGAAGAATAAACAACCTACTATCCGAAGATCAACCGAAATATGGGGACACGAACTATGCAAAATATGTGGATACCTATTTAATCGCTGCTGAATTCCAAGCTTGTTTGATCAAGTATCCTGAACCCGGAATCCAGCATCCGACCTGGCGCACCAACCACCTTGTGCACTTATTGAGTTTGAGCAGGAAGCCCGGTCCAGGATATCCAGGACCGATGGGGTCAAAGTGAACCCGGAAGTATTTTTGAATTTTTTCGCGAGGGCGGAGGACTTGAATAACCATGAGCACCGATACCATTAAGACACCAGCACCATTGACCGAAACGCTGGACGAGCTGTACACAAGTTTCCGCGCCGTTGATGAAGGCAGGGTTGCCGACTACATACCGGAGCTGGCACACGCCAATCCCGACAGGTTCGGCATCGCGGTGGCCAACACGCGCGGCGACGTATTCGAGTACGGCGATTCGGCGGAGTCGTTCACTATTCAGTCCATATCCAAACCCTTTGTCTACGGCCTGGCGCTGGAAGACCATGGCCGCGACTTCGTGCTTTCGCGGGTTGGGGTCGAGCCTTCAGGTGAGGCGTTCAATTCCATAGTTCTCGACCAGCTATCGCACCGCCCGTTCAACCCGATGATCAACACAGGGGCGATTGTGACCACCGATCTGGTAAAAGGCGATAACTACGCAGAGCGCATATCGCGAACGATTGAGATGTTCGGACGCTTTGCCGGCCGTGAAGTTTTTGTAGACAGCGCAGTGTTCATGTCCGAGCGCGCGACCGGTCATCGCAATCGCGCGATTGCGCACTTGATGTTGAGTTTCGGCATGCTCAGCGACAATATCGACGACACGCTTGAGCTGTACTTTCAGCAATGCGCCCTGTTGGTCAGCTGTCGGGATCTCGCGATCATGGGTGCCACCCTGGCGAACGGCGGTGTGAATCCAGTTACTGGCGAGCGAACGATCAAACGAGGCTACGTCAAAGACATATTGAGCATCATGCTGTCCTGCGGTATGTATGACTACTCCGGCGAATGGGCCTATCGCATCGGTATCCCGGCGAAGAGTGGTGTCGGCGGAGGGATTCTGGCCGTCGTGCCGGGCGAGGCGGCGATTGCTACATACGCCCCACCCCTGGATGCAAAAGGCAACAGCGTGCGTGGCATAAAGGTATTCGAAGAGCTTTCCCGCCGCTACAATCTGCATTTCCTCGAGGCCGCCTATTGCGGCAGTTCGTTTGGAGGCGTCATCTGATGTTATAAATGCCGCTGCCTCAACTACCCTATCACGAACGCCCAAGGAGAAAATAATGACATACTGTCTAGCAATTCGCCTCGATCAGGGGCTCGTATTTGGAACCGACTCCCGCACGAACGCCGGAGTCGACTATGTGACGGCCTATCGAAAGATGCATGTATTCCGACCGGCCGCTGACAGGATCTTCGTTGTACTGTCTGCGGGCAATCTGGCGACCACCCAGCAGGTCCTGTTCCATATCCAGCGTGATCTCGACTACCCAGACGCTGGCGCCAATCTCGGCACCGTGCGCTACTTGTTCGAGGCCGATGATGGTGCAACTCGGAGAGGGCGGGTCGCCATTGGGGGTGAGTGTCTGGCTATGACTGGGTGGGAAGTAGCGGTTGATTTTCGGGAAATAGATCGTTTCCGCACAGGCGTCGGGATAATTGGTCCTGCGGAAATAGGAGTAGCGTAATAGCCAAATGAAGACGCGCAGACGGTGGATACTGTGGGTAACAGCCCTCGTTTTGTTGGCCCTGATTGGGTTGGCGTTTTATGGGTATTTCCTGGGCACCCGCGCCATCCTGGAGCACGCCGAAGCCTTTTCGTTTCGGCGAATGATGGTTAGCCGGTTGGCGGAAGGCGAGAATACTTTTCGATTCTTTTTCGCCACCAATCGCGTCCCGGAAAGTAGCAACGGTTCAGTAAAGGCCCGGTTCGGCTCCGATCGGGAGGGCAAGCTCAAACTCGGGGCCTTCGATACGCGGATCGAACCCGCCCTGGGTTTGGGGATGATCATCAATCCGAGCGATTGGTTGCTCAATGAAGAAATAAAGCTCAATAACGTCGAGCCGGTCGGCCAGGAAGCGGTTGTTGCACAGCTCCGCGAGCAGGTCGCGGCCTCGCCACACCAATCCTTGCTGGTCGTGGTGCACGGTTTTCGCGAGACCTTTCCTACGGCCTTGCGGCGCACGGCATTCGTCGCGCACATCCTCGATATCGACACGCCGGTGCTGGTATTCGATTGGCCCGGTGATCAAGGTTCGTCGTTGCGCGGATATCGACGCGCGCAACGCGTGGCGCAGGCCTCGGGTACCGAGCTTGCCGCCACCCTGGAGCTGATCATCGAGCACGTGCAGCCTGCGCGCTTGTGGCTGCTGGCGAACAGCATGGGAGCGCAGGTGGTCGTTGACGCCTTCAGCCTGTTGTATCGAGACGCAGACTATTCCGATTCCCAGACCGAGATCGAGAACGTC
>JAAUYJ010002745.1_pt1 | contig 13984 bp, 18 predicted proteins | sample 7278031 | NCBI WGS metagenome assembly JAAUYJ01 (sample SAMN14350222, study PRJNA611818) | marine sediment metagenome | isolation source: surface marine sediment (1.8m) | place: French Polynesia: Moorea | collected 2018-08 | reverse complement strand
GAGGGAAGATGAATACAAAAATTTCGGGAGCATGAGTAAATCCCCACCAAGATCAGGCAGTGCTGCTGCTCCAGCCAACGCGGCATTGGAAACCCAGTGAGACACCCGTTAGTTGGGCACAGAAGTAGCAAGGGAGTAGCAAAAGCCTCTCCTTTTTGGGCTGCTGCCCCAGGGCGCGGAGGGAGGGGAGAGCGCGGTCGTCTTCGCCCAAGAACGAAAGAGAAAGAAAGATAGTTGAAAAGGAGAGAAAAGAGTGGGGGACCGACGACGAGCCGCCCAGAAGAGAAGGAGGGTGGCAGGTCATGCAGACAGACAGAGAAGAGAAAAAGGAGAAAGAGAAAGACTGCCTCGGAGGGAGGGAGGCCGCCACCCCAATGAGAGAAAGAGAGGAAGAGAGAGAGCGGGCCACTTTTACAGCGAGGAGAAAGGGACGATCGCTACTATACTGTGGCAATAGTGAAGGAAGGCAAATAGGCCGAAAAGGGAAAGAGAAAAGAGACTGCTGTCGGAAAACTGCAGTTTTTCGGACGACGAAGCGAGCCTCGATCCAACCAACTGAGAGCAAAGAGATGTCAAAAAAGTTTCTTTCGCTTTTTCCCCAGGGGCCCAGGAAAGCAAAGCTTCTTTTTGTATTTTTCCGTGGTCGTCGTTCGCCCAAGGGAGAGGATATTTTGGAGCCGAGCAGGGCACAGTATACAGTACATTGCGTTTTGTTGCGACCGCCGATGAAATGAAACGACCGTCGTCGACAACGGCGGTGGCATGGAATAAGGAGGGAGGGGGAGCGCAATGGCGCATTTTCTCCTCTCGCTTCTTCTTCTTCCGTCTCCATTTCCGGCACCATCCCCTCCTCCTTCCTTCTTATTTTAACTCGTTTCTTCCTCCGCCGCGATCTCTTTCCTCCCAGTCGTTGTTACAAGTTAACTTTTGCTCAATGCGGCAAAAAAGGGGGCGAGGGAGAGGGAAGAAAAGAAAGAAGAAGAAGAAAGAGGTAGCTGGGAACGGGAAGTCTCGGCCCTCCCTCCAGATCTCTCCCCTCCCCCACTTTCCCTCCGCCGCAGCGACAGATACTGCGACCGCCGCCGGGGCAACGGCGGCGGCGGCGGCGGCGGCGGACTGCAGTGTGACACAGCAACGGGGGAGGAGCGCCGATGGGAGGGAAGGAGGGAAAAAAGGAAGAACCTGAGAGGTGTCGCTCGGCTCAGATGGATGTGATGGGGGCGGGGAGGGGAGGGGGAAAGGAGGGAGGGGGTAAAAGATGGGTCGGGGGCAAACTGTCTCCCCACATCGCTGTTCCCGCCGCACGCGCTCCCCCTGTACCTGGGAAAAAGAAGGGGGAAAGGGTCGGCGGGTGAGGTCAGTATTGTCTTGAGCCGAGGAGGGAGGAAATCGGCCGGGGAGGGGATAAATCTGGAAGAGGAAGAGGCGCGGCGATATATTTTCTCAGCTCTGCTTTGCCGCCAGCCTCTTCTTCCGTCGATGGTTGGAAGAGGAGGAGAGAGCCATTCCAGGCGCGGTCTACGTAGAAGAACCCTTCCCCTTCTCTTCCTACTCCGTTTTTCGTTTTATGGTCGATTGAAACGAGAGAAACGAGCGATCGTCGTCGTCGTCGTCGTCGGTGTACCTGCTCTCCAGGAAGAAATAGTGGAGGAAGGAGGGAGGAAGGGCCATCCGACGGAAAAGAAGCTTTAACGTTAACGACCGAGAACGAACCGAGTTCGAAGAGAAGGGGAAAATCATCGCTATCGTGCTGACTGAGGGATTTCCTCCCGTCTGAAAGGCGGCGAAATAGCTGGTCCCGATTTTTGACCGCTGCGAAAAAGAAGGAGGGTGCCTTTCATGAAGGCGGGCCCCCGCCGGCAGAAGGTTTTCCGCCGAAAAAGATCCCCCTCCTTCCTCTTCTCCTTGGCTACACGTGGGTTCCATTTTTGGCGCTGAAAGGAGAGAGAGGAGGGAAAGCGGAGAAGAGGAAGAGAGAGCACAACCAGCGGTCGGTCGAACGGTCGCCCCAGAGAAAAAGAGAGAGGGAAAGGGAGAAGAAGACCAAGACAGAAACAGCTCAGTCAGTCCCTCTCACTCCTCCGGCCTTTCAGTTGGTCCCGAGCCACCGAGGCGGCGGGATTGCTTCATGCAAAAGGCGAGGAAAACATCTTCGAGAGAGTGATTTTTTACGGCAAATCCGCGGTCGGTTTTTTTTGCCTTGAGGAGTAAAAAGACAACAAACACCTTGCGTTGTGTAATTGCATTGGACCCCTTGCTACCCTCGTGCCCTCTTCCGAAGGACAGGGGTGGGCCAATGCACAGAAGCACACGAGGAAGTGTTTCTATCCTTCGCTGCTTTTACTCCTCCTCCTCTCTCCTGGAAGACTGCTATAATGGTTGGGTAATTGATTGTGAGGGTAGATAAGGGATTGTGCTGTAAAAGCCCTTCTCCTTCTCCCCCCTCCGGCCTCTGCACCACCCCCGCCTCCAGAGGAAAAAGGGACCGCCTTCCTCAGCCAGAAGGGAAGTCATTTCACTTCTTCTCCTCTGGAATAACTCGGTCAGGGAAGACCGACCGACCGACCAACGGCATTAGGGAAGGAGGAGGAAGGAAAAGTGCCCTGGCCTCTCTCTCACGGTCCCAGGGACGAAGAAGGGACAGAGGAGGAGGAAGAAGACCAGAAAGAAGAAGAGGAGAGTGAGAGACAGATACAACCGCCCTCCCTCCCTCCCTCGGCCTCCGCCGCCAACTGCCCCGAGGGAGAAAGGCTGTTCCAAAGGGAGCGAAAAGAAGGAGTTTATGTGGGAAAACAGAGGCAGCAGGAGGCGATATAACTTTGTTTCCTCCCCCTCCCCACCGCCAACACTCGTGAGAAAAGAAGGGAACAGCAGGGGGGCCTCCTTCTCCTCCTCGATCCCGAAGCCTTTTTCCAAGCCGTCTTCCACAAACACTCGGGACAAAAAAGAACTGTGCCATTTTTATTGGCTCCGATGGTGCTGTGACCTCTTTGCGGAAAAAAGAAAAAAACGATATAGCGAATTCCTCCGCGACACTCTGTTCTACTCTGTCGGCGGTGGTTGCAAAAAACAGCTCTTCCGCTTCGTCCTCGAAAGACACCAGCTTTGCACGAGAGGCCATTCCGGGCAGCTGACACCGCCGCCGCCGCCGCCGACACCACAGAATACAACGGCGGCCGCGGCCTTGTAGCGGAGGGGGGAAAAGAAGCCAAGACCGAAATTCCCAAGCAGAGAAAACCATGAACATGCAGCAGCCTTTCCTGATGCCCTGGATGGGCCTGACCGCTGCCGGCGTCACCACACCGACGGCCACCACGCAGCAGCAGCCGGTCGTCTCCGCCACCATCGCCGGCGCCGCAGTGGGGCAGAACGTCACCGCGGCGCAGACGGTGGCGCAGCAGCAGCAACACCATCACCACCACCAACAGCAGCAGCAACAGCAACTGCAGCAGCAATTACAACTGCAGAAGGTGGTGTCACTTCCGCTGCAGGTGGCACCGCCGCAGCAACACCCCTCCCAATTGATGGCAGGTGCGGCGCAACTACAGGCGCAACTCACGGCGGCGCAACAGTACAGCGCCGCGGCGGCCGCGGCGGCATCGCTGCAACAACCAGCAGCATCAGCAGCCGCGCTGCAACAGCAACAACAGACTTTCATGTACCAGGGAGTTCCGCCGGGAGCAAACCAGTCCTTGGTCACACCAGGTGCTGCCGTCCCCGGCGTGAATCAAGCCGCGGCAACTGGTGCGCTCTTGGCACCGAACGCCGCGGCTGCGGTGCCTCACTTCCTCAACCCTGCCACCGGTCCTCAGGCCGCGCAAGCCGCTGCCGTGACGCCGGCGGCCGCCCTAGCGGCGGGAAACGCCGCGGCAATCCCTAAGATGCTCGTCCAGGGTGGAACAAAGGTAGGACAGGTCCTCCTTGATCAAATTTGTTTAGTCTCCAGAATTGTGGCAGGGAAAGGGGAAATGAGTTGGACGTTGAATTGAAAGAGGGCAAACTACCGCCTCGTGCAGAAGAATGGTCTCTTTTCTCTGCATTTGCCGAGAGGGAGAGCGCGGGATGTTGCTCACAAAATTCCATTTTGAGATCTGCAGGGCAAATATACTGTGCTTCACGAAAACCGAGTTCTCTTTGCACTTTCTGGCAGTGGAAGAGAAAAGAATGCTGAGAAAGTTGAGCTAAAATTGGAGGGGAAGGGAAGACGGCACAAGCATTTCGAACAGTAGAAAAGTTGCCTCTCTGCATATTGGCAAAGCAGCAATAGAAAACAAAATTCGAAAATACATGTACGGTATTCTACGTGTACCGTACTTAATTTCACAACCATCTCCCTTTCCAACCACATGTCCAGGCGGCGGCTCCTCCCTTTTGTGGAGAAGCGAGATGCCCCTTCGTTGGTTTGGCGGCTGCATTGGCAAGAGGAATAGAGCGAGGCCGACATCGTTGGTTCTTCCGTTGTTCGTTTCGTCTGTCCAGCCTCGGGCCAGGGAGGCGGAGGAGAAAAGAAGGCGTTGGCTGTTCTCTCTCTCGTTCGTATCCATGGTTGCATGGGCAGCCAGCCTCCCTCCCTTCCTCCCTCCTACTATTCTTCTTCTCCCTCCCTCCCTTCCTCCCCTCGGGCAATGTTGTACACGTACATGGCGACGGCCGTCGGGGCCGCTCCCCTTTTGTGACGGCGCCGGGACAGAAGGAGGAGGAGGAGAAAAGAAAGAGAACAATCTTCTTCCTCAATAATGGATACATATGTAGCGACGCACGCACGGGCGGAGGGACGCAGTGGCTCTGAGGAGGAGAAAGAGGGACGATGGGCACGGACGGGAGTGAAAGTGGCGCCGACGGTCAGGGAAGGAGGAGGGGGAGGGATAATCCGCGAGGGAATGACATCAGGCGTCAAGAAAAGGGAAGAGAAGTGTCCGGAAGGGCCGCGGGGTAGAGAGAGAGAGAGAGAGAGAGGAAAGACATCATGAGGCCGTCCAAGATGCAAGCTCTCCTGCGATGATGATGATTCGGCACAATTTGTGGCATTCCTCTGCCGGTATCGTATTCCTCCCGCGCGTTTATAGCGCCGCCGCCGACACCTGTTGGGGGGTCGAGGTGGGCGAGGGGCCCTATATCCTATTCGGTGACCACTGACCACACGGGCGAGCGGGCGAGCCGGAGCAAGAAGGGAAGGAGGAAATATTCAATTTCGTCGCCCCTCCTCCCTTTCCTTATCCTCCGCTCTTTCTCCCCTGGGACTGCCAGAGAGAGGAAGGCGAGGGAGGGAGGCGACGGACCGTGCCCAGAGGGGAGGAGGAGGAAGGGGACTTTGCCTCCATATCCCTTGTCGCCTCTCTTTTCGGGGAGAAAATTTGCCGAACAAGAGGGAAAATTTATGCACAGAAATGTTTTTGCTCTCCATGGTTTTTCACCACAAACTTTTTACTCTATGTACGTGAGGTAAATCGAATGGACTATGTTGCTGTTTGCTGGCCCTGTCGACGATGAGGTGACCAGAGCCCCGCGTCTTTTCCGGCGACGCTTCTGGCGACGGGAGGGAAGGAGGGAAGGAGAAGTCCATTTGGCCGCAGATCCCCCATTTCCCTCCTCCCTCCCTCCTCCCCCACTTCCATCGATCGAGCGAACACTCCACTTCTCCTCCTCCTCCTCCTCTCTCCGCCTCCCTCTTCAGATAACGGGTCAATCTTCTTTTTTGGGGAGGGGAAGGAGGAGAGGAAAAGAGACACAGCCACATTGGAAAGGAGGATCGAGGGAGGGGGCGGGTGAGTGATCTTTCCCCATGCCCAAATCGACGACGGACCCTTTTTCTTTGCCTCCCTCCTCCATCCACAGAGCAGCCGCCCAAGGAGAAGAACGTACAGCACACAGTGGGCACAGCGCCACCAATTTTTGGTGCACAGGCGCCGTCGTGAAAGTCGATACTTCCGCAAGCAACTCGCGGGGAGGGATGTCGGGGGCGTTGGAGTAGATAGAGGGCGTTGGACAAACACATACAGTAGTTTGGTTTCACGGCTTAGTACATATATCCACAAGGAAGCAAAAACCCTTTCATGGAACAAGGTGTAATCCAGCGACGTCTCCGAATATTGAGTATTCGTATGGGAGTGACCGTGTACTCATACTCAGAGAGCAGACGGTTCCATTGGAGAAAGCGGACGCGTATTGATGACAGCAGTGACGATCATCGAGTCTGGCTCAGATCTCTCACGGATGACACTTCTCCACTCCTCTCATCATCCTAGCATTGGTCCGCCGCCCTTTCCCCGAAAGCAATAAATCTCGCCTCCTGCCCATTTTCTTGTCCAGCATCATCATCCCTCACCTCGCTCGCAGGAAGATACCAACCATAGTAATTGGGGAGGGACGAAGAAAAGCCGAAAAATGTCTCTGTTTCCTTCTTTCAACTTTTTTTTTGCGGGGAAACCGGCTTGTGTGCGTCTTCTGCCCTCTTCCGCGGGGATTGTTTGCAAACCAGTGACGCGCTGCCTTGCCTCCAACCACCACCAACACAAGGGGAAAGAAGAGGGGAGGAGAGAGAAAAAAAGGATTTCCCTCTGTGTGCGACGGCGAAAGAAAGGAAACTTTTCTCCTTTTTGTAGCCCTTCCCCCTTCCTCCCAAGAAAGAGGCTGCCAAGCCGGGCGGAAAAGCGGAAAGGCAAACAAACACAGAAACCACCGACGCCGCCGCCACCTCAAACCAACCAACTTATTTGAGCCCTCCCCTTCCCCTTTTCGCCCACGCCGCCGACACCAAGTTTGGAAATTTGTCATCCTTATCGGCGCGGGGTGCCTCCTTCCGAGAGACTTTTTTCCTGTCGCGGGAAAGCAAGAAAGAACAATGTGACAGAGATTGCCCCTGCCAGAAGGAGGAGGAGGGTACAGCGGAGGAAAAGGGGAGAAAAGAAATCCACCCTCCCCCTCCCCCTTTATCCTCGTCGTCCTCCCCTCCCCCTCCTCCTACCAGTTCAAAGAAACCCATTGTAGAAAATAGGGCCAAAGGGGCTTCTCCCCCCCCTTTCCGTCTTTTCTGCTGCCCTGCGAAAAAATCTCCTTCTGCGTGGAAAGGACGAACGGAGCGTGGAGAGGAGCCTCCCCCTCCTCTTCCCCCTGCGGTGGCGGTGGCCGCTTTGGCCTCGGCGGCTTCAAGGGGGGGGGGAAGGGGGGAGGGGGGTTCACCTGCTGGTAGTAAAGTGGGTTTTAGCAAATTGGGTTATTTTGGTGCTGCGCGCACAAGGGGTGGTTGCCATGGGGGGGGGACGGCGGCAGCCACCGTCGCCGTCTATGGAGGCTCCCGACCGTGGAAAGAAGTGGCCATAAAGAGAGGAAGAGGAAGAAGATCCACAGGAGGGGAACGGCCGAAGGAGGGGAAGAAAGAGGGGGGAGGGGGGCGATCCTAAAAGAAACCGCAATCACAGAGGGAAGGCGGTTGACGAGAGATGGAACCAGGGATTTCCAAGAGAGAGGATCTCGGGCGAAAAAGAGGGAAATGGATGATGAAAGGGGTTGAGGTCAGAGGGCGGCTGTGGTGGCGAGGCCCGCTCCTTCCCCTTCCCTTTTTGCCCTTTGTAGCGGTCGGATCAATGGCCATTCAAGATGACTAAAGTGCTGCTGTCCCTCCCCCACCCTCTCTGTAACGACATTACTGCAACTCAAATTCGCTCTCTCGGGTAAAAGAAGAGAAGAGATTCCTTTCTCCAGCCCTCCATGTTCTTTAGGAACTTTTTGAAGACATAAATAAATGACCGAATCCACTACAAAGGGCTGAAAAAGGAATTAAGTAGGGAAGCCAAAGGATAGCATGGCCTAGTCAAGAGAAAAGCAGAGCTGAATGGCTCTCTTTCCTTCTCCTCTTTCTCTTTTCAGTGATTTCAAAGGATAGCCCTCTTCCCCAAGGAAGAATCTGCTTGCGCTCCTCGTCAAAACCCACGCGAACGCTCTCTTAAAAGCGGCTGTGCCAAACCAGACTGGAACTCAGCAAAAACCGTTTAGTTATTTATTTGTCCCCTCCTCGCCTTCCGCCAACAATTGGATGGGTGAGAGACCGCAGTCTAGGAGGAAGGTGGGTAGGAACACCAAGTGTACGGCGCCGGTATAACAGCCAATTAGGGGGTCTCCCTTTCCCACCGCCCTTTTGAGGGGGAGGTAACTGCCATGCAAACACTCAATGCTTGACGACTGAGGGGCTGCCCCCGATACACCACAGCACAGTACATACCACTTCGCCTCCTCCTCCCCTCTAGAGGGGATCGAGAGAGCCTTTCAAAAACTCCAGCTCTCCTTTCTTTTCCCCTCTTCTAAACCGACGACGACGACGACGACGCCATACCTCCCAAAGGCGGTCAAATCTTGAAAGCACTTCCCACAAAGGGAAAACCCCCGGCGACCTCACTCCATCCCTGGCTCCTCCATCCAGGTCTTGAAACTTTTCCTCCCTCCGAGGAAGCGAGTACGTGGAACGAGCTGAAAAGAAAAAGAGAGGCGCCTTCAAGAAGAAGAGGAGGGTTGGAAAGAAAGAGGAAGCATCTCTCCTCCCTTTCCTTCCTGGGCTGGCTTTGTGCCCCTCCATTTCATCTCCTCCATTTGTTACATTTTCTCCCTCTCCCGGTGCACTGAGAACGGGCGGAGGCGGCAGCACCAAGCAGGGAGAGACCCTATTTCTTTTGTTCATCCACACCTCCTTCAGAGTCGCTATCTAGGGAGAAAAAGTCTAAATACCTAGAGGAAAAAGTGCGTCTAGAACATTTTTTGCTCACTATTGCAAAAGGGAGCGAGAACTTCCATAGACTTTCTCCACGTGGGGGCAAAAGGAATAGACGATGCCCATGTAACTGTACTGCGTCGTCTGTCTTCACCCAGCCATTCATCTCCGCAAACAAATTTGAGCACTTCTCTCATGGTGCCTCTGTTGTTGTCCCTGCACCACGCTTAGCCTCTCCTCACACTTCTCTCCTCCCCCGTCTGTTTCCCTCCCTGTGTGACTTGCATATAAAATTTATGGCGTAATTTATATGCTCTGTGGCGCCTCCTCCTCCTTCACCCCCTTCTTTGCCGCTCCGTTTGGCGTCGGAAGAGGCGGCCTTCCTCCTCCTCCTTTCTTCCTCCCTCCTCCTCTTCCATCTCATCCTCCCCTTTGTTTCGTTTTCATCGCACCACACATCCCCCCTCTTCTTCTTCCGAAATGTGAAAGACAAGGAGCTCCCCCCCCTTCGCTCCATCTCCCCCCCGTCCGATTTTGTCGATGCCACTGGCAACAGCAATATTCACGCTTGGGAGGACGAAGATTGAGAGGACGGGGAGGGGGAAGGCCGCGTCTCTCTTTTTCCCTCCACCCCCCTCTCTCCCTACTCGGAAGAGACCCCATTTAAAACGGGGCTCCTCTGTCCCTCCCCTCTCTTCTCTTAAAGGCCAATGGGCCGAGTAATCTCTAGCGAAGGGAAAAGAGGAAGAAGGGAGAGGGACGCTAAGCAAACAAGGACGCCAAGCCATGCAGCCAGGGAGGGAGAGATGCCTCCGCTGCCCTCGGGAAATCGGGAGAGGACACACGGCGGAGGAGAGACCAACCGGGCGCATTTAGCAGCTCTTAGGATTTGCGCCAGGAGAGCTTAATATGCGCTATATTGCGCCGGGAGTGTACTGTGCACTGTAACCTAAAATTGTGCGCCATTATCCCTCCCTTCTCACGCCGTTGTGCCCTGCCAAGCAATTTGTCTAAACGGGAAAACAAGTGAGAGGAGGGGAGGGCGGGGACACGACAAGGATGCGACGGAATGGATGCATCAGAGCAAGGGAGGAAGGGGCAAATGGACGATCGAGGAGGGTTGGTTGGTGTAGAAAAAAAGAGGGTGGAAGAATGGATAAAGGAGCATGAGGGGGTCTGTTTTGATGGGGAGTATCGGGGAAAGAGCTCTCTTTTACGTAGTACCACGGAGTGCACTGTACGTTCGTCTGCAGTACAAAAGAATGTGGGTTGAGGGAGGGTCGCCCGGCGAAAGGGAAGAAAGAGATTGAGATACTGGGAAGGGAAACGTGGTATGAGAAACAGACACATTCTCGATCGCTTGCGTTCTGCGGGAGTGTTAGTGTTGTACACCTTTCCCATTGTACTGTCCATTGTCCGAGAGCCATTTTCCAGTCGTCCTATGTGAGTTCATGAGAACTCATCAAGTCTTGCCAATCGTCCTGGGGAAAATTCGTTCCCAATTCCCCGCCTTTCAGTAAAGCCGAATGGAAGCGGGTACCACGGATGACTACAGAAGTACCGTATATGCCAGTAGTTGGAAAAGGACAATACACACAAAAAGGGCTAGGGATTTTTTTGGCTCTCCTCTCTCGGCCTTTTGTCCATTCTTCCATCCGCTTTCTACTCCGCCTCCCTTGTCAGTTTTAGGATTTGGCCTTGGTTCTTCCGTTTCCCGTTTCCCATATCTCTCATGTAAGAGAAAGCGACGGGATATTTTTGCGAGAGAAGAGCAGTTTCATTCCTCCAATTTCCCTATACCGCTCGTCCGCCCGCCCGGCAGGCGAGGGGGCGGCGCCGGAGCCAAGTCATGGCAGCATATGAATGCATGCATATGCAAGTGGAACCGGCTATTCCGCGGCGCTCGGCGGAGGCCAAAGAAGAGAGAGAGAAAGAGGACGGAGGGAGAGAAGGGGGCTGGCTGCCATCACCATTACTCAAAGCCTCGACTCGTCGCCTAGGGAGGGGAGGCTGCTGCTCTTCTGACTATCCCTACTTTCCCATCCCCGTTGGGAGGGACGGTGTTGTTGGACCAAGGAAAAAGGGAGATGGAGCAGGGAAGGGAAAAGGGAGCAGCTATCAAAGCCACAGGAACCATTAAGTGAGGCCATTAGAAAGCATCTTTGACAAATGTATCCCGCGGGGGAGGAAGAAAGGAAGGGTCCGAAAAGGGAAGAAGAAAAGTGAAGAATTGCGGATGATTCGGCAGGATGGAGAAAACACGTTTTTGCCCCCCACAAAGAGAGAAGTCCCTAGAGAAAAAATATTCCCAGAATAAGAGCCCGAAATAACGGAGTGGGAAAATGCCAAAAACAGCAATTTTAATGTATCAGCACGTCAGCTCAGATGGATTCCATTTACATCTCCCATTTTCAATCAGACCAAAACCTTTTTCCCACGTCCCTTTCTCGTCAACGCCTACTTCCCCCTCGACGACTCGTCTCCTTCAATCTTTAACCTTCGCCCTCTCCTCCTTTCTCTTCTGTCAAGATCCCATGCATTTTTAAAAAGTCCCTCCCCATCTCCTCTTCTTTCCCTCCTTTTCGGTCCTTGTTTCATCGAAGGAGGATTCCTAAAAAGTTCCCTTTTCCCTTTTTTTTCGTCGACGATAGGAGGGCGGGGGCGGTTATTGTTCCTCCTTTCTCTTCTTGCGAATCCATTCTTCATCGTGGGCGGCGACGGCGACGATCCCTTCCTCCTCACTTTCTCGATCTCCCTCCCTGGGCCTAAGACAGGTTCGTTGGTTCCCTTTTTCTCTCCCCGTCCACATCTCTCCCTTTACCACTCTTCAAAGAGCCCTTCCTTACTTTTTTGTCGCCACCGTTGATCGGAGAAAGAGGAGGAGGAGGAGGGCGGAGGGACCCTTGGGGTTTGACTTGAGGAAGACTTAGGGGAAAGGAGGGCGGAGGGGTGTCGATATCTCAAGGTCGCAAAAGCGAAAGGCAATCAAGAAAAAAGTCATTACAGGAGCGAAGCAGTGTCACAAAACAAAGTAACGCTTTGACATGCATAACGGGAAAAGAACCTTTCTGCGAAAAAGCAAAAACTAGCAACATTTCTTGTGGCTATAGGTCCGTTTTGCCAAAAACATCACGTTCCCCCACCCTACCCCCGCCTGTATGACATCGGCCTGAAATGTCGATAGTTGGGAGGAGAAATCGAGGGGGGAGGGGGTGTAGTAGCCAGCCAAACAACCTTTTCTTTTTCTTCTTTCCTTGCTTCAAAGCAGGTCGCTCGGTCGCGGTCGCCATGCCAGGCAGGCAGCTACTGAGAAGGGGGAAGAGGGGAGAAGCGGCATTGGCCTAAAAATGGCGTGTTCTCTCCTTCCCTCCCTCCCCCGCCTCCTCGGCCGGCGGCGGCCGCGTTCTTCAGTGGCGCCTCCTCCGCTTCGCCGCTTTCACAATCGAATCGATAGAGCAGAGGGGGGAGGGGGAGGAAGGAGGCCTTTGTTGGATCGAAGGAGAACCCCTCCTCCCCTTTTGCGGCAACGGTGGCTGGAGAAGGAAAAAAGGGGGAGGGGAGGAACCTCGAAGTAATTTTCCGCCATTAGCAATTGCTGCAGAGGCGGGGGAGGGGAGGGGGTGGCATTGCGGGGAGGAGGTGGAACGTTGTTGCGGTTTTGACACTAACAGCGGAAACCCCAAACCTGAGCAAAACGCACCTGTACACGGGAAAAATAAATAAAGACATCCTACCCCTCTCGCGGGATGAACCCGAATCGTTTTCTGCATTCAAGCCTTTGTTTCGTGGCTCTTGGATAACAAAAGTTGGCCTCCGTTCTCGCTGCGTGCTTGTTTCTCCCTGATTAGCGATCAAGAGGTGCCTTTCCCCTTCTCCTTCTTCTGTGTACCGCCCCTCCTCTTCCATTCTTCGTTTTCTTTCTTTCTCCTCCCCTATCACTCATTCCCACCTCTTCTCCTTCTCCCTTCCCTTGTTCTTTGTAGCTCCTTCACCTTCCCCCTTTTCCTCCCATTTCCTTTTGCTCTTTCCCTCCACTTTGTCGGCGAAGGAAAAAAACAACTAAGGTTGCCGAGAAAACAACAGAAATATTGTTCTATAGCTCCCTTCGTTGTTGTGGAGTGGGCTCCGTTTCATTCTCTTTTTTTCCCCAGCTGGGAGCTTCTGCCAACACTCAAGCCACTTAGTGTTGTAGTACTACCACTTCTGGGCTGATCTGCTTCCTATCTCCGTCGTACTCTCTCTCCCTCCCTCCTGGAAATGACTCTGATTAGGATTAGTGTATGGAGACAGGATCGAGAGAGGATAGTGCGGAAGAGGACCAGACGTACGTACGTTCGCGAGCAGATTGAGGCTGAGTGGCCCTGGCGATCGATGGAACCTCGATCTGTCGACCGACTCGGGGGATCGAGGGCGGAAAGTGCTGCTAAAAATAGTCGGAGGAGGGCGGAATCTTCCTCGATTCGCACGGAATATCGTGCGAAAAAATCGAGATGAATATAGTGTATGCGAAAAGAGCTCTTCTTCATAAGGGGGAGGAGGGGGAGGAGGAAACTGCTGCTCGTCCTCCTGTTACAACCCTCTCCTCTTCGTCTTCGTCGCTTCCCCCCATGAGATTAGCATTCCTCCTTCCTCGTCGCCGCCTCCCCCCCCTCGTCTCCCCTCCTAGGTGCAATCAATCATTCTTCGTTACGTCCCCCCTTCTTCTTCTTCTTCTTCTCCGTCACAGCACAACATCCAGTATCTCTCTCCCGTTCCTCAACCCCTTTTTTCGTAAACCTCCGTCCTATACATAGCTACCGCGATACATTCCCCTTTTCCGCCGCTTGCAGCAAAAAAAGTTGTTTCCATCCTCTCCTCCAAACATTCACGCTTTTTCCCCCCTGGATAAATATATCCTCCTTTGACGATGCAAATTCGAAAACGTGTTCTCTGAAAGAAACATGCATGCGTATGTACAGTTGTACAGAGAACGCCCAAAATCCACGTAGTATATTTTCTGCACACTCGCTGTTGAGTTGCCAGCAAATAAATCTATGAATTTCAGAAGTATGCGCCCTCTCGTGAAAACAAGAACAGACTTTGTTCAAGGACCTGCGGCATTGACAACATATTTTTTGCCCTAACAAATACCATTGTATATGTGTAAATGCGAGAGATCCCACCACGAAAAGAAATCTGGTTAAGGAGTGACGGATCCCACCCCGAAGAGAAATCTGGTCAAGGAGAGACGGATCCCACCCCGAAGAGAAATCTGGTCAAGGAGAGACGGATCCCACCCCGAAG
>JAAUYJ010099859.1_pt1 | contig 13990 bp, 15 predicted proteins | sample 7278031 | NCBI WGS metagenome assembly JAAUYJ01 (sample SAMN14350222, study PRJNA611818) | marine sediment metagenome | isolation source: surface marine sediment (1.8m) | place: French Polynesia: Moorea | collected 2018-08 | reverse complement strand
AAAGCCAATCTCTTTGAAAAGAGGGAGGTACTAGAGGGGCTTTTGGACGCTCCAAGACGATACTTTATCGTGTAAAGAATCCCCATCGCCTTGCGTTGGGGTAGTTCAAGACTACTTATCATTGTAATTCAGGCCAGGGAATGGTTGCTTTTACAATGGAAGTTCCGGGAAGCATTTTGGATTTTCACCTCACTTCTGGACAAAGTTTAATTTGTCAGCGAGATGCTTTTATGTGTGCAGAAGAATCTGTGCAATTAGAGTTACATTTTCGTAAAAAATTCGGGGCTGGTTTATTTGGAGGAGAAGGCTTTGTTTTGCAAAAAATAACGGGGCCAGGAAAAGCTTTTTTGGAGATTCCAGGAGAAATACAAGAATATGAGTTGAAAGCAGGAGAAACCCTATTAGTTGATCCCGGTTACATTGCCTTATTTGAACCCACTGTCAACTTTGAAATTGAAACAGTTAAGGGGATCAAAAATGTTTTATTTAGTGGAGAAGGTCTATTTTTAGCTAAATTGACAGGTCCTGGTAAAGCTTGGCTACAAAGTATGCCCTTCAGTCATCTGGCTGCTAAAGTAGCTAAATATATTCCTTCAAAAAGTTGAGCAACCTTCAACGAGGAAACCAATAGAGGTTATTTTCTTTTTTCCTTTCATGGTTTTGGGATAAGTTTCTTAAATAAGAGACTAATTCATCACCGTTAAAAGGGGTTAATAGATAATCTTCTAGTTGTAAATTTCGGTTTAACCAAGGAAGTCCATGGCCAGCTTTTTCACTCAAAGCAATAATGGGGATATCTTCTAAAGCGGAATATTTTTGTAGTTGTTCAACCCAAATTTTAACCTTTGCCTGAGCAATATGACTATCAAGAATTACCGCTGATAGTTTCTGATGGAAAAGACTTTTATTAATTTCAGTGAGATCGTTGATAAAAATAGCTTCTACTCCATTACGAGTTAACCATTGTTGTAAAATTTTAGTATTCTCTTGGTTATCACCGATCACTAACAATCTAAAAACGTCATTATCCTCAATCTCAGAATGGTTGTTTTTTCGTCGACAATTTGGATTTTCTTTGAGACATAAACTACAACCGGGTAAGTTATGAAGATGTCCAGTTGAGGAGACAATGGGGAGATTACAATGGGCACATTCTTGAACTTGACACTCACCCTCTAAAAAATCTTGAAAACTGTGGGTATCCCCTTTTAAAGATAAGTGTTGATAATCTTTTCTTTGTTCTAGTTGTCGCCACCAAGCAAGAAAGTTAGGATCATACCCTTCGTATTGATAGACTAAATCCTCAAAGGGTAAAATCTCTCCCATCGGACTACTCACTTGTAAGCCACGACTGAGAAAATAAGCCACATAACTTTGTAAGAGATCCTTTGGGTTGATATCATCGGTTAAGGAAAGGGTCTTTAAATTCGATGGTTTCCCATTGGGTATAGAGGCGGTTTGTTTCTCTTGAGACTGCCATAACACTACACAGTCACGTCCTTTTTCTTTGGCCTGATACAACGCCTTATCAGCCTCCTGTAAAAGTTGTTGCGGTGATATGGAGCCATTGGGGATAACACCAGCAACCCCTAAACTAATGGTGACATATTCACTGACCTTATTAGTAGCAGCAGGGAGTTTCATTCCTTTCACTGCCGCTCTGATCTGTTCAGCTACATGAAACGCTCCGGATGGACTTGTATTGGGTAAAATGACCACAAACTCTTCACCTCCATAACGGGCTACCATATCCCCCGGACGATGTAAGGTAAATTTAAGGGTGTGGGCCACTTCTTGTAAACAGCGATCGCCTTGGGGATGACCATAGGTGTCGTTATAAGCTTTGAAAAAGTCCACATCGCAGATGATCAAGGATAGGTATTTTTTTTCTCTGGCCATACGTCGCCATTCTTGATTAAAGTATCGTTGAAAATAGTGACGGTTAGGAACTTGAGTCAAAGGATCTTCAAAGGCAATCGCTTCTAATTGTTGATTGATATGCTGAAGATGTTGATAAAATTGATTTTGCTGGATAGCAATCATCAATTGAGTGGAGAGTAGGGACAAAAAACCCAGTTCGGTTGGTGTCCATTGACGGGGGCCAGAACATTGATGAACCATGATTAAACCCCATAAGGGTTGGTTCGTTTCTTGATTAGAGGGGTGCTTTGATACGGATTGATTACCTTGGCAAGCAATGGGAACAATGACCTTAGCTTTCACGTCAAATAATCTATCTAAGGCCATCATAGTTGAGGCTTGTTCATTATCTTGGTTAATGTTGGCGATCGCCTCTATTTTTCCCTTTTGCCAAGTTTTGAGATCGGAAAAACTGCTAAATTGACCAATCTGACAATGAAGGAGCGTTTTCCAGGGACGTTTTCGCCACTCTTGTGTGACAATTATCTCCTCGGATGGCATCTTTTGGGCAATTAGTACGCGGTCCGCTTGTAGAAATTGAGCAATACCATTGACAGTGGTTTGTAAAATCTCTCGTAAGTTAAAGGTTTGTGGTAGGTTTGGGGTTAACAACCCTGTTATTGATTTTGAGAGGTAGTCTTGGTGAGAAAGGCTATGCTTAACTTTGTTACCATCTACACTGTAGGGAACTTCCTGTTCACAGTGGCGGCAGAACCAACGGATACTCCCCTTGGTTGCATGAGGCCAGAGAGGTGAGTCACATAGGGGACACCTGTGTTCTGTGGTCATTATCATTTACTCCTCTTTTATTATTAAACTTTAGATGTTAACAAAAGCAATTTATAAGAGTTTTTGCTTTAATTTTGTATTATTACTATCAATTCTAACCAACTTACTTATATACTCGCTCTAATTTGTTTTAAAACTTTGCATATTGTCTCAATTCTTAATTTTCTAATTGTTGTATTTGTCTAACAGCAGTTAAAGCTGAATAACTCACCCCGGCAGTTCCTTCCCCTGGGTGGGTGGAGTCCCCGACTAACCAAACATTTTTGATGGGGGTGCGGGTGGCAATACCAAACGGTCCAAAAGTAGAAACCCGTTGGCCGATTCCTCCCACAATGCCTTTATCCCTAGCGGTAAAATGAGCAAAGGTGCGAGGGGTGGCTGCTTCTTGATGCAGGATGGTATCACTATTGAGGTTAAAATAACTGCTTAAACGGGCGATCGCTTCTTGGCTATATTGTTCTTTGAGGTTTTGATAGGTTTCTTCGCTAATTTTGTCCCATATTTGCGTATCCGTAAAACTAGAAGCGATCAGGGTGGCTTTCCCTTCTGGGGCCCTTCCATCGAGGGGTTTACTCACCGAGACAAATAAAGAGTTATTCTCACCAATAATCCCATCATAATCATAGAAAAATTGTAGGTGGGGGGGACAATTTTCAGGAATGGCTTGACGATCAACTCCTAAATAAATCACAAAGGCCCCAGAAGCATCAGGTAGTTTATTTACCCGTTGCTGGTATAAGTTTAACCAGGGTGTTTTTGGTACATCGATCAGTTTAACTAAATTTTGTACTGGCACATTAGCAACTACATGATCAGCCGTTTTTTTCAAGGTGTTTCCTGTTTTCCGATTATGGATGGTAAGCTGACATTTACCGTTAGAGAGGGACTCAATTTTTTGCACACAATGAGCGGTTAGGAGTCTTCCCCCGTACTTTTGTAAACCTTCTAAGAGGCGATCGCTCAACACCTGCATACTTTCTTGAAGATGATAAAGTCCTTGGGGTTCTTGGGAAACACCTAAAGCGGTTGCGGCATACAATAGGGCGGTTTCCTCAGCATCCACTTGAGAATACAGCTTTAATTGTAAATCGAGGAAGGTTTTAAGGCGTTCATCTTCAGATAAACCGTAGAGTCGCAAAGCATCCCCCACTGTCATCAGGGTAAAGGGAACGGTGATCAAGGTATTTAATCGTAGTGCCAAGGTTAACTGTTTAACATCCCAGAAGTTGCGAGGGGGCAAGACGGGATCACGACTTTGAAACTGCCAACTGGCTTTAAATAATTTACCCAGCAATTGCCAAAAGGGTTCACTGCCTGGGAACTGTTTTTGTCTTTCTTGTTGCCATTTTTGAGGATCTCGCCAGACATTAATGGGTTGGCTTTCTCCCGGCAAAAATACAGCACAAGCGGGATCACAAGGAGTTGCAGGGGGTAAGTCTATGGCCAACTCTGCAAAAATACGGTGATGAATGCCCCCCGGCTCCAACCCGGCAACTTGTGTTGCCCCGACATCAAAGGTAAATCCCCGACGTTTAAAGGTAGACGCACATCCCCCAGGAACATAAGCCTGTTCATATATTGTTACTTTATAACCACGACGGGCCAATAAAGCACCGGCGGTTAATCCACCAATACCAGCCCCAATGACAATAACTTCTTTAGACACTTTATAAAATATTCAATTATAAACTTTTGTTAAATTATACCAATTATCTGCTATGGGTACAATTCCCCATCCCCCATCCCCCATTCTCAATTCCCCATTCCCCATTCTCCATTCCCCATTCTCCATTCTCAATTCCCCATCCCCCATTCCCCATCCCCCATTCCCCATCCCCCATTCCCCATTCCCCATTCTCCATTCCCCATTCCCCATTCTCCATCCCCCATTCCCCATTCCCCATTCTCCATTCTCAATTCTCCATTCTCAATTCTCCATTCTCCATTCTCAATTCTCCATTCTCAATTCTCCATTCTCAATTCTCCATTCTCCTAAGCCTATTTAAGCGTTTTCATAACCGGCATTTGTTCCAGGGGAACCGTAAAAGTAACAGTAGAACCGAGTCCTTCTCCCATACTATAAAATTCTACTTTTCCGCCCATCGCTTGCACTAGCTTTTGAGAAATAGCTAACCCTAATCCTGTTCCCCCATAGGCTTTGGTATGGGAACCATCCACCTGCACAAATTTTTCAAAGAGTTTGGCCTGTTTATCAAGAGATACCCCAATACCAGTATCGGTGACACTAACTTTGACCATGCCAGGAAATTCTTGTTCTTCGTATTGTATTTTCTTTTTGACAATTTCTGCATTGACCTCAATACCGCCTTCGTGGGTGAATTTTAGGGCATTACTAACTAAGTTAAGCATCACCTGTAAGAGTCGCTGATAGTTGCCATAAACCACAATGGGGGTTAGGGTATTGGGGAGTTTGCTGCGAAAATCGAGATGTTTGCGTTGGGCTTGAGGAAGAGTAAAGTTGTCCACCGCACCGAACAATTCCGCTAACTCCACTGCCCCTAACTCTAAGTCCATTTTACCTGCTTCGATTTTAGCAATGTCTAAAATATCGTTGATAAGGTTGAGGAGATGTAGGGCTGATTTATGAGCTTCTTCGAGGAATTCCTGTTGTTCTTGGGCATCATCGGCCATGCCGTCTAAAATGAGTTTGAGAAAGCCAATAATGCCGTTGAGGGGGGTTCTTAATTCGTGGGTGGTACTGGCAAGAAAATCACTTTTTAAACGGGATGCTTCTTCGGCTGCTAAGGTTGCTTGTTCTAAGTCTTGATACAGAGTAGCATGAGCAATGGCTGTTCCCACCTGATCCGCTAATTCTTGAATCAGTTCGATTTCCGCCGGACACCAAGAACGACTGCGATCGCATTGTTGTAAACAGATTAAACCGTTACGTTGATTTTGATAAAAGGTGGAAATAATCAACATTGATTGCATTTGATGATAGTCGTTGACTAAGTTTTCCACAATGATCGGTTCTCTTTGAGTCAATGCTTGTTGCCAACAAACATCCATCTCAGGAGTAAAACGATTACCCAGTTGCGAGATACAATCGGGTTGACGATATTCTGCTTTAATTTCTAAATAGTCTTGGTTGGGACCAATGGCAACCATCAAACAACGGCTGACTTGTAAGGCCTCTCCTAAACTGTCTACGGTTTGCTGCCAAATAGTTTCTAAATTTAGGGTTCGGCGAATCTGTCTGGCAATTTTCGTCAGCAGTTTTTGATAAGGATCTGGATGAGTGGGTAAAGCGGAATTGTTGATTAAACTAAGATCGTTGTCCGCTAAACGGTGTCCCATAACCAGAACAGTATTGGGTTGTCCCTGTTTATTAAAAATGGGGCTAATAACCAATTCTAAGGGAAACGATTGATCCTGATAGGTAAACTGACAATAACATTGTTCGGGAATTCTTCTCTGTAGAACTCTTTCTATTCTTTCCTCGTAAGCTTCTAGAGAAGCAGGTTTGAGACTCTGTTTTGGCAAAAAACCGATGATATCTTCAGCATGAATCTCTAAGTCTTGTCCTAATTCTCCATAAAATGATAAGTATTTTCCTGACCTATCTTGAATAAACACCAATTCTGCTTCTAATCCTTCCCATAACGAAGGGTGGGTTATGGGGTTAGATGAAACCAGATTTTCCACATTGATTACAGAAGTCATAGGTCATTTCAGGGTATTGAGGACTTGATAGGAGATGAGATTCAACCATAACAGAAGAGACATTTTCTCATAACCCGATATGGTTAGCATTCCCCAAAATTGAGGAAAACTATCACCAACATCCTCAAACCAAAGAGCGAAACTGAAACTATCAAAAAATATATTGCCAATCAACACACTCATTAATACTTAACTCCGACTGAAGTCAGGCATTCTACATCCCACCCCTAAAGAACGCTGCGCTGGTGGGCTTTGAATGCAGTATCCTGTAATTGTGGAGAATGGGAGTTATTATCGTGTCCAATTTAGAACGGATTGAATCAATTAAAGCAGGATGTTTAGGGGCAATTTCTTTTCTGTTGTCTTATCTTATTGTGATAGGATTCAATCGGATGGTTTGGGATAATTTTGTCTTAGATTGGTTTGGGTTGAGCTTGAAAACGGTTATCGCTTTGTCTAGTGGTTTTCTGTTTGCAGTTACTTATCGTTATATTATTCGCAATGATAATAATAAACATCTTAAAGATGGTTCTGTGTTTGCTTTTGGCTTAGTCAGAGGTTTAGTTCCTCTCGAAATGTCCCTTGATTTTTTTGATCATTTAGTGCAGTTGAGCGTCTTAGGTATTGAGAGTATTCTCTGTTTTGCGATCGTTCGTTTCAGTTTGGATTTCGCTCTTGAGCGTCACTGGATTAAACCTTTTTTGTCTTAATAATTCCCGATGATTTTATCAATGATTATGCTCCTACTCAATATATAATGCTGCTTCTTCTTCTAACTTATGCCCTTGAACAGTGTAACAATGTGAGTTCGGTGGCGCGGAGTTCGGAGTTCGGGGTTATTCTTTTTTTAACGAGAAAATGAGGGTTTGAGACTACTAATTTTAGTAAGTTGTCTCCAAATTGCCCTATATCGAACTCAGGTTGTAACAGTATTCTATTACCGAAACAAAGATTTCTAAGCCTCCAAATTGAGGGCTTGGTAATTCTAAATTCGCGTATTCTAAATTCTGATTGACCTCTTGAAACTAACTATCAACTAATGTTTTCTGAATCAGTTGTTGACATTCTTCTACTGATGCTCGTTTTTCCATCATTTTCACCAATTTTTCATAGGTATTTTGATGACGAATGAGCAAATTTTTAGCTTGTAATAATGCCCAATTTTCTTTCTGTTGATAAAGCTCAGCACGTAGTCCCAAAACGCTCATAATTTCTCGTAAATTTTGTTTATCTTCCTGCCCTCCTTCAACATTATCATAAACGATTCTTTCTGCTGCAATACCGGCCATTAAAACAGTAAAGGTTCGCTCAATAATTAAGGGATTTTTTGTTACTTTTTGGGCATCAGATAATAAACTAAAATCAAATTGAACTCCCCCAATACCTGCTTTCTCTCCTTGTTTAAAGGTTTCCCAAGCGGTTAACGTATAACCAGTCACAGGAATACCCAAACAATAAGCGGCTAAAAAATGTCCCGCTTCATGATGAATAATTCTTTGACGCTCTTCTGTTGGGGTGAATAAGTCTAAAAACAAAGTCAATCCCTTCCCTTCCCAGCTAAAAGTATCAAGGGTTGCTAATCCCAAAATAGCTAACGTGGTTCCGGCTGGAATAAAAGGGGATATATTCAAGACGGGGCTGAGTAACGCTGATAAGGTCATCATAAAAACAGCGATGGCCACTATGTTTAATGAAGTCTGTTCCATATCACAAAACTAAGATTTTTATTTAATATCTTAATTTTATGTTACCAAAAGGGCTAAAATTTGTTACAATTCTTAATGGTAAGCTAAAGCATGGGGATCACAGAGTGGAAACCATTGACATAACCAAACCTGTTATAAAACAGTATTTTGAGACACTCAACCGAGGAGACTTTCAAGGAACAGCGAACTTATTTGCCCCTGAAGGGGTGTTAAACCCTCCTTTTGAGTCACCTGTGGTGGGCTCGCAAGCGATCGCCGCTTATTTACAGCAAGAAGCGATACAGATGACACTTTATCCCTTCAAAGAAACAGTAGAAACGAAAGAAAGCGGTGAAATCGAAGCTAAAATCAAGGGCAAAGTCAAAACTGCTCTATTTAGCGTCAATGTAGCTTGGACGTTTTTACTGGATCAAAACCAGAGAATTATCTCAGTAACTGTAACTCTTCTAGCCTCTTTAGAAGAATTAGTAAGCTTAAAACGCTAAAGTGCATAAGCTGGCTGTTCAAAAGCCATTTCTAGAACTTTACGACCTAATTCCATATCTTTTGGCGAGGGAATCCAATCAGGATGGCTCGTTAGTAATAAACTTTCTAGAGACTCTTTATCGAATAAATGCCAGGTTAATGCCCCTTTTACTCTTCCTTGAATAGCGTAACAGTTCTTACTGATACATTGAACCACTAATCTCCCAACTGTACGCTCAATAAGCATTTTTTCTTGGGGTTGTAGAGAACGCAGTTTTAAAATAGTTTCTTTTAATTCTTGTATTGAAGAAGCACACAACCCAGGAATGATTACAGTTAAGTTTTTATCTCCGTTCACTGCTAACCAATAACGTCGTGAGGGATCTATTCCTTCTAACCAGGTTATTTGATCATCTAAGCGATAGCGAGGGGATAGGATCAAGGGTTGCATAATCATAGTTATTCTTAAATACTAACTGTTGACTTTGAGCTAAATGTGTTTATTTTTTTCTTGTCGTTTCAGATTCTAAAGGGTTATTGTTAGAGTGTCAGAAAAATTTACAAAACTTTATTTTAAGTGAACTCATTGAACCAAGAATCCACTTCGCATTTTCCAATGGAGTGTCAGTCAGAATTTAGAATTTAGAATTACCGAGCCCTCAAGTTGGAGGCTTGAAACAAGGAAAATTCTCCTTCTCTTGGTCAATAATCACATCCTAAACTTTCTCTAGTAGAAACCCCTGTCACTGGGTTAACCCCTTCTGCCCTTTCACACATTAATGCCACTTGATAGCGATCAATGACGGCACCACTAAAGTCGGCCCCTGTTATAATGGCATCGTAAAAACGAGTTCTAGTAGCGATCGCATCGACTACAATAGCATTGGTTAAGTCAGCAAAATCTAACGTCACGCGATCGAGTAGGGAAGCAGTAAGATTGGCCCCTTTAAGATTGGCCCCTAAAAGGACACCTTCGGTAAAAATAGCATAGGAGAGGTTAGAGCCTTCAAAGGAAATTTCTCGCATTTGTGCGGCCGCAAACACCCCTCTTTCTAGGTTTCTATGAGAGAAATCTTGTTGTTGTAATTCTCCATAGGTATAGTTAACTGTATTCGCTTGGGCAATAACTGGACGAGCATCGAGCAAGATCCAGATGCTCACTAACAAGATTAAACCAAGTACAGTCAATAAGCGCAATAATAAGGACTTAAATCGCTTCATTCATCTATTGTAATTAACTAGGATTAACCCACATTAGGGTTTGACCATATTCTACCGGTTCTCCATTGGCCACAGCAATTTCCATCACTTCTCCTGTGACTTCTGCTTCAATCTCATTCATTAACTTCATCGCTTCAATGATACAAACCGTTTGTGTATTAGTAATGCGTTCCCCCACATCGACAAATGGAGGTTCATCAGGAGCAGGGGCGCGATAAAACGTCCCCACCATTGGAGAAGTAATGGGAACCCATTTCTTTTCTGTAGGAGAGGGTGGGGTTTCAGTAGTTGGGGGGGGTGGGGTTAGGGAAGGGACCGAAGGAGAAATAACCATTTCAGTGGGCGCTGGTGGAGAAGCTATCAGCCTTGTGGTTGCTTCTCGACGGACATTTAACTCAAACGCCTCTGTTTTTAATGTAACTTCTGCAATATCGGTATTAGCGATCGCCTCTAGCAAGTTTCGGAGTTCGTTAAAATTAATTGACACAAATGATCTATCCCATAATTATTTATGAAAACACGCTTAGGAAAAGGTTGTCTTGAACACAGACAACCGTTGTTACCTTAAGTTTCTCTTCCTAGATAAGAACCATCACGGGTATCTACTTTAATTCTTTCGCCAATGGAAATAAACAGAGGAACCATTACTTGCGCTCCCGTTTCTACAATAGCGGGTTTAGTTCCACCAGTAGCCGTATCGCCTTTAACCCCAGGATCGGTATCTGTTACTTCTAAAATAACCGAGGTTGGCAGTTGAACCTCTAACACTTGATCATTCCAAAATAGAACATCCGCTTCCATTTCTTCTTTGATGTAATTAACCGTTGTTCCCATTTGATCAGGGTTTAAACGTACTTCTTCATAGGTTTCCATATCCATAAAGACGTATTGCTCCCCTTCTTTATAGGTATGTTGCATGGTGCGTTTTTCCAGGTTAGCTTGGGGAACGGTTTCTCCAGCACGAAAAGTTCGCTCTACCACGCTACCGGTTTGAGCATTTTTTAATTTGGTTCGGACAAAGGCTGAACCTTTGCCTGGTTTAACGTGGAGAAATTCAACGACGCGCCACACTGAACCATCTAATTCAATGGTTGTGCCAGTCCGAAAATCGTTACTAGAAATCATGAAAGGCTTTTAGAGCTTAGAAAGTCAAGATTTATTTTACAAGAGTTTGGGAGCCATGAAACATTTAACGTCTATCTGGTAACTAGATGTAACATCTGTTGCTGCTCTCTCTTCTCTCTAAGCAAATATACTTCTTCTAGCGACCAAATTTCTGAGCTTGAGCAACAACACCAGCACTAACAACCCTTCCATAGTTATCAAGGCGATCTTTTTGTCCTCCACGAGTAGGATGGTTAAAGGTATCCACTAATCCCACACTCATTACCATAACGGTTGTAGCGAGAATAACATAGTTGCGAATGATAGTGGTGGGTTTGGTAGTGGATAACATGGTTTTGCCCTCTTGTGTTCTCTTGTTATTACCCACAATAACGGGGAGTTTGGGGTGATGTCAGTCCCAAAACTGTTCTAAATCAGGGCATTGGTGGGGTTCAGAGATGACTGAGGAAGTGGAAAAAAGTGGAAAAATAGAGTGATTTTCCAATAGTCTTCATGGAGAAAGACTGATAACACATAGGGAACTCAGGCCTTCAAAACCTGTTCTATAGATAATGAAGAACCGTTAAACAATCAAGCTAAGACTCCCTCACCAACTATGTTTAACCAAATACGCCGCTATTTTTCTACCCTCCCTTTAACTTTAGTCCTCTGGCAAGTTGTCACCCCTATAACTTTGGCTACCCCACCCCGTAACCCCGATCAAACCGTAGAATGTGAATTATTGGTTGTCGGTGGCGGGCTCGCAGGAACAGGGGCTGCTTATGAAGGCTTATTAGCAGGAAAAACCGTCTGTTTAACGGAAATAACGGACTGGGTTGGGGGTCAACTATCGTCTCAGGGGACCTCTGCTTTGGATGAGAGGCCCACACAGCGATCGCAGTTGATCTATCCACGGGGTTATTTAGAATTACGCAAACGTATTGAAAACCATTATGGTCAACTCAACCCAGGTGACTGTTGGGTGAGTGAGTCTTGTTTTTTGCCAGGAGATGGTCATAAAATTCTCAAGGAGATGTTGGAAGACGCAGCTAGAAAAGGAAGGGGGGAATTAAAGTGGTTTCCGTCAACGGTGGTTAAAGATTTGACCATTGAAAGGAACCCCAACGGTGGAACAGGAAAACAGATCATGAGTGCGATCGCTATTCAACATACTGCTAGGGAAAATGCACCTCCTTTGAATACCTATCCTCTCTCTCAAACCATTGAAGACGCTTATACTTACGAAGATTCTAAATTATTCAATAAGACCATTATTAAGTTTGTTCCTCAGCCTCATGATAAGTCGGAACCCGCAGACTGGTATGTTATTGAAGCGACTGAAACCGGGGAAATTATTGCTTTAGCGGATGTTCCTTATCGTTTGGGTATTGATCCTCGCTCTTATTTAGAACCTTCTTCTGCTAGTAGAAATGGTGATCCTTATTGTACTCAAGGATTTACTTATACGTTTGCGATGGAAACCACCGCAGAAAGGCAAACCTATGAGTTGCCAGAATTTTATCAACAATATGCTCCTTATTATAGTTATGAGTTGGAACGGTTGGCTGATTTTGATTTAGTTTACACTTATCGTCGTATTTGGAGTCCTGAGAAGGGAGAAAATCAAAGATTTGGCGGAATTCCTTTTACAGTTCCCACTCCCGGAGATATTTCCATGCAAAACTGGACCTGGGGGAATGATTATCGTCCAGGAACATCAAAGGATAATTTAATATATACTCGCGATCAATTACAAAAAATGGGTCAACTTGATCCCGGAAAATGGATGGGTGGGTTAAGAACTGAAACTTTACGGAAAGGGGAAGAACATTCCATTGGTTATTTCTATTGGTTAGTGGTGGGAACGACAGACTCCCAGTTAGGAGAAGGGGTGAAAACACCATCGCCTTATCATGTTTATTTAAAGGGCTTGGAGTCTCCGATGGGAACGGTTCACGGTTTATCTAAGTATCCTTATATGCGTGAAGCAAGACGTATTATTGGCCGAGAATCTTTCCTCTATGAAAATGGGTTTATGGTCAATGAAATTGATATTTCCCGTCGCAACTATCAAGATGAATACTATAAAAAGACTCTTTCCCCTGATGCCTATCGTCGCTTACACGCCACTTTATCCGGTTTAGAAGGGTTTAAGGTGTTGAGTGGGGACGCATCCCCAGAACAGGTGACAAGACGTAAGCGATCGACTATTTATCCTGACTCTGTGGGTATTGGTCATTATGCGATCGATTTTCATCCCTGTATGACTGAATATCCTGCGGAAAAACCAGGCAATACGGAACGCAAAGGGGAAAGAATGGGTCAAGGTCAAGCTTATCCTTTCCAAGTGCCTTTAAGGGCGATGTTACCCCAAGGTATCGACAATTTTATTGTGACTGGAAAGAGTATTGCTGTCAGTCATATTGCGGCGGCAGCTTATCGGGTTCATTCCTTTGAATGGTCTTCCGGTGCTGCTGCTGGAACTACCGCAGCGTTTGCTATTGATGAACAACTTTTACCTTATCAGTTAGTTGAAACGCCTATTTTTCGGCAGAAAAAATTACAGGAATTACGGGCAATATTAGATGAAAATAATAACCCCACGAAGTTTCCTAATACTTCTATCTTTAATGATAATTGGGATGATTGGAGATAATTTAGAATTTAGAATTACTGTAGGGTGGGTTAGATGGCTATAATTTAACGTGAGTTCGACGAGAATTTTGTGGGCAACACAGAACACCAGACCTATGCCCGAAGTAGTATTCCTCAAGGTCTGCTGCTATGGATATAAAATCTCCAAAGCGATCTTACCCAAGTTTTTTGTGATGTAGATGATTTCTATAAAGCTTTTCACACATACTCTCAAACCCTCTGTTGGCTGGATTGATTGCCTCTACCTATTTAGCTTACAAACCCTCTTTAGACTTGACCCCAAAAGGTTTATCGGCTTTGCCTCGAGCCCTTTTTTAATGAGAAATATCTTTTCGAGTTGACGGGGTGACAAGAATTTGGAAAAACTGATCACATCAAGGTTTCAGAATCTAAGTTGACTAAAAAATCAACAACTTGAATAAGATTTAATGATAATTAAGTGGTTT
>JAAUYJ010159389.1_pt1 | contig 13996 bp, 17 predicted proteins | sample 7278031 | NCBI WGS metagenome assembly JAAUYJ01 (sample SAMN14350222, study PRJNA611818) | marine sediment metagenome | isolation source: surface marine sediment (1.8m) | place: French Polynesia: Moorea | collected 2018-08 | reverse complement strand
GGACCGTCCAGCGCCGCCGGTGGCGGTCGACCTGACGCCGCCCACGCCGATGGTCTTCGCAGGGTTCTTCCCCTTTGACAACGACGACCAAGCCAGGCTCAAGGGGGCGGTAGAGAAGGTAGAATACTAGAATTTGAATAATGGAATAGCAAAATGGCTTTATTTCACTCAAAAATAATATTGTTCTTGTTCGTCCACATTCAAATTTGAATAATTAAACTTGTTCTTTTAAAGAAATGTTTTTTGTGCCAAATGAAAGTTTGTAGCATTTTGTACCCGAAAAATAAAATTAGAGGCTAGAAGAAGTATAATATTTTTGCTCTTTTTGTTCAGGTAGCCTTAAACGACTCCGCCGTGACCGTCCACCCCGAGACGAGCACAGCCTTCGGCTTCGGTTGGCGTCTGGGCTTCCTGGGCGTCCTGCACATGGAAGTCTTCTCCCAGCGCCTCGAGTCTGAGTACGGCACCTCCGTCGTCGTCACCACGCCCACGGTCCCCTACAGAATAGTCCTCAGCGAGAAGCACCGCAAGGGGCGCGACGAGGTGGTGACGGTGACCAACCCGAACGATTGGGTGGAGCGCCCCCTGGCAGAGCGGTACCTCGAGCCGATGGTGCGCGGGACGGTCCTTTCGCCCTCAGAGCACCTGTCAGAGGTACTGTCGCTATGCAACGGCAGGAGGGGCACGCAGCTCTCATGCGAATTCATAGATCAGGTGATGAGGCAATAAAAGTAGAAAAGAAACTCTCGATTGCTCACCTCCTTCAATTCGCAGTCCCGCGTCAAAGTGGAGTACCGGTTGCCTTTGTCCGAGGTTGTGACTGACTTCTTCCCTCGCCTGAAGCAGCTCTCCTCCGGATACGCATCCTTCGACTACGAGGAGGCTGGCTACGACGAGGCAAAGCTGGTCAAAGTAATGAGCGGACAAAAAATCGAGTCCAACTTTTATTCTTAGTCTGGAATTGCCTTTTCAGCTGGAGGTTCTGCTCAATAGCAAGCCAGTGCCCGAGATGACGTCGATCTGCCACTCCAGCCAGGCCCGCTCCCGCGCCAGGGAGGTGGTGGAGCGGCTGAGGGACGTCCTCCCGCGACAACAGTTCGCAGTGGCCATACAGGCCGCCGTCGGGAAGAAGGTTCTGGGCAGGGAAGATCTTAAGGCCATAAGGAAGGACGTGACTGCAAAGTGCTACGGGGGGGACGTCACTCGCAAGATGAAGCTGCTCAAGCAGCAGGCGGAGGGCAAGAAGAAGCTGAGGGCCATTGGCAACATTGAGGTGTCGAAGGACACCTTCGTCAAGCTGCTGTCAAAGTCTTGATGCGAAAAAGAATACACACAGGAAAAAGAAATCTCGCCAATGCTTCTTGGTCTTCTCTTTATTCATTTAGGATACAGTCCGGAGGGGGATATTTTTGTTGTACCTGCAAACAGCTTAGATAAAAATCGAGATATTCAAAAGTCTTCTTTCGGCGGCCGACGACCACCGGCGATACACAATAAGGCACAACGTAGACAATACATATTTCATCAAAAAAACCGGTGTGTACTAGGTTTATGTTGGTTGCTGATGCTGTAGAAGCAGTTTTTTTGACATTTCTCATTCCGAAAGAGAAAAAAGGTTTGATCATAATGCCGTCGGCGACGACATACCATAGTGCACTGATAATGACTTGACTTTTGGATCGGTCAGAGTTTTCTTCTTCTAGCTTTGTTGTTAGCAGATATATAGAACACTTCACACTTGCACGGGGAGGAACAAGGCAGGAGGAGTCACAACAGGACTCAGGATAGAAAGTTTTTTTCTTGACTTGGACGATAGAGCTTGCGGTTAAGGACACATCTCTTATCACACGCATATCGGGAGGGAGGGTACTTAGAATATAGTTCCGCCAACATACTGACGAAACTACGCCAACAAAAAAACTTCTGTCTACAAAGGCATATCTCTCCCCTTTTGGTCCTTTTCTTTCCTAATAAACACTGAATAATAATATTTCCCCCCTTTCACCTCTCCTAACCTCAGTCTGATTATAAACGGGACTTATTGAAAGGGAGAGCTCAACGCGAAAAAGATAAACTCGAATACATTAGAAGTCAACAGAGAGGAGAGGCTAAGTCAACACTCAACCAAAAGAATTACTATGTCGATCGACAATCGCGTCCAGTTTGTCGAGGAAACCATCTTCCACATGTGTAGCACCACGTGATTACCTTCAATCTTATTTTTCTTCGCCAACTTTAGTTTTTTCTTGTCACTCTTCTTATCCTAGCCTCTCCTCCTCCTCCTCTGTCAAGAACTCGTCGTCGACGAAGAGGTCGACGGAAGCCGAGCGGGAGAGCGGAGACACACAGAAGGGCACGGAGGAAGCGTCAGAGTCCGCAGAGGAGGACTCGCCTTTTTCTTGAGCGGAGTTGGCCGCCAAGGCGGGGGCTTCTTCCATTCTCCGTTTCCTTCTCAGGTTCTCCACTGCCAGCTCGAAGGGCCGCTTGGGGCGCCTCCGTTTCTTGGGCGGCAGCGCCAGCCTCCTGGATGACGAGGAGGACTCCAAGTCGCTGTTGCCCCCGCTGCTCAGCTCTTCGTCCTGACTAGTTTCGGTATTATTGCACTGCTGTTCGTCGGAGGAGGATGGGCACGGGGAGGAGGAGAGGCTGAAGCCGTCCTCGCGCTCGGAGTAGTCGAACTCGTAGGGGAGGCACTTGGCGTCGCCGACGACACCGAAGCGGGAGTCCTGTAGGTACATTACAAACTGAGCTATTAAAAAAGTTACAAAATATGCCTCCGCTTCTCAGTTCCCACCTGAAAGTTGTTGGTGTCGCTTCCACTGTCGCTCATGACATCGTTTTCTCCGCTCTGCCTACTGAGCGCCCGGTTGAGGTCCGCCGTAGCAGCCATGCTGTCAAAGAGATCCTCGCTGCTCTTCTTCCTCACCGCCCGGGCGTGAACCTCATCCACGATGCCGTCCAGGACTCCCTTGGCCACATCTTCGGAGATGGAAGAAGGCTGATCGCCGACGCATTCTGTGGACGACTGTCTCCCGCCGCTCTGTGACAGCCTCCTCCTCCTTCTCTTGACGTAGGCGCTCCTGGAAAAGGCTGAGGAGCCACGCTTGGCAGGCTTCTTCGGTGAGGCTGATGTCTTTCTGGTTGTAATGTCGTGATGGACCTTGCTCGAAGTTGCCACCTTGTCCAGGATGCCTTGCAGAACAAAGTCAACCATCTCCCTCGAGCTCTCATTCTCCTCCGCGTCTCCCTTCAAGTCGGTGACTGTTGGGACCTCTTCGTCGTCGCAGGCAGAGACCAGCACAAAGCTGTGCTTCTTGGGTCTGAGATGCCTCTCCGCGTCGGCCTCCTCTCCCTCCTCCTCCGCTGCAGAGACCCCTGCCACGTCGTCGCTGGCGTTTTCCTCCTCTTCCTCCATCCCAGAGGAGTCCAGCGCCGAGTCAAAGGAGGCGAAGTTGCTGTCAAATAGGTGGTCTATGGCCCTCCACACGTGCGTGGGCGCCCTCACTCCCTGACGCTCAAGGGCGATCGCCTCCATGGCGGAGGAAACGATGTCGTCCTCTGAGTTTGAGCGGACGTCATCGCCGGGGGCGTCGCTGTTCACCTCTTCCTTGGGCTCTATTGGTTCAGGAGTCAGGGGGAGGTCCCCGTTGGCAGGAGCGGCGGAGGACTTCTTGGCGAAGACCGGAGGATTTTTGATCAGGCTCTGCTTCAGAGGAGGTTGTTCTTCCTCTTCTATCTTAACAACAGGATGACTCTTCTTCTTGGAGTCTAGAACCCACATCTCCCTCCTGGATTTCGCTGCCGTACGCATCCTGCTGGTCTTAAGCGGGAACAGGGGAACGAGAGGGGAATCCTGACCGAAGAGCCCGCTGATACCGGTCCTCTTGGCAGTGAGTCCGTCCTCTCTATCCAAGCCCATGGCACGCTTGCGGCTGAGGGGCATCGGCTTGCTCTTGGCCACGGCCACAAGGTCTCCAGTGGGATATTGGTCTCGACCGTTCACTTTCGGCATCTTGGCATATTCTTCCACTGCATCTTTGGCCAACTTCAATACCTTAACTTTAGGTAGTTGATCGTTTAGAATGGTATCTCTTTCTTTGCTTAAGGCCTTTTTGATCATTCCCAATTTGATCTTGAGCTTTGGTATGAGTCTGACCTCATCCTTCTTTTCTTCCAGTTCCTCCCGTTTCTTCTTGTGCTTTTTATGCTTCTTCCGTTTCATCATGGGTTTTATCTTCAGGCGTGGAATTCTGGCTTGTTCTTCTTTCGGGGCAGGAGGGTCCTTCTTGTCGCTTATCACTTTGTCATCGTCACTGGCAACCAGGGTTGACAAGAGATCATCGAGGATGCTTCGACAGACTTCCTCCGCCTCCTTCTTAGGACGTTCTTCCGTCTTAACCTGAGTCACTGACACTGGCGAGTCGGGAGCTCCTCCGGGTATGGGAATGGACCTGATGACGAGCTTCTCCAACTTTCTGCGCCTCTTCCTCCTCCTGGTCTTGTAGTCGGCGCCGCTGAGGCCTTGCCCCGGGCGGCGCGAGGAGGCCTGGGAAGCCGAGCTCTTGGGGATGCGGAAGCAGCGGAACTCGAATGAGGAGGGCGAGGAGTCCCCGCCGCCGCCGTCCGTGGTGCTTGCGTTGGCGGACTGTGCGGAGGCAGTCATGTGGCCGTCCTGCTGGGAGATGGTCCCCGATCCAGGCCAGGAGGAGAGCGGTGGGCGGGGAGGAGACAGAAGCGGAGACGACGGCCTCTTGGCACAATCGTCGCTGTTCCCGCCTTCATTCGTAACGGTCTCATTTGCCTTGACTGGGAGCCTCTTCTTGTCTTCTTCCGCCATCGCCACTGCGGACGTCAGGACGTCTCCGAGGATTCCCGCTACGATATCGCTCGCCTCGTTTAGGGAAGAGATGACGCTGAGGGCGGTGCCCATGTCAGTAGACCCATCCGAGGGAGGAGAGGCGGCCTTTTTCGGGGAGGCCGGGGACTTCGACAGCTTGACTATCCGGGGGCAGAAGGGAACGAGGCTATTGTCGGGCATCTTTCCTTCTCCGCCGCTTTCGCCGGGTGACAGGCTTTCCAGGATGTCACTGAGGAGCTCGCCGTTGCGGGAGGAACCTCCGCTGTCCTGGCTTGAGCTACGCCTCTGACGTTCCAGGGCTCGAAGGCGGGTTATCCGCCTTAGTGCCGGGTCCGCGCTCTCCCTCCTCACCCTCGGCCTGTCCGACATGACCAGTCTCAGGTCCTTCTGGTTCATCTTGACGATCTTGGGGTCCTTTTCGTGCTCAACCTCGGAGTCAGAGTTGACGTCGCCAGCGGGAGGGCTCTTTCTGCTCAGGGGCTTCACCTCCAGGACGTCCAGCATGACCTGGCAGGACAGGCAGGCCAGCTGCATCTGAAGGGAGGAAATGTTCTTGCCCGGAATGGGCACCGCGGGCCGTCGCCTCTCTGTTCGTGAGCAGACAACAACCTTCCTCTGGTTGGGGGGCGGAGGCGGTTTAGGGGCCGGCTGCTGCTGAGGCTTCTTGATGACCAACTTAATGGGTTCATTGATTTGAGGAGGAGGCGAGGGCGAGGAGTGCTGCTTGCGGACAGGGAAGGGGACCTTCAGAGGGAGCTTGAGCCTCAGCGGTGGGCTCTTCAAGCCCTGGTCCTGCTGCCGCCGCTTCGCCCCTCTCTCGCCGTCGTAGCTGCTGTCGCTGAGATCGCTCTCCGCCTTCCTCTTCAGGCTGGCTGCATCAAACGGAGGAGGCGGCAGCAGCATTTTCTTGCCATCCACCGTAGGGGAAGGCAGCGAGATCTTGAGCTTCAGCGGGTTTTCGCGGACCTCCTGAGGAGGAGGGAGCTTTCTTGAGAACTGTGCCCTCCCCCTTGTGGAGTTGGGCCTTCTGCCCCTGCCCCTGCCTCGCCCACGGCCCCTGCCTCTAGTTTGTTGTTGCTGGTGGAGTTGGTGGCGGTGGTTCAGGGTGAGCTTGAGAGGCTGGACGGAGCCTCCTGTAGCGAACGGCGGCGGCGGCGGCAGCGGAGGATCCTCCACTTCCGTCGAGTCGGACTGCCTCGGCAAACGGAGCTTGAGATTGGGCAGTCTGCTGACGGCGTTTTTGACCGATCCCTCGGAGTCGCTGGAGGAGCTCCGTTCGACCGACAGGCGTCTGCTCGTCGACGGCGTCGCCGCGGACTTGCCACCGACGTCTTTGGATGCGGCGGGGACAGACGGCGGGGGCGCCACCTTGGACTTGAACTTGTTCAGGTGGTTGGACAGGAAGGAGTCGCTCTTGAAGGGCTTGTCCTCATCCTCCTCGTCTTCGGAGGAAGACGAAGAAGACGACGGTGACGAAGGGGAAGTCGGAGGCGAGTGGAGGTGAGCGTTTTTCTTCGGTGGTAGGAGAGAAGCCTGCTTCGAAGCAGGTGGATTCTGCTGCTGCTGAGACATTTTAGACCTCGGCGGGGAAGCAGGTGGCGGAAGCGACGGCGGCTTCGGAGCGGAGACAGCGGGTGGTGGAGGGGGGCCTGAGCCCCCTGCGGCGTTTCTGCCCTGTGCGTTCTTGCTCTTGCAGATTGCCCTGTGCATGTTCCTTGAGAGCACCGAGGCGAACCGCTCCTGGCAAAAGTCGCACTGCCTACTGTGTCCCCCACCCCCCGCCTCCGAGGCAGAGCACCGAGCGCGGTGGATCTTGAGCGAGAAGGGCGTGGCGAACTCGTCCCCGCAGGCCTCACAGACGTGCTGGCTAGCAGCCTCCAGGTCCTCCTCCTCTCCCTCGGACAGGCGCAGTTCCAGGTCGCTCTCGTTGTCGTCTACGGTGGCCGGAGGGGCAGGGGTGTGAGATTTTGCTTGCGGCTCCGGCTCGTCCTCCTCTTCGGAGTCCTCCTGAAGGTTGCTTATGGCGGAAGTGGCCAACTCCATGACAGATTTGTCCAGCTCTTCGGTCTCTTCTCTGCTTTTGCTCCGCCCTGAGACGACACCTGGGACCAGGCTCTCCTTGTCTTGCATGTCTTTCAGTACCTCCTGTTAAGAAATAAAAACCGTTTAGAAACGTAGTCATTCATCCAAAAAATAAAATGAAGCAATTTCAGGCGTCTTACGTTTACGTCTTCCAACTCTTCCTCGTCGATATCTTCCGCCGGAAAAAAGTCCTTTTCCAACGTTCGTGACGAGGATTCCGTTGATGCTGATCCTGAACTTGTTCCTGGAGCAGAAGCACCAGACGGCGGTGGAAGAAGGGGAGGAGGGAAAGGCGGCGGGTGCTGGGGAGTCATAGGAGAGTGGATGTGCTGAGGTGTCATTGGAGAATGCATCTGTTGCTGGGGCGTTCTTGGCGACTGAAGATGCTGCTGTTGACTGGTCATCGGTGACTGCATCTGCTGAGACGGCCCCGCAGGAGACTGCAACTGCTGAGGAGTCATTGGAGACTGCAACTGCTGAGGAGTCATTGGAGACTGCAAATGCTGAGGCGTCATTGGGGACTGCAACTGTTGCGGGGTCATTGGCGACGATGGCACCTGATGCTGAGACATCATCGGTGAAGGGGCCGGCTGCAGTGGGGTCATCGGCGACGGTACCGGTTGTTGACTCTGAGGAGTCATTGGAGACGAAGGTACCGGATTATGGCTATGATGAGCCATTGGTGACGACGGCACCATTTGCTGCTGGGATGTCATTGGTGACGACGGCACAGCAAGTTGTTGCTGGCCACCCACGGGAGAAGCCGGGGCATGTAGCGGCGACGGCACAGGGCGTTGTAGTTGTCTCATCGGTGAGGACCCTTGCTGGTGTTGCTGCTGCGACGAAATTGACGACTGGGCAGAGATCTGAGAGGAGTGAGCATTTGAAATCGGAGATCGCATCGCCTGAGCCTGCACGCAAGGAGGGGCTGCGTTCAAGAGGCCTTCACCGCCGGACTGCAGAGGCCTACGGGGCGCAGGAGAGTCCAGCGAGGGCATGGAAGACATCGCCGCTGCCCCAGAGTATGGCCCTGTCGTCGCCACGGAGAGCGGCTCGGCCAGGGGGGCTGCTGCGGCCGTGACCTGGGGCGGGGGAGGAGATAATTGCACTTGTCCCTGAGCGCGTCGATGGGATGGAGACTCTTCTTTTTGTTCAGAGGAGGTCGATTCCCCATTCGAAGAGCTTGCATTGCTTTTGTTCGATGTGTTTTCTTTGGTCGCGTCGCCGTGTTCTGAGGAGGCCGTCAGATCCTGCTGCTGATGCTGTGGCTGCTGTTGAGTGGACTCGGCCACCCTCTTTCCCTCGGCGAATATGACCGACGGATGGTGGATCTCCATGTGCAGGCTGAACTTTGCCGGCGATGCCGTGTCCTCGTCGCAGCAGCTGCAGATAGGGCACTGCAGTCCGGCCGGGATTACGTGGCTGTCGATGTGCTTGGCGTAGGTCAGCGAGTAGCTGGACTTGTTCTTGCACCTGCCGCAGCGCAGCTTCCTTCCCGCCCCGCCAGTCCACACGCTTAGGGACTCTGCCACCGAGTCCACATCCTGCGTGTGCTTCTTGAGGTGCACCAGCAGCTCGCTGGCGAAGTCAACTCTCTTGTGGCAGAAGCGGCAGACAAGCAGGCGGTCCAGCTCGTGCGGCTTCAGGGCAGAGTACAGGTTGGAGACTTGCGAAGGGTGCACAGGGCCTGACGGGGCGGAGGCGGCGAGAGGGGGAGAAGGGGGAGTTTTCTCCGAGGACGAGGCCTCTTCCTCCTGCTTCGTATCAGTCGAGGGTGGAGACCCCTCCTTCTCGCTTGTTTCCGAAATCTTCTTCTCCCTCCTCGTCGGAGGAGTCGTCAGCGGGGAGTTTACAGTGGGCGACGCCGTGTCCGTCAGAGTGGGCATGGAGGGAGGGACAATGTTGGCAGCGCCCGAGGGGGATGCCGCCGTTGCGGCCGAGGTGACGGTTGCAGCCGGCGCAGGCAGCGGCGGGAGGCGGTTGGCCACCACAGGCTCGATGGTGGTGTTGGGCGGCAAGGTGAATGTCTCCACACGTGGGGCGAAGGGGTCTTCCTCGCCCGAGGACGGGGGAGCATATATTCGCCGCTGTCCCTGATCAGCAACGGCGGGGCGGTAAGGGGCGCCGTATTCCTCACCGGCAACTAGGGCGGGCTGCTGCGGCATATGCTGCCGTTGCTGCTGATAATGCGCCTGACGCTGCTGCTGCTGGTGGTTCAGCAGCTGTTGGGGCTGCTGCTGCGGCTGCAGGTGCTGATGTTGATTTTGTTGTAGAGCGTCGTTGTCGTGAAAGCCTTGGAGTGACTGCGGCTGTGAGGACGCTTCGGGCCCTGGCGGCCTCAGCTCGTTAAGCAGCCGCGCGAGGAAGACGCAGGGCCGGCCCTTCCTCAGGATGACATAGCCCATGCTGCGGTTTTCCAGCACCGGAGCCTGGATCTCGGTCTGCTGGATGGGGAAGCGGAAACGCATCATGGCCAGCTTCTGTCGCTTACGTCCGCCGTACACGGTTGGCACTGTCGTCTCCTGGGTGTGGACCTCAACTGTGGCGGCAGTGTCCCTAAATGTGGCGAGAAAACATCAATGAAATAGGTATCTTCTTGTAAGAGGTGTTGACTCACCGGAAAGCCTGGCCCGCCATGGGGCTCGGGATAAGGAGGGTAAAGCCGTTGAAGTCGAAAAGGAGCACCCTGAGGTCCTTGCCAACGACGATCCAGTGCTGGGAGAACTCCTTGGTGAACTGACCGGCGCTGTTGGCGCTGTTGTTCATGATTGTGGATTGGACGAGGGCGTCGAGGTCTATGTAGGTCTGGCAGGAGCCGCCGCCGCCGGAGGGCGGAGGAAGAGGCTGACCTCGCATTCCTGCCGGGAAGAAACGCACGGAGTGGCATTCGATGCTGACAGCAATTGGACTACCTATGACTGCAATGAACTTTATACGAACTGCGCAATAGGAATAATAAAAAAGTGTTTTGCTCCCTCTATCCGCACGATATATGCCTAGCCCTGTTGCATGACATTTTCGCCGGCATTAAAAATGAACCTGAATTAAAGCCGACAAAGGAAGGGGAAAACAAATCCCTTATCCCTATCCTTTTTTCAAAAATGCATGAAAACAAACGACTCTTGCCACGCCACGATCCAAGTAGGATGACACACTCACCTCCTTGATAATGTTCGTGTCCCTGCCCGTGCTGGTGCTGATTATGCGACGGCACCTGATGGGCACCGGACGGGACTGCTGAAGAAGGCACCAAAGGCGTTGATTGGTGATGTGGTGGACGGATAACGTTACTTCTTGAATAAAGGTCACTACGACTGACACTGTAGGGAGCAGCACCAGCAGGAGGCACGGTTGGCCGAAGCTGCTGCTGCTGCTGCAGATGTATCTGCTGCTGCCTCTGTCTCTCTTCCTCCATCTGCCTCTGCCGCCGCAGCCTCTTGTCCTCCATGAGCCTCTGCTGCTGCTCGACCTCCCTTTCCCTGGCCCTCCGCTCCTGCTCCTCCAGCCTGTCCCTATCCTTCTGCTCGGCCTCCTCCTTTTGCCGGCGGTAGTACTCGGAGGCGGCGTTAATCCTCATTCGGCGCATCTCCGCCTGGGTCATGCTGCCGGGGGAGGAGGGGCGCCCGCCCCCGACAGAGGGCTCGGAGGACGACGAAGGAGAAGCGGCGGAGGGAGAGGTCGCCCTCGGGTGTGAAGACGAGGGGGAGGGAGCCTCGCTGTCGCTGGGATGAGGAGGGTGCCCGCTGCTGCTCCTCCTCTGCCCGCCGAGGTGGCGAGCCTCGCCCGGCTGATGATGTCTGTGGTCGTGCGGCGGAGGGTAGTAAGAAGAGGCGCCCGGCGGTGGCTGAGAGTGTCTCCGCTCGAGTACCACGTTGTACCTTCCTCCTGGGCCGGGGCCGGGTCCGGGTCCGGGTCCGGGAGGGGGCGGAGGAGGATAGTGTTGCGGAGGAGGAGGAGGGTGGTGCTGGTGCATGTTATGGTACGGATGGGGATGCCTAGGAGGATGGTGAGGATGGCCTGGAGGAGGATGGGGATGATGCAGCTGGTGGCGGTGAGAGACGCCGGGAGGAGGGACCACGCCAACCATGGGACCTCCTCTCCCGTCTCCGCCGTGAACCATGTGAGGAGGAGCTGGGGGCGGTGGTGGAGGCGGAGGCGGATGGGGATGTGGGTGGTGGTGGGGGTTATACATCTGACTGACTGGGGGCCCGGCGGCAGAAGGGTGCTGAGGCTGCTGCTGAGGCTGCTGCTGCCTGTTCCCCATCATGTAGTGTTGCTGCTCCTGCACCCTGAGGGCCTCCGACAGATGACTTGGCTCTCGGGACTTCCTGGCACTGTCGTCCCCGCCGCCACCGGCACCGCCATAGCCGCCGGCCCCCTCTCTCTGAAGCCTAACCCCGTGCGGGGGCTCCATGGCTGAAGAGGACGGGGACGGGGACACAGTCCCCTCCTCAGGGCTGGCAGCAGCGGCGCCCTCGCTCTCGGAAGGGCTTCGGTCCACTGTCCGCCGCCGTCCTGATAATGTGTTGGCCGTTCGAGAGGTTTCTTCAGACTGGCGGCTACGGCCTCTTTCCTCCGCTCTTCTCTCCTCTTCGTTCTCTTCTCCGAATTTCTCTCCCGAATTGGCTCCGTCGTTGTTGTCAGAGGGAGGAAGAGGCGACGACGGTGGAGGTGGTTGAGGGCCCTCCTCTACAGAGGTCCGAGGAGGAGGAGAAGGGTCCTCCGTCCTCCCCTCGCCTTGCTGCTGCATACCTGGTTGTGGACCTCCTCTTCCTTCTCCTTCTAACCCTTATTTCCTTTCCCTTTCCGGAGGAGGCGGTCCCTTGAGACAGGGGAGGCACACAGGTAGGAGGGACCTCCTCCTCCTCCCTCTTCCCCTTCCTCAGCCGCCGCGGCTGTTCCCCCTCTCTGGGTCATTGATTTTTGTCTTGTGTGTGCTTTTCACCGATCCCTCTCTCAGCCGTCGCCGCCGCCGGCTCCTTCCTTCTTCCTCCCTTCGGACTGTTGTTGTGGATGACAGAGAGAAAGGTGTGCAGAGGGAAAAGAGTCCCTTTCTCCCCCTTTTCCCTCAAGGCCGGCGCCACTTGGTTCGAGTTTTTGGCGGAAGCGCGCACGCTTGTTTCGCTGGCTGAAAAATAGAGCAAGAAAAAAAGGGATAAAGGTAAAAAATAGAGAAAGCCCAGGTTTGTACACACACACACACAATTTGTTCTCGGGCGGAGAAGAGAAAAAAAGGAGTTTCTGTGCGGTTGTGTCCACACTTTCGTGCAACAATAAGAGAGGGAGCCCCGTGTCTCCTCCGCGGTGGTGGTCGTCGTATTGGAAGAGAGGCAACTCCTCCTCCCCGCCCGTGCGATATATTGGGGAAGGGGGGGACTGGCAAGTGGCAACGCAAGGAGGCCCGTGGAATTGGAACGTTTAAGAAAGACAGTGCGGGAAAAAAAGGCGTGGACTTGGAATGTGTCTCTTCCCTCCTCCCTTTCTCCCCAGCCAAGTGGCTCCAAGGCTCTCCGGGGTGAGAGGAAGGGACCCCTATCGCTATCGACTCTGGCGGCGGCAGTGGGGGGAACGAAGGGCGGGCCATGAAATATGGATATTATTTACCTCCTCATACACATTCTCATTACCGGCCCCGTTGTCCCCTCGGGGCCCCTCCCTCCCCCTGCGGCCTCATCAAATACGAAAGTAGCACAGTAGAAGACAAGGCGGGAACGAGGGAACGTACAAGGAGGAATAATAAAAAAAGAAAGTGAGGGGGGCCTTACTTATTCAATAATTCGCTTTTGTAGCACTCAGTTCGTCGCCGAGTTTTGAGGCCGAAGAGGCTGGTCAAATACTTGCTGTAGGAGGAATGGGGGTGGGACCGGTGGGTGCAGGGTTTTCTTTTTGAAAGAGACAAGAATGCATATTTTGTCAGTTCATTGACTTCATTTTGTTGTTTTTTTTTAGTCAAAACCTTTTGATTATCCATGATTCCCTCAAAGGGATCCCATACCCTTGCGAAGTAAAGTACATTAGTGAAGAGCAAACAAAAGCATAGCAGGGCGCTCCTTTCCTTGCTTTAAAAACACAGCACCAGGAAAAGGCCCAAAGCCCGCATGACCCAAGTTTCCTCGACACAAGAATTGGTAGACAGGAAAGTGACTTGAGTTAGAGGCACCACATGTTAAACGAGGTTTCTACTCCCCCTGCTCCATTTTTTCCTTAAAAAATTAGTAGCAATTTTGGACCGTTTCAATTTCCACAAAAATCTTATTATTGACCTTGGGTTATCTTACACCGTCCCAATGCCCTCCCATAACGCTTATAAGGAGAGCCCTTTTTTTAAAATCATATATGGTAGGGTAAGCGCGGAAAGGGGCCCTTTCTGGCCTTATTCTCCATCATCCACCTTCGCCATCCCCTCTAAATTCTCTCTCACTTTCTTCTTGCAGTCTCACAGCCTCCAAAACGAGGATCCCAACGAGGGCCAGCCCCCCCGAGGCCGCCCCTCTCGGGGGGTGCGCAACAGGCGTCCCCCGCTCTCTAGAGTCCTCACCCCTGGCCTGTCGTCGCGCCCTTCCCTCTGCGGAGGCCGCCCTCCCTCCGGCGCTGGGGCCAGCCAGGACCCCTCCGTGGCCGTCCTGGCCCCCGATTTCAAGGCTGTAGGTCAGGTTGAGGACGAGGCCACCTCACACTCTCGCGTCCTCCTCCTCTTCTTCTTTTCTGCTTTTTTCTTGTCTGCTGCTTCTCTTCTCTTCTCTCCCTTTTCGCAGGTGCACAGCAGCCAAGGCGAGCAGCGGCAGACAGCACAACGGCAGCAGCGATCGCTCCCCCTGGCGGCGGCGGCGGCGGCGACGTCGTCATCGTCCGCCCCACTTGAGGCACGCGCGGCGCGACGCCCCCCGCTCCTCCTCCTCCTCTTTCGGGCTTCTCGCTTGTTGCTTCCCCTCTTCTTGTCACTTCCATAAAGAGAAGAAGAGAAGAACCTCCCTTTCCTAGTTCCCCATAGGGGTGGAACGAGCCTCAAATTTTCGAGGTCGAGCCGAGCCCGAGCCTGGAGCTTTCGAGCTCGAG
>JAAUYJ010152083.1_pt1 | contig 14014 bp, 6 predicted proteins | sample 7278031 | NCBI WGS metagenome assembly JAAUYJ01 (sample SAMN14350222, study PRJNA611818) | marine sediment metagenome | isolation source: surface marine sediment (1.8m) | place: French Polynesia: Moorea | collected 2018-08 | reverse complement strand
ATCTCCAATTTATTGATCCTGATGTGGAAACTGCCACCCCCGCTTCCCTACAATATACTCTGACTGAACTGCCAACTTTAGGGGAACTACAACAGGGAGGAGAAACTTTAGCAGTAGGCAGCACATTCACCCAGGAAAATCTTGATAATGGGGAAATTAGTTATCAAACAACCACTGCCACTATTGCTACAGACAGTTTCAATTTCTTAGTTACTGACGAAGATGGGGGAACAACAAGTGGGTTATTAAATATTGATATCGTCGAAGCTAACCGACCCCCTGAAGTCGAAGATGATAAAACTGTCACCTTGGAAGAAGATACTAATGCTGAGTTAGCAATTCCTGAACCCACCGATCCTGATGGGAATAACTTGACTATTACTGTTGACAGTATTCCTGATGCGGAAATAGGGGAAGTAGTATTGTCAAATAATAATGCGGTAACTATTGGTCAACAGTTAACCACAGATCAACTAACATCCCTAACATTTGTTCCCGTTGCTAATGCTAACGGAGCTGCTGGTACTTTCAGTTATACGGTTGATGATGGCAATGAGGAAAATAGTTCCTCTACCCAAATTATTAATATTGATGTCACCTCAGTAAATGACTTGCCGATCGCTATTGATGACGGACTCGTATTTACCAATTTGGGGAATGTGCTGACAATTAATGTGTTGGCAAATGACAGTGATATTGATGGGCCACAGCCTCTATCCATCGAAAGCTTAGGAACTGCTGGACTAGGTGTGTTGAACGAGGTAGATGGTGGCACTCAGGTTCAATATACAGCAATATTCGGTACGGGAACAGACTCTTTTGAGTACACGATTACTGATGGTATCGACCAAGCTACTGCTACTGTTACAGTGAATATTCTTGAGGTTACTGGTAATGCTTCTTTGGAGGGCGGTGAGTTTAATGATAATTTTGATGGTGGTGACGGTGATGATACTCTCGCAGGTTTAGGAGGTAACGACATATTAGCAGGAAATGATGAAAACGACAGCTTAGTTGGTGGTGAGGGTAACGACTCTATAGATGGGGGTAATGACGACGATACTATTGTCGGTGGTCTGGGAGTTGATACTCTCTCTGATGATGATGGCAATAACACTTTTGTTTATACTAGCGCTGATGATGGTGGTGGAGAGAAGTTTAATGCTGCGGATGCTGCTTCTATTGAGACTGCCATTGAAACTGGTTTGTACGATCGCATCACTGGCTTTGATGGTTTAGGTGGTGTCGGTGGTGATATTATTGCCTTATCTGATACAGTTATTCCTGCTGTTGACAATATTGCCACTAATGTACAAACTACTGATATTTCTGAAAATGTTTTAATAGCAGGAAGTCCTGGATTATTTGCCTACGAAGTTGAAGGCAAAACTTATCTAATATATGATGAAAATGGCGATAATACAGTTGGTGATGATTCACAAATTTTGGCAGAGTTAGATGTTACTGGAGTTGTAGCTCTAGATATCAATGATGACTTTACTCTCATCTAAAATGCTGCTTGATTAATTGTGAATCAATTTTTGATCATTCAGTATCAGCCCTTAAAAATTTTCTAGATAGGTTGTTGAGATTTCAACAACCTATTTTATTTATGGCTTTTCTTTAAAAAAATTAATCTTTTACCCTTGACAGTTTCATGGAAGAGTAAGTAGGATGGAATAGCATCAAGGATTAGGATTAAGTGCGTCAGGAAAATCAGGTTACTGTACTTTTGTTTAGATAGTATTCCTACCCATCTATAACAATTCCCATACTTATCAAGTAAGCTCATTCGTAGGTGGTAGGTGGTAGGTGGTAGGTGAATATTGGTTTCTATAGCAATTCCATCTGCTGGGTTAGGTACGCTCATTCATTGGTTTTAAGGAACACTTAACATAGAATTGAAATTCCAGATAGCTGTACCTCATTAGTCTGGGAAATGCTATATATCAATAATGGAATGTAGAAATCATTATCTTTAAATCAAGGGCTAATCACAAAATACTCCTTGTATTTACTGATGTGCAAAATATCATTTAATTAAGCATCAAAATTATTCTCAGCATTAACTCCATCAGGCATAATAATCATAATATTTGCAAAAAAAATCCGGTTTTTATAAGTTAAGACATGAAACATTAATACTAAAGTTTAATCTTGTTTTTATACACATAATATACAATGTTAAAATGCGAGAGTTTTGGTTATTAGTAATCAATTAATTTTGCTTTGCTAATTACTTAACATTTGCTGCCTATTTGGATAAAAGATAAATAAAATAAACGGGTTTTTATTGAGGATATTATATCCGGAAAATTACTCAAAAATTACTACATTTAGCTCAAGGAAATAATGAATAAATTTCCTTGATATCTTGCTGTTTATTTTTCTATTCAACATAAAAATAGTGAGAAAAATTAGAGATGAATTTTTCCGGAAGAGGAGCAACTACCAATGCTTAAACGAATAGCTAACAAAACTAATACTAAATAATCAACGATTGACGAAATATGGCTACAATTACTGTTAATACTCTGCTTGATGAAAACGATGGCAGTCTCGGTCAAGGTGCCGGTGACTCCCTCCGAGAAGCTATTGCTTTTGCTGCTCCTGGTGATACCATCGTCTTTGATGCTGCTATTGCCGGAGGTACTCTCTCCCTGACTAATGGTGAACTTTTAATTGATAAAGAACTCATCATTGATGGTGATGAAATGAACCCTGTAACTGTTGATGCTGCTTCTGATCTTGCTGATCCTACTGGAGCATCGCGGGTATTTAATATTGATGATGGTACTGCGACTCAAGTTCCCGTTACCATTGATGGCTTAACTATTACAGGTGGATATGCTTTTGGTGATAATAGTGGCAATGATGGTGATGGTGGTGGTATCTTCAACAATGAAGCACTCACCCTCACCAACAGTAAACTTACAGGCAACATCGCATCAGGTGATGGTGGTGGTCTGTACAACAATGATTTAGGTACTGCTGATATTATCAACACTACTATTAGCTATAACCAAGCAAACTACAATGGTGGTGGGGTCATGGCATTTGGTCAGACAACCATTACTAACTCTACCATCAATAACAACATAGCAATTGCTGCTAGTAGTGGCGATGGTGGCGGCGTTGCTGCATTTGGTACTACCGATGTTATTCAAAGCACCATCAGTGGTAATGTAGCAGGTGGTCAAGGTGGCGGTTTCTATGCTAACTATGGTGTTAATGCTACTATTTCCTATAGCACCATTACTAATAATTTTTCACGGACGAGGACGCTAAACAATCAGGGTACTGGTGGTGGTTTGGCTAGTTTCGGTAATGTTCCGACAACTGTTACTTCTACTATTATTTCTGGTAACTTTTATCAGCCCGATCCTGCTGATCCCACTCAAAATGTTAGTAATGATGTTGACGAGTTAACTGAACATAGTAACTCTATACAAAGTGGTGGCTTTAATATCATTGGTACAGGAAATGCTACTGGAAAGTTCCACGCTACAAATGACCAAACTGGAATTACTGACCCAGGTTTAGCTCCCCTTGCCGATAATGGCGGCCCAACTCAAACCCATGCTTTAATAGAGGGCAGTCCTGCTATTAAGAATGGTCCTGCTACTGCTCCATTTCCAAACGACCAACGGGGCGAAGGTTTCGATCGCCTTCTTGATTGGGATGTTGATAGTGGTGCTTTTGAGTTTGGTAATCCTATTCCGACTCCTTCACCTACTCCCACTCCTTCACCAACCCCTGACCCAAATTGCATTTTTGGTACTGAAAATGGTGATTTTATTGAGGGTGATGTTGATGTTCAGGATAACTGTATTGACGGTTTAGGTGGTAATGATGAATTGCGGGGTCTTGATGGCAATGACAGTTTGTCTGGTGGTAGTGGTTTTGATACCCTTAGAGGTGGTGATCAGAATGATACTCTTATTGGTGGTCTTGATGATGATTTACTTGTAGGTGGTCTCGATCAAGATAGTCTTTTAGGTAATGAAGGTAACGATACTCTTCGTGGTGAAGACGGCAATGATACCCTTGATGGTGGTGTTGGTGGTGACTCTCTATTTGGTGGTGCGGGTAGTGATGTGTTTGTGTTGCGCTCTGGTGATGGCACTGACATCATTCCAGATTATCTCGATGGTACAGATCAATTTGGCTTGGATGGTCTGACTTTCAACGATTTGACTGTAGTTCAAAGTGGTACTGATACGATCTTACAGGCAGGAGGAGAGGATTTGGCAACCTTGCTAGATATTAGTGCTGCTAGTATTGATAGTGGTGATTTTGTTACTATTTAACTTCCCCGGCGGGAAGTCCCGCGCTCTCCATCCCCCCTAACCCCCCGCATGAAAGGGGGGGAGGGGAGCGTCGTATGGGAAAGCCGGGCTAGGGTGTACGGTTTTCCTATAGTCCGGCGTTGCTATAGCCATTGACAATTTATTAACACAGCCATTATCATATCTAGCATTATCACTCACAGGGGTCCGACATCACCTCTGTCACGCTCCGCGGTCAGGGAAACCCTGACTGAAGAATCCCGCTTTGTCCATCCCCCCTAACCCCCCGCGTGAAAGGGGGGAATAGAAGGGCAACGTCGGGAGTATGTCAAAAAGCTTTCAGCACTTCAGCGTCGGCGGTCAGCTTTGCGCGGAAAGCGGAGCATTCGGGAACCGAAAGGCTGTTGAATTTACTCTTAAAGCGATCGCTCTTTTTTCTCAGAGGGCGATCTTTTTTTTAGGTGGTAGGTGTTAGGTGAAATCTTATTTATTAGTCATTCATTATCAATTATTTACTTTAGCAATTCTGAGGACTGTAGTTCTGAATTCACCGATTCTGACTCCTGAATTCTGAATTCTGAAAAATTCATAATTTTTATCAATTAAGACAATACTATTTATAAAAATTTACTACAACTAAGAAAACTTAAAAGTCCTGTCATACCTGAGTTTCTATCCTCCAGCCATCCTAAATTCAAAATAACATTAGATATTTCTGTATAACTTAATACTTAAATCCCTAGAGGTAGTTGTGTCATTATTGAAAATAATTATCAAAGTTATTTTGATAAAGACTGCTACAAATACGAGCTAATTTAGTCATTGTTATGGAGTAGAATCATGGTTCAGTTGTCAATAACTAACTCCCCCAAAAATCGTCCCAACCTACAAGCTTGGTATAGACCAATGTTTTCTCCCGAACAGGGAGTTTTGCTAGTCTTAGGCGGTTCTTTTCTGACAGGAGCAGCCTTGGCCCAGGAATGGACGAATTCGACAACTTTAGCTTTTATCTGTGCTTTTTTCGCATTGCAAGCAGAACACCCCTTGGTAGTACAAATCAAGCAGCGAAGTAGTTGGAAACCTCGCTTCTTAATCTGGGGTGGGTTGTATGGGGGTATTGCGATGGCGATCGCTGCATGGCTATCTATTCAGTCTCCATGTTTGCTCTGGATATATGGAATCGCAATAGCAGCTTTAATTGCTGATAGCATAGCAGTTGTCAAACGCAAGCAAAAATCTATACTAAACGAATTGATTGGGTTTACAGCTATCTGTCTGTCAGCACCCTTAGCATATACAGCTACTACTGGTAATATTTCCCTAGCTGCTATGGCAATGTGGGTACTGAATACATTATTTTTTAGTAGTGCGATATTTACACTCAAGTTACGCAAACAGAAAACCAGTTCTCCCGTTCCAGGAATTGTATATCACGCAACTGCAACCCTGATTGCGCTTGGTCTTTACTGGTGCAATTCCTTAAATATGGTAACAGCTTTATCCTATAGTGTGGCCCTGATTAAGTTATTGGCCATTGCCTTGCAACTAAATTGGTATCGCACCACAAAATTTCATTTTGTAGCAATATTTGAAACTCGATTTGCCCTGATTTATATAGCTATTGCTGCCATAAGTGTACTTCCTGCTCACTTACCTAGCGCTTAAATTTGCTTAAATTTGCTTAAATTTTCTGATAAAATTAAAGGGAGCGAATAATAGCCACTCTGCCATATCTGGGGTCAATCTCAATTCCCATTACTTCTATGGTTCTGAAGGAACTACTATCTGTAGCAAAAATTGAGTAATTTGCTGTTGTACCTGCTCGAAGAGATAAACATTGATTAAAAACCCCTTGTCTGTGGTCAATGGGTAAGAAATTATGTTCACCTATTCTTAGTGCTGCTTGATTATAGAAAGAGAGTTGACCTTGATAATTTAGAATACCGGCAGGAGTTGGAAATTGTTCACACCACCTCAAGGCCAAAAACCATTTAGCTTCTGAAAGTCTTTGATATTCTCGGTTTGGGTTAGGGTGTTGTAAGACTTTGTATCCCCCGTCACTGGCGAAAATTGTTCCCCCTAAAAACCCAAACATTATGCCAATGGTATTACCCATGTTGAAATAGCTCCATCCATAATGTGAGAGATATTGGCTTTTTTTGACTTCTCCCGCAACTTAAGTCGGCGGGATTATAAGTAGTAATTGAGCAACAACATAAAATCTTGGTTGTTTCACTTATACTTATTTTCACTGGCCTTATTTTCCCAGTAGGAGCAGTCAAATTACCCCCCTATACGCTTCAACATATTGGTACTGATACCTTATGTATTGCGATTCATTTGTTGCATTTGATAATTCATTACAGATATTTTGGGTCTTTAACCGCTATTTGCAGCCAGAACTACTGCATATTTTAGAAATCTCTGGCCAACTAATACCTGATAGGAAAAAGTTTGCTACATAAGTTTATCCTGCTCTAATCAGGGAGTTTCAGTAATTTTCAACCAAAAGCCAAGCATTTGCCTTAGTCAAAAGCATAATCTCATTGATAAATTAATGGGAGTTGCTTACCTAAAGCATTTTTCCTTCTCCACGGATAAATCCAAAGGATTGAAACAGGAAAATTTTTTTCTTGACCTGATATAATTTAGGGACTTATCGCTTAACTTTCATCTGGTGATAACTTATGTATGATAAGTTGTATACCTTCGTAAGTATCTTATCTGCCATTCAAGAGATATTCTATTATTTTCAGCATATATTTATGATTCATTGATTTTCAGAATATATTTATGATTCATTTGAGAGCCTGGTTTTTGATTAACCGTTGTGTACTTACTAAAGCTCTATTTAACTCATAGCCACGTCGCTGAGGATATTTCTGATAAGCTTGTTGTTCTTGAGAAATCATCTCTATATCTTGCTGTACTAAGCCATCAAGTAGTTTTTGAGCTGAACCAAATAAACTTTTCTTGATAAATTGTCTAAACCATTCTGGCAGTTTATGTAAACGCCAAAAGGCATGAAGTGATGTAAAGTGAATCAGATAAGCTAGGGTTTCTGTTTCGTTAATCGGTGATAAAAGGCAGTAAATTTTAAAGTCTTTACCAAGATTAGACACCCAATTTGGATAAATATAACTAACATTTAATGGTTCGGGGTGGAGTTGTCGCAAACTGGGAAAAAATAATTGAGATATAGACCAAATTTTGTCAATTTTATAATAGCTTTGAGCTTGATAATAAGCATCTACTTGTTGATCATTTTCTGATAGGTCTATTAATTCTGCTGCTGCCCATGCTTGCCAGTTTTTGTGTAAATGTCCGTGGTGCATATCCATTAAATTTTCCACTAAATAAGAATAGTGGGAATGAGATTTTATTACTGATACTGTGGCAATATAGTTGAGATGTTCCCACTCAGGAATTGCTAAAGGAGAAATTACTTTTTGGAGTGATTTTTCTCCTGGAAATAACCAGATAAAACCATCTTTTTCTTGTACTGGAAAAACACGAATTTTACAAGTAGGCAATTTTTGATTATTTGCTAAATAAGGAACGGTTGAGCATTCACCACTTGACTTAAATCGCCATCCATGGTATGTGCATTCTATTTCGTCATCGATCGCACGACCAGAACTGAGTTTAACCAGACGATGAGGACAAAGGTCTTCGAGAGCGTGGACTTTTCGATTTTGATCCCGGTAAAGGACTACAGGTTGATGCCACAAGGTAATACTGTAGGGCTTAGTTTTCACATCTATGCTGCGAGCAACAGCATACCAGTGATTTTTGTTAATTCCCAACTTCCGGATATCATGGTAGTAGGTAGTTTCAGAGGAAGACATAGCGATCGCTGCTTTATTAAGAATTAATAATGAATTGTCATCAATATTTTAATAGGAGAATTTTACAATGATAAATATTCCAGGCTACCAAATTCTTGCCAAAATTTATGAGGGTGGTAATTCTTTAGTTTATCGAGGTAAGCGAGAGGAGGATGATCGGGCTGTTATTCTGAAGTTAAGTAAAGGAGATTATCCTTCGGAAGCAGATAATAATAGGTATAGAGAAGAATATCAAATGCTGCTTTCTTTAAATCTTCCTGGAGTGATTACAGTCTATAGATTAGAAAAGAATCGTAATAATTTAGTAATTATTTTAGAAGATTTTGGTGGTGAATCTTTAAAGACTTTAATTGCTTCACAAAAATTTACTATCTTAGGTTTTTTGAATTTGGCAATTAAAATTGCTGAAAGTTTAGGAGAAATTCATAGTAATAATATTATTCACAAAGATATTAATCCATCAAATATAATTTTTAATCCTACAACAGGAGAACTAAAAATTATAGATTTTAGTATTTCTGCTAGATTAAATCGTGAAAAAATTCATTTAGAAAACTCAAATCTTTTAGAGGGAACTATTGCCTATATTTCTCCAGAACAAACTGGTAGAATGAACAGTTTCTTAGATTATCGCACAGACTTTTATTCCCTCGGTGTAACTTTTTATGAACTATTAACTCAAAGGCTGCCATTTTCCACAACAGATGCAATGGAATTAGTTCATGCTCACATTGCTAAACAGCCAATACCTCCCCATGAAATTAATTCAGAAATTCCGCCAATTATATCAAATATTGTGCTTAAGTTATTAGCAAAAACTGCTGCCCAAAGATACCAAAGTGCTTGGGGTTTGATTGCTGATTTAGATGAATGTCTCAACCAATTAAAAATGACAGGGAAAATAGAAGAGTTTACTCTAGGTAGTCAAGATATTTCTGATAAGTTTCAAATTCCAGCAAAACTATATGGAAGGCAGTCAGAAATTGAGGCATTAATGGCGGGTTTTGAGCGTGTCTGTCAAGGAACAAAAGAGATGATGTTAGTAGCTGGTTATTCTGGTATTGGTAAATCAGCTTTGGTACAGACAATTTCTCAACCTATTATCCGTCAAAGTGGGTATTTTATTTGGGGAAAATTTGACCAATTTCAAAGGAGTATTCCCTATTCTGCAATTGTGAGTGCTTTTTCTGAGTTAGTCCGAATTATTTTAAGTGAAAGTGAGGCAAAATTAAATGAATGGCGAAATAAACTTTTAGCTGCTTTTGGTACTAACGGACAAATTATTATTGATGTAATTCCCGAATTAGAATTAATTGTTGGTGTGCAACCTACAATGCAAGAATTAGGACCTAATGAAGCCCAAAATCGCTTTAATATTGTCTTTCAAAACTTCATTAATTTATTTTGTAAACCAGAGCATCCTTTAGTCATATTTCTAGATGATTTACAGTGGGCTGACTCGGCTACACTCAAGTTAATTAAATTAATGATGACAGATGAAGAGAAAAAATATCTGTTTTTAATTGGGGCTTATAGAGATAATGAAGTCGATCCAAATCATCCTTTAGAAATGACTTTAAATGCGATTTGTGCTCAAACTGAAGATATTGATTATCCGATTATTAATAAAATTAATTTGAATCCTCTAAAATTTGAAGATATTATCAAGTTAATTGCAGAGACATTACATAATGACAAGATTTCAGTACAAGAATTAGCAGAATTAGTGGAAAGCAAAACAGGTGGTAATCCATTTTTTGTTAATGAATTTATGAAAACTCTGTATCAAGAAAATTTACTCCATTTTGATTCTGAGCAAATTCGATGGCAGTGGGATATAACAAATATTAGAACACTTAATATTACTGATAATGTAGTGGAGTTAATGATTGGAAAATTGCAAAAATTACCAGAATTAACTCAACAACTTTTAAGCTTAGTTGCCTGTGTGGGAAACCATTTTGATTTGAATACTTTATCTCTAATTTATGAAAAAGAATCTTATGCCACTTTTCAAGATTTATTACCAGCAATTCAAGAAGGATTAATTTTGCCTGCTTCAGAAACAGAAGCCAAAAATGTAGAATTGAATTTGTATCCGTTTTTAATCCTTAATTATCAGTTTTTACATGACCGTGTACAACAAGCTGCTTACAGTTTAATAGACGAATCTCAAAAACAAAATTTACATCTGAGAATAGGACGTTTATTGTTAGAAAATACTCCTCCTGAATATCGAGGTGAACGAGTTTTTGATTTAGTCGATCATCTGAATATAGGAATATCTTTAATTAGAGATGAATCTGAAAAAATTGAACTAGCAAAGCTGAATTTAGAAGCGGGTAAAAAAGCTAAAGATGCTACTGCTTATGTAGCTGCTAAACAATATATAACAGCAGGTTTATCTTTATTAGATCAGGATTGCTGGAGTCAATACTATGAATTAACATTTGCTTTACATAAAGCGGGAGCAGTAATTGAGTATTTAAACGGTAATTTCTCAGAAAGTGAAGCATTAATTAAATTGATTTTAGAAAAGTCAAAATCAGTGATTGAGAAAGCAGAGATTTATCAACTTTTGGTTGTGCAATATACTTTAAGCGGTGGATATAAAGAGGCAATTGCAGCCGGGAAAAAAGCTCTAGCATTACTAGAAATAGAACTTCCTGACAATGATTTACAAACAGCAATTACTCAAGAATTTGCCAAAGCAAAAGAAAATTTAGGCGAACGAGAAATTGCAAGTTTAATTAATGAAGGCGAGGTAAAAAGTTCTGAATATAAAGTTGGCTTAGAATTGTTAAACCATTTATTAACATCAGCCTATTTAATCGACCCAGAATTATGGACAGTCAGTGTTTTAAAAGGAGTCAATATTTCTCTAAAATATGGTTCGGTGGTTGAGTCATGTCTTTGTTATGCTAACTATGGAATGCTGCTTAATTCTAATCAAGGAGATTATAAATCAGGATATCAGTTTGGTTTACTGGCACTCACGTTAACTGATAAATCGGAAAACTTAGGACTTAAATGTCAAGCTTGCACAGCATTTGCGAATACATTAAGTTTTTGGTTTAAACATATTAAAGAATCAAATTTAGTTAACAATGAAGGGTATGAAGCAGCTTTAGAATCAGGAGATTTAGAATATGCAGGTTATATTTTACATAATACAGCACTTAATTCCCTATTTCAGGGGAAAAAAATTACAGAAATACTTTTAGATACTACTAAGTATTTACAATTTAGTCGGAAAACTAAAAATCAACTATCAAATGATACATTGATAGGGATTAAGATGATTATAGAAAATTTCAAAATGTCAGAAAGAGAAATGTCAAATATTCCTGATAGGGATGAAAAGTTTTCGTTTGAAACTGATAAAAATACTGAAGCAGAGTATATAGAAAATTGCCAAAAACATCAAAACTTTTATTCACTTTGTATTTATCTGATTCATAAATCCTATGTTTTATATCTATACGGCAATTTAGATTTAGCACTTGACACCATCTTAGCAGCTCAAAAATATCTGGAATTTATTACGGCAACTTTAGCCACGACAAAATTTAATTTCTACTATTCTCTGATTTTAGCTGCTCTTTATCCCAATGCTTCTAAAACTCAGCAAAAAGAATATTGGCAACAACTGGAAATAAATCAACAACAAATTAAAATTTGGGCAGATAACTGCCAAGAAAATTTTGAACATAAATATTTATTAGTAGCAGCAGAAATGGCTAGAATATCTGGAAAAAATTTAGAAGCTATAGAGTTATATGATAGTGCGATAAACTCTGCTAGTAAAAATGAATTTATCCAATATGAAGCGTTAGGTAATGAATTAGCTGCCAAGTTTTGGTTTAGTCAAGATAAACCTAAATATGCAAAAGTTCACCTAAATGAAGCTTACTATAGTTATCAAAACTGGGGTGCTACTAGGAAATTGAAAGAATTAGAAGCTCAACATCCAGAATTGCGAGATTTATTAAAAATTAAAAGCCACATAATTGATACTCAAACTACAGCATTTTCTGACTCTACTAGTAGCCCTGGTGAATCATTAGATTTAGCCACAGTGATTAAAGCATCTCAAGCTATTTCTAGTGAAATTGTCTTGGACAAATTACTTTCTAAATTAATGAAAATTCTTATGGAAAATGCTGGAGCGGAAAAAGGAACTCTTTTATTGCTCACAGAAGGTAAATTAATCAATGTCGCCAAGGCAATAATAGATGCTGAAGAAATAGTAGTTGAGAAATCTCAAATTGATAAATCTGAAGATTTACCACTGACAGTAATTAACTATGTAGAACGAACCCACCAAGATGTTGTTTTAAGTAATGCTTGTGCTAAAGATCGGTTTATGGCTGACCCTTATATTGCCAGAACTAAACTTAAGTCAATTTTATGTACACCTATTATTAATGGTGGCAAACTAATCGGTATTTTGTACTTGGAAAATAATTTAACTTTAGGTGCATTTACTCCGGAACGTTTGGAAATATTAAGACTTTTATCATCTCAAGTGGCAGTTTCCCTAGAAAATGCCATGCTGTACACATCTGTAGAACAGAAAATACAAGACAGAACGCAAGAACTGAACGAAAAAAATCTACGACTTGAGCAAACATTGCATCAATTACAACGAACTCAATCTCAACTAATTCAAAGTGAAAAAATGTCAAGTTTAGGGCAATTAGTAGCAGGAGTAGCCCACGAAATAAATAACCCAGTGGGATTCATTTATGGCAACCTTTCTCCAGCTAGCGAATATGTTTCTGACTTGCTAAATTTGATTGATTTATATCAGGAACATTATCCTGAAGCAGTGCCAGAAATAGAAGCAGAAATTGAAGATATTGAATTAGACTTTTTAGTAGAAGACTTACAAAAACTTTTGAATTCTATGAAAGTTGGTGCGGAACGTATTCGTGATATTGTTATCTCTCTCAGAAACTTTTCACGTCTAGATGAAGCAGAAATGAAACCTGTTAATCCTCATGAAGGTATTGACAGTACCCTACTAATTCTACATACTCGAATCAAAGAAAAGGCTAACCGACGTGAAATTAATATAGTGAAAAATTATGGTCAATTGCCAGAAGTTATTTGTTATGTTTCTCAAATGAATCAAGTTTTTATGAATCTACTTACTAATGCTATTGATGCTTTAGAGTTTTGCCGGGATAAAAAACTTGGAGTTGACAATGAACCTACTATTACAATTTCTACTCAAGTCACAGAGTTAAACACAGTAAAAATTATAATTACTGATAATGGTAGTGGTATTAATTCTGAAGCATTGTCTCAAGTATTTGACCCATTTTTTACAACAAAACCAGTTGGTAGTGGTACAGGCTTAGGGTTATCAATTAGCTATTCAATTGTGGTAGAAAAACATGGTGGAAAATTAAGCTGTATTTCTGAAGTTGAGAAAGGCGCAGATTTCATAATTGAAATTCCTATTAAACCAGTAACTGGTAATTACAGCTAAATCAAAATTGCTAATAAGTAGGTAGGTAGAAACAATAAACAAGAGGTTGTTTGTAAAAGAAATAGAAAAATGAGATATAGGGTTTTTCAGTCTGGTGAGGTACATCAATGATCCCCCGCGCATCCCCCTTGAGAAGGGAGACTTCCAGTTTCCCCCGCATATCCCCCTCCCGTCCCCCTTGGGAATCCCCCTCCTGTCCCCCTTGGGAATCCCCCTCCTGTCCCCCTTTGTAAGGGGGAGGCCATAGGATGCTGCGCTTTTGGTTGGATGGGGGAGGCCAAAGGATGCTTCGCTTTTGAAGGAGGGGAAGCCAGAGGATACTGCGCTTTTTGTTAAACGGGGGTTAGGGGGGATCGAAAGCGGTGTACCTCACAAAAGGT
>JAAUYJ010164535.1_pt1 | contig 14023 bp, 22 predicted proteins | sample 7278031 | NCBI WGS metagenome assembly JAAUYJ01 (sample SAMN14350222, study PRJNA611818) | marine sediment metagenome | isolation source: surface marine sediment (1.8m) | place: French Polynesia: Moorea | collected 2018-08 | reverse complement strand
GCCCTTTCATCCCCCAGGGGAAGTTGCACTGTCTCCTTCCACACTTCGCCACCTCTATTGTAGTACATACCGTCCAAACAGTCTCGAGCTCCAAAGCAACAAGCCATCCAATTCAAACCAGGTATTTCTTTTTACAGAGATGCAAATCATGCAATAACTAGCAGAGGGACAAAACAAGGAGAAATTGAACAAGGGAATCTAAAGAATCTAAAGAAACAAGTTTCAGGCATTTTCAGTTTCAGGCGGGAGAAAATAGCATCGGATTTTTTCCGGATTGTTGATAACGGACTTGTTCAGTATTGAGGTGAGGTAAAACGGAAGCATGTCTGTTGTATAAATGAAATTAAATTTAAGAAACTCGCGCTTTCATATTGTATGGTACCCTCTATGAATTTAAAATACCTCTAAAAAAATAAGCATAGACGTCCTTCTCTATCGGAAACCAATCGTGAATATCTTTGAAAGCAGAAAAAACTTTTTTCCCCTTTCTTTTTGCTGTACACTTCTTCGCGTGTCGCCGTCCCGCGACCGAACTGTCTCTAGACCCGGTCGTCGTCGTCGTCGCCGCCTCGCCAGACAGCCATCGGATCAGTAGAGGAGGAGGGAAAGACCGAATGGATAGAGGCAGTCCGACTGTCGGACACCGTAGGACGGAGGACGGCCGCCGAGGTTTTCCCTCTGTCTCTTTCTCTGTCTTCAGCTGACGTCAGCGGAGGATGTCGAGGATGTTGTGCTGGTCTGGGTCCTCCTCCTCCTCCTCCTCCTCCTTCCCCCTTTGAGTTGTAGTAGTAGTACCATCGCCCGCTGCTGCTTTCTCGTCGCCGTCGACCGCCGCCGCCGGAAGGAAGAGCCCTCTCTTCTCCTCCCTCCCTTGGGCGCGCGGTGAAGAGAGAGAGAGAGAGTCCGCGCTCGAGGTCCCTCCGCCTCCGCCTTCTCCGCGCCAGAGGCGGGCGACAACAACAACAACGTCAGCCATCTCTCTCTCTTCCAGCCTTTGGCGCTCGTCCTCCCGCTCCTCCGACGATAGAGGCAGCGGAGGCGGCCTCCTCCTCCTCCTCCTCCGATCCTCGCTCGGTTCGCTCAGTCTTCTATCAGACGTAGGCGGCGGCGAACGGGGAGGAGAGACGCACGCTTTCGTCCATTCGCTCGTGTGAGTGTGCGGGAGGAGGAGGAAAAGCACCCGCGCGTGAAAAATAAAAGATAGGCGGAGGGAAGTTCTCCGCGTACATTTATGAGCGTGACAGGCTCCTTTCACATGCCGCCGCGGTGTACGGAGGATGGCGTGTGCAGCATTGTCGTGATCTTGAGAGCTGTCGGCCGTTTCTCGAAACAAGTGCGGCGGCCGTCATGAGTGATCCGCCAATTAGGAGAGTGTGATCTTGATATAGGACATTCCAAAGGAGGAAGTGGAAAAATCTCATTCAACGTTCCAAGATGATCCAGTCTTCGTCCTCGCGCTGCTGCTCAATCGAGTGTCGCGACTGCGCGACGGCAAAGTCAGGTAAAAACGTAACAAAAGAATCGTCCTTTCCGGGGTGAATGACTCAGACCTCAGCAATGTCTCTGACGGTCAAACTACAAGGATCCCCTTTCCTTTCCTTGTAGTAATAATTGATCAGGGCGGCGGCCGACATTTACGTAGGAGGGGGACCCCCCGCTCACTCTGTCTCGAGCGCTCGCCGCCCGTCACCCCTTTCCTTCCGTCCAACCGACTCCGTGGGCTCATTCATAATTCAATGCATCGAGGTGCCCCCCTCCTAGTCAGGGGGCCGCCCGCGATCGTCAGCCGCGCGATTAAAACTTTATTAGCGGGGATGACGGTGATTCCCGCCGGGAGCCTCCGGCACCATGATTCGCCCGCAATCATGGAAGGAAAAGAGGGTGCGAATCTTCCCCCCCCTTTTCTCTTTTTTTGTGACAGTGCGTTTGAGGGCGAGAATCCGCAATTTCCCTCCCCTCGTCTTCTCGTAAACGAATTTGTCGTCGTCCTCCTTCATGGCCCGTGGTATAAAGTCATTTCCCTTCTCTCTCCCTCGCTCCAACCCTCCCTCCCTTCCCTCGGCTGTGAGAACCGTGACACTTTTTAGTAGGGCTCTTCTTCATCCCGAGGCAGGAGCGACGAGATAGAGCGGGGGCGATTTTTAAGGGTCTCTCCCTCCCCCTTCCTGCATGTAAATTTTTCGCTAGTTCTTTTCGCTCCTTCTCGCCCTACGACTGTTCCTTCAACTGGCTTTCCTTCTCCACCTCTGCTGCAAACCGCGGTAAAAAGAGAACTCGCTACATTTTGTCTGGCTGAGGGAGGGTCCCCCACTCCTCCTCCGTTCAGTTCCCTCCAGCCGTGCGTGCTTTTTTGCCTTCTCCGCCACCAACTCTGCAATGGGCGCTGGCTGCCACGGGCAGAGATGGCAAAAAAGGTCGGAGGGAGTAGAGCCTTCTCTTTTGCCGTGGCTCCAGCCGGAAGAAGGAAGAAGAGGGCGGTGCGGCCTGGAGACGAGTGAGGCGTGGAGGAATTTTTCGCAATATAAAACGCGATGCGAGGACCGAGAGGGGCTCCATTTTTTGTCAACAAAGTGTGGGATTCGCCTGTAAGTTTGGCCTGAAGAAACTTAGGCTTGAAGATTAAAGACGCTTTCTTATCCAAGGAATTTCAGCAACTCTTTTTTTGTGTAAATTAAACATGCAATTGCAAAGATTCAGCTTCTTTCGCATCTCGGGCAGTCATGCGTTAAGAGAACTGAAGACGGCGGAGACGACAGTGCTGCGGAATACTCGCTGCGGCTTTCTAAAAAAAAGGCGACGAAAGTGACAACAAACTGCCGATTTTTTATTTCAATTGGCACTCGTGTACCAAAAAATATCGCGCTGACTCAAGAACAGTAGCTTTTCGCCCGGGAGGGAAATTTATTAATGCATCCATTTGTATTCACTTCCGTTATTCCCCTTTCAGCCACTCGCCTCCTACTCCTCCGCCTTCCCGCGATTTCAATTTTTCCTGCACCCTCGCTCACACTCCTCCTTCTGCGCCCAAGGGGGGGATTGAAAAAGGGGTTCTCGATTCGATCCGCCGCGGATGCTGAAAGCGTGGAAGTGACAGGTCGATTAGGAAGCGGGAAAAAGAAAACGGGGGAAGGGAAACCACAGAGGAGAGAAATCGAACCTCCAACTTTGAACCTTGCATCTTTTTTTCCTATAAAAAGTTGCAAAATTGTATGTTTTCTCCTTTTCCAGGTGTTGTGATGCGTGACAACAAGCAGAAGAGTGGTGCTCTCTCCAAGGTCCAGAAGCTCAAGAAGAGGCTCAGCCAAAGTTTCGGAAAGCTAGGTAAGCCAAAAAGAAATGAAGGGAAACTATCGTCGTCTGCCTGTGTAGGGGACCGGAACGTGATACCTACTTTTTCGTAACTGAACAATCTCCCTTGTCATCCACCCCCTTGCTGGCTAATGCGAAGAAGCACTTTCCGTGCATGCTCTCTCGGAAACACGCCAGGCAAAAGTAGCCGCTATGTTCACTCATCCCCCCTAACTTTTATGTGCATCAGAGGGAGCTCTCCCCTCTCCCCTTTTTCCTTCTGTCTCTCCAATGAAAGTTCTCCTTCTCTACTTTTTTCATCCATTGCAGCGCAGTTCCCCTTTCTCCCCTTCTCCCCTTTCCCCCTCTGTCATCTTTGGAAGAGCTTCGGGGCACAAGAGAAAGGGTTGGAAGAGCAAACAGCGAGATTTCCTCCATTTCCTCCACCTTTACTTCCCCTTCCTCCACCTCCCTTTCTCTTCTCCGATTTCGTCTCCTCCCTCCCCCACGCTCGCTCCCCTCCCCTCCTCCAACCAGGCAGCCGTTCCTCCCCCTCCACCCTTTGGTCTGAAAATAGTGGGGAAAATTCTTCCAAGATGAGAAATGATGGCATTATGCATCTCCGGGGGAATGAAACACGAGAAAGAGTGGGGGATGGTCCTTTCTCCCCGGCTGGGCTGGCTGGGGAGACGCGTCTCGGCCGGCAGCGACGACGCAATGTCATAACTCATGAAAAACATCCTTGGGGAGGTCAGGAGAAGCGCGCGCGCGCCACGTGTACAGAACACCGGAGTAGTGCGACGAACCCTGCAAGAGGGGGGATGAGTTTTGAGGCGCCTGCCCTGAAATTGCCGCAGCTCCAGAAAAAGAAGGGGAAAGGGGTGCTTTTCCTCTTGGTGCTGGGTGGGAGGAGAGGAGCTGGAAAAGAAAGGAAAACTTTCCTCCTCGTTGGTTGGGCGGTTGGCCGGCTGCGACTCTGACGTTGCATCCTCCCCTTCCTCCGCACTACAGCCCCCTCTTCCTCCGCGGCCGGGTAGCCAACCGAGGGACGAAGAAAAAGTGGCCAGATTTGAATTCCGAGACGGCCTCGTTTGTCTTCCAGGATCCTTTGCGGCCCCCAAAACGGCCTACACAGACTTCTTGCTCTGAATCTCCCGTCCCCTACAACCGCCCATTGTACGGCCATTCGAATAAAACTGCCCCGCAGGAGAGAGTTATGCTATATAAGGGTACAGCATAGTACACTAGTACAGATCGCGTGTTTCTGTTCCATCGATCTGTTCCCCGTTCCCCTCCTTCTTCTCTTTCCCCTCCAAATTGATGGGTCGTTATCAGACCAATCGACATTACATCTCCCCCCGTTCGTTGTAACTATTTGCGGAATCCACGTGCGGATGAAGGGGAGGAGGAGATGTCTCCTTACTCTTTTCCCTGGCGGCATTCTTGTCCTTCTTTCCTAAGGGGATACCGCCACCGCTCTTTTCTACGTAAATGCTCCTATCTCTCCCTTTCTTTTTCCTTGCGCCCAAGTTACTCCAGCCAGCCAATCGAGACCGCTCGCTGCACCAAAAGATGCGATGAAAGTTCCTCCCCAGACGATATCCTCCTCTTTCCCACGTGGATACGTGGAGACTCGATCGGCCATGGACGTTATCATCCTTTCAAAAGAGAAACGCGTGATAAAAAGGGAATATACGTCACACCTCCGCATCAAGCCCGGAATATTACGTAACAAAACTCAAATGAAGCGGAATGACTGATAGAGACGGCCGCGATGAACTGTATGGTCGTGACTACCGTACAGGATATGGCCGGCGAGAAACTGCTCTCCCCATACAGTTTAGTGCAATATTTGTACATAGCACCTCTTTAACATCATCCTGCTTTCCCCGGAAGTCAGCAAAGGATCCGTCGTGATTTTTTATGGTTCTTTTTTTTCGGTGTCCTACCAAGGCTGGCGATATACGCGAAACCCCGACAACAACGTTAAACCCTTTATCGCTCTCCGGCAACGCGAACCCAAAGTCGTCTGACCAAGAGAAAGAGCCTCCCCCCACTTTTTTTGGAAGCCTTTTTTGTGTCCGGAGAGCCCTTTTTGATGCCAAAACCGCCAAGGACAAAAAAGGGACACACGAGAAAGAGGGGGAACACACAGGGCAGTTTCCTTTCCGTGGCCTGCTCCTCTTTCCCTCCTGCACTGATCATCTCTTTGGATCTGCCTCCCTCCTTCTCTTTCCCTCCAAGGTCCGTCTCCTCCTCCTTTTCCTCCTCCCGTCCGTCCTTGTCAGGATCCTCCGTCCCCTCGTCTCACTCCCTTCCCCCCTTTTCCCTTGGGAGCACTGAGGCCTCTTCTCCACTCTTTGGCGATGTGCAGACAACGGGGGGAGGAGGGAGAAAGGGGGAAAGAGCCAGAGACGGGAAGAGATCGAGGGATGGCCGGGATATATGGGAAAGAAGTAAGGGGAGGAAGCGCCCTAGCACATCACACAAAGCGGGCCCTTTCTACTGTACAAAGTATGCAGCCGAGGAGCGATGATATGTGTGGTCGTGCACGAAGCGAAGGAGATATATCCTCGTCCGAAATGAAAACCATTACTCTCTGGCTGGCCCAAGCAGACAAGGGCTCCGACCAAACACTCTGCCGGCAGCCAAGACCATTAGGAACACAAGGTGGAGGTTGCTGCACCCTCCTCCTCCGCCCTCAGCACAAAACGACAGATGCAGACGAGGGAGGGCGGTGGCGGTGGTGGAGAGACGACCTTTATTTCCCTTTGTTGTTACCCTCTCCCTTTCACCCCTTTCTTTGGAGAGGAGAGAGAGGAGGAGGAAGGCCACTTATTGCACCCGGGAGCAAGAAGAAAAGGGAGCCCGTCTGCGGTACGCGGAAAAGGGGTTCCTTCCCTCCCTACCAACTTGAACTAATAGTGCCCCCTCCTCTCCTTCCACCGCCGACAACAAAGCTTCCCCCTTCCGCTCTCGTCGTTTTGTGTCGGTCGACCTCCGCCTTTTCCACCCAAACACACTCCCTCCCCTCCCTCCCTCCTCCCTGTGTCTGCGCTAAAAGCTACAATCCATTAACCCCGCTACAGAGAGCGAAAGAGAGTGGGGTAGATGCAAAGAGGGGCGGGCGGCGGTGTCAATTCTCTTGTTGTTGCTGCCCTAGAGTGCCTCGCTTCTTTTTGGCTGGAGAGTGTTTGGTAAACCTCACTTAACCATTTGGACGTGGGAAATGGGTTAAAATACTTTTGAAAAGGTCCAACTTCCATCCACTCGCCATCATTATACTGAGAAGTAAAAAAGGAAGCTAAGCGAAGGGCTCGTTTGCCAATGCGAAACCTCCTCCTCCTTCTTCTCTTCCTCCTTTTCCCTTTCGCTTTTACGCGGACTGAAGAGAGGATAAATAACGAGCCGAAGAGAGGAAGAAATCTGGCCGCTCCCTCCCTCCCTCCCTTTCCTTCCTTATTCCTGGGCAAGTGGGCAAGTGGGCACCCTTCCTCCCTCCCTCCCTTCCGCCCGACAGACCGAGTACCACTTTCCTTCTTCCACCCCCCCCCCCCCGTCTGGTCATTTATACCCTTCCACTTCAGTCGGTCAGAGGGAAGGGAGGCCGCTCACTTGCTGCCTTCCTTTGCCCAGAAGGAATGAACGAACGACCGGGGAGGAGAGCAAAAGAGTGTGGAAGAGAGGAAGGGCCCCTGGGGAGGAGGAGGAGGAGGCAGGAACAGCTTCTCTTTTCCTTTGGAGGTCCCGCCTCAGCCTCCGTCAGGTTCGTCCTCCTCGGACGCCGCTTACTTTTTCTCTTTTCCTGACGTCTGGAGCAGCTGGCGGGGGAAGAAGAGGCCAGAAGAGGTATCCGAGAGGAGGAGGGGAAAAGGAGGCACACACGGCTCCAACCGAAAGGGAAAGACAACAGGAGGAGGAGGAGAAGGAGGCTCTGCTGCATTAATTAGGCTTCTTCTTGACTTCCTAGAGAGATTCGTTCCATTCCCCCTTTCCCCTGGCCCGCCGGCCGACCGAGGGCGGAGGGGGCCTCCGCAGTGTACACGGATGAAAAAGGAGATATAAAAGGGAGAGAAAAACGACGGCATTCGAAGCTAGAAGAGAGGGAAGGAACGAAGTGGAAGCGGCAGGAGGCCGATTTTCCGTTGTTTTTTGCTAGGCACCTAGCAGCATGTGTTGTCCTCCCTTCCATATATCCGGTCCGTAGGCAGTGAGTAAAGAAAATCTTGGGCTAGAAGATATGAGTGAGTGAGAAATAGAAAGAACAGCGGGAAGACGAATCTCCTCCCACTTTTCCTCCTCCTCTTCCTCGTTTTCTCACATTCCGCCTTTGCATGGGAAAACAAGATTTTTTGTACCTCGCCTTTTTTCTCTCCTCTTCCCCCTTGTCCGCTTTTCCTTCTGCACCTACTCCTCGTTCGCTTGTAAAAAGGAAGGGGCGGACTGGTGGGAGGAGAAGAGCGGGTGGCGGAGGAGGAGGTGCGAGGAGGAGGCGGAGGAGGAGGTGCGAGGAAGAGGAGGAGGAGAGAGTGATGAAGGTGGGAACGAGCGGAGATGGAGGGAGGGAGGGAGGGAGGGAGGCTGCGGAAGAGAAAAGGAGGAGGAGGCGGCGGAAGCGGAGCTAAACGGACATTAACGAGAAGGAGGAAGAAGAGGCGATTTGTTTACTACCGGGGAGGAAAGGCGGAAGAGGCAAATAGCTGAGTAATTTACCTGGGAAAACGGAGGTGCTTCACTTACTGGCATCTTGCTCCGTATACTCTATACCACCGGGCAACCGCACTGCAGTTGTTGTGGTGTTGGGGAGCGGGTGCGAAGAGGCGGCGACTAGCCGACTACCCTTTTCCTTTGCCCACTTTCGAGTGGCGAGCACCGTTCGTACTCTACATCCGCAGTGTACACTGCACGAAAGGAGGGGGGGCAATCTGTTATGGTGATGATCTCAGCTCCTTTTTGCTTGCGCACACACTCACTCTCTCTCTCTCTCCCCCCTCCTTCACCCTTTCCTTCCTCCCCTTGACTCTCTCCTTTTGTCCGTCATTTCCGACAGCATTGGGCGCATCGTCAGCATCTCTGGTCTCGTCATCCGCGACTCTGTTTGACTTGGACTCCTTTCGCCTGCTCCTAATACCCTTTTCCTGCCCCGGACGACGAGGTTGTAAGAGGAGCAAACTGAAAGGAGAGGCGAATTGCTTGTAAATGAGAAGGGGGGCGAGAGGAGGGAGAGGGTGGAATATTGTCCCATCATCAAAAAATATGTCCTCCCTCTCTTTCCCGAAAGCATTTCTTTGGCGGAAGGGACCTTTCTTCTCCCCTTTTAGAAAGGCGACTAAGAGACGAGGTGGCAACATCCCTTCTTCGACCTCCGGAGAAGAAGGGGAAGGGACGATTTGAGAGGGAGGGTGAAAGGAAGGCGGAAAGAGGGGGGACGAACAATCGACACAAATCATCTTCACGCGCCTCCATCTCCTTCCGCTCCCTTCTCCAAAATCTCCCTCACACTTTCTTCCACCTTTTTTTTATTCTTGACGGTAATCCTACAAAGCGTGCATTGAGGAAAGGTTGAAAAACAGTTACCGTACCGGTATATAACAACATATAACGATTTCAATACATTTGTTGTTTTTTGCGTTCCGATTTTTCTTCTTATCGCATTTAATTTCGTCTGGTGAAACTCTCTCAAAGATCCGCCCTTCCTGGATCGCGAAGAGAGAAAGATCTTTTCTCCGCCACCACTTCTGAATGGACGATCGCCGCTCGCCATCCAAGGGATCGAGGAGGAGCCTTTGAAGGAAGAGAGAGATCCTCCCCCCCCTCCGCCTCAGCCATCATTCTTCCTCCTCCTTCCGTCCATCGCTGCAGCCACACTAAAGCCCAGTGGGCGGTTTCTTTTGCGTTATAGGCCGCCGGCAGGCAGGCAGGCAGGCGGATCCCCACGCCCCTATCCTCGCCCCGCCCCATTTGACTTTGAAGGAGAGGATGAAGAGGAGAGGAGGAGGCGATTTGCCTTTGAAATGCCTTCCGCGCAGTTTGCCCGAGCTCTCCCTCCTGTCCGCACGCCCCAGCCACCGCCGTGGAGTACGTATAATACTGCACAAAGGAGAAAAAAGTTTGGACACTCGCAGAAATAGGAGGATAAAGGGAAGAAGAAAAAGCGTCACAGAAAGTTTTCCTATTTTTCCTTTCTCCTTCGCCAATTTTTATGATTGAACTTTCTTTTGCGCCACTGTTGGAGGATCCGGTGGGAATTCACTTTGGTGACGAGCTTTTACACCAGGTTGGTGCTTTCTCCCCCTCTTCATACCATGCGGAGGAGTATCGCAATGCGAGAAAGGAGGGCGGAGGGGGAGGGGGAGGGGAAGCAAACAGTGACAAATACTCGAGAAAAAGGGAAAACAAATAAAGGAAGTGCAGACGACGGTTGGGGAAGGAAGGGTGTTACGTTTCTAGACCGAAGGGAGGGAGGTGGGAAGAAGTACTACAGTACTGTTCTACTATAGGAGGGGGAGGGGGATGGCAGCTGCCGATATTCACCTCCTCCGTCCCTGAAGGGCTTCTCCTCCTCCTCCTCCAGCATCCAACCCTCCTTCATTCCACACGTACGAACAGAACGAAGAACCTCCCCCACCTACTTCCACCCCAACCTACCCCACAGTGGGGGAGGGAGCTGCATCGAATAAAAGCGCATTAGAAAAGAGGGGCGCCCCACTTGAGGAAGAGAGCGGGGGTGGGACTCAATAGTATAAAGGAGGAGAATGGCACCTCGCTTCCTGCCTTGAAAGAGGGAGGGCGCTAGAAGACTTGTATTGATGCATAGGAGGCGGGAGGGGGCGGAAGAATAGATAGAATGGGACGGCGAAGGGAGGGAGTCTTCTTCACTTCCTCGATGCCAGACAAATGTCTCTTTCGCGCCACCGGCTGTCGCAAAGAATCGAGCGCGCGGGCGGCAGCATTTGGCTTTCAAAACAACCCCCCTCCCGTTTCCAATAGAAAACATACGAGAGACGCCGCGGGAATACGGTATGGTGAGGAGGAGGAGAGAGAGGTTTCTCTATCACGGCACTCACTTTCCCTCTCTCTCCTTATTCATTCTTCCGGAGTCCATTTCATAGTCGCGCACATGTGTGATGCATGCCTGCGACAGAAACTGTCTCCCTCTCTTCAAAAGGCGTTGATACGAGAGAAGTGGGGATGATCTCGTCTGGAAGGAGGCGAGTTGGTGGGGAAGTCGCTGTTTACCGCAGATCGGCATCACCCGCGTCGCGAAACGAGACAACTTTTGGTCACAGAAAGGCGAGCTCTTTCAGACGGAGGTGGAGTAAAAGGAGTCTCGAGACGACGACCTGCCCTCCCACTTTCTAGACGAGAGTCGTCATATACCGGTACATGTACAACTTTTGCGCCAACTTATGCCTCCGCCGCCTTTGGAAGCATGGCTGGCGAGAGTCTTCTTCTCACAACTGCAATGCGAGAACTTTTCCCCAACACCTCCCACCGGCTGTGCATGGGGCGACGGAACCTTAGATCGATCGGAAGAGGTCGCCTCCTCCTCCGCTTCCTCCTCTCCTTTCAAAGTCGTACTTTAGCATGAGGAGATGTTGTGAAAGGGGAGATTCCCTCAACCCCCTCCCCTCTCCCCCCCTGCACATCCTCCAGTTTCTGTTTTGCCGTTTGGAAGGAGGCGGAGGCGCTCCTCCCTCCCTCCCACCGACAGTGGAGCAGTGGAGCGAAGGAGAGAGAGAGCACCGCCTCCTCCTCCTCCAAAGGATGACTCACCGCCCATCCTCTTCCCCCCCTTTCCTTTGGGGGGCTTCTCCCCTTCCCTAGGAGGTTTTTGGGCTGCGAGCGAAAGCCTCCGCTGCTGCAACGAGCGCCGTCCGCTCCTCCTTGCTCGCAGCTCTTGAGAGAGTGGAAAGCCTGAGGAAGAAGAGGGGAGAGGGAGGATGGAGGCAATCCTTGATTGAAGAACATGAAAAAAGGAGGAGGAAGAGAGGAAATCTCGTTTTGCCATGAAATTCCCCCGGAGGAAGAAGCCAAGAAGAAAATTGAGACATGTCAAGGAGGGATTGCGGAGACGAGACATCTTTCTTGTCTGCTCGAAAAGAGAAAAGGAGAGGGGCGGGGAGAAAGCCCGAATTTAAAACTCATTTCTTTCCACAACGTTTTCTTCGCTTTTCCCCAGGGAAAGACATTTCTTGTTCGCTCTCCCCCTTTTTTCTGGCGTGAGGTCGAGCAGGAATGGAAACGTAGAAGAGGACAAGAAGGTTTTTTTTGCGGAGAGGAAGGCTTCGTCGGTATCGCAGACTCCAGGGATGGATGTGCGGTCGGTCGGTTGGAGGAGGAGGAGGAGGAAAAGGAAGAAGGAGAGCAACAAATCCTTGCCTTGCGTCGACGCCCTCCGCTCTGAAGGAGGAAAAGCGCATTAATCTTTGATAGCGCCAGAGGAGGGGGTCCTATCTCCTCTCCAACACTTTTTGCGCACAAAAGTCATAAATAGACTTCTTCTCCTTCTCCTCCACTGGAGTCAGCTCCTTCTCCACACTTTTTCCCTTCTTCCTTTTTTTCCCTTTTCCGCCCTCTTCTCTCCCCATCCATTCCCGGCTGTCCATTAAGTGGCAGCGTGAGGCTCACTCCTCCTCCTCCTCCTCCTCCTTCTCCAGAAGCCAAGAGGGGCCCCTGCCCTGGCCTCTCCTGCTTTAGTCAGCGATACGGACAGAAGAAATGAAGGCAGGAAGTCTTTTCTCCCAACAGTGCAAAACTCAAAACTCTCCGAATCAATCTTGTATACCATGACAGTGAGAAGAACCTCGCTACGTTCATCCCTCATCTGTTTTGAGAACTAAATTGCATCACTTTAGCTTCTTCTTTTTGCCTTCTCTTCATTCTCGAGAAAGTCTTGAAGGAGGAGGAGGTGAGAGATGAGAGGCCTCCGAAAGTTTTTATCCCCCCGAGGGCGTTACGTAACAACCTGTCTCGCGCCTTTTGAAAAGGAACCAACTTGGATGGAGAGGGAGGAGGAGGGGAGGGGACGAGAGCCTGTGGCGAATGGCGGCGGGAGGCCTCTCACACTCATTCATGGCTACAGAGGCTCCTTTCTTGGATGCCGCGTTCCTCTTCCTTCCTTTCTCGACCCCGCAAAAAATAGGATTCTCTGGGTTCTTTTCTGGGGCAAAGGATGTCGGTTGTAGCGCTTGGGCCGGCCTCAAAAGACCCGCCGGGGAAGGGGGCGCTTAAAACCCCCGGCGGCGGCGGCGGCCCAACATCATGTCACATATCCGCTGAGGCGGCAGGCTGAAGGAAGGGGGGATGGCGACGGCACGAAAAGGGGGGCATCCCCACTCCTTCCAGCCAAAAAACAGGGGCAGGGAGGAGACGAAAGAACTGCAAGGAAGAAGGACGAGGAACACAACAACATGCGGCGGCGGAAAAAGAGGAAGAGCTGTACTGTAGTACAGTACGGTGGCGGACGAACGTACGTACGGAGCAGAAGCATGTCGGAAGAAGGGGAAGGAGGAAAAGGAATGGCTGTGATGTCAGCGGGAGGTCCCACTTTTTCCACGGCTCGTTCCCTCTCCCTCCCTCCGTCTCTTTTCGGGGAAAAATGGTGCATGGATGGCGGAGGCGGAGAAAAACAACAAGCAAAAGAGGGGAGGGGGAACCAGCCGCCGCCGCCGCTCAACAACAGCGTTTTGCCTGCATCTTCCCGCCCAAACCGCCCCGCTCCGCCTTGTCGCGAAAGTAATGGAGAAAATATTTTCCTCCATCCCGTCTTCTACCCTCTTCCTCCGTCTTTCCGCCTCTGTCCCCGATATTTGTTTCCTTTTTTTGCCACCGTCCCCGCCCCGCCTCCAGCTCTCCCTCCTCCTCCCCAAGCAGGCAGGTCCCCTCCTCCTCCTTCTTTTCTCCTCCATCAAGCATCCTTCTTCTTCCTCTTCCTGCCACCACGACCGGGGGGGAGAAAAGAGGAGATACAGACCGGAGGAGGAGGAGAAGCACGTCGTTCCCCGGAGACAAAATGGGAGGAGGAGCAGAGAAGAGGAGAGAGAGAGGAGGCTGCGGCGGCGGCCAATTGCACCCCCAACGATTATTATTGATCCCGGGGAAGGATGAGCTGGGCGAACGGGGGCAGGGGAGAAGAGGAAAGGAATTCTTTCCTCCTTCCATTTTAGCGGAGAAGAATCCCATTTCCTCTCCCTTCCCATCACACGCTTCCCTGGACCCAGATCCGGGCTCAAACCTCCTCCTGCACATCCTGTTTTTCATCTCCCTAGGAGAAGATGCGAAAAATTTCTGCCCCGGAATAAAATGGGTTATGCAAATATTTGTCCTCGCCGTCGTCCTTTCCCTATCCTCTGCTTTATACGTGCGTATGGGTCCGCACCCCCGGACTTTCCACCCACTCATCTTACGCCTCTCTTGGGCATACGCGAGCCACTGCTTCAATAATTATCTTTCCTCGCTCGTGTAGAAAGAGTTTTCCACATTTCTATCTTGAAGGAAGGGAAAAATACTTTTTTAAAAATATAGGTAGTTTGTAGCGATGGTACGCTAACGGCTACATACAGTTGAGACAGAGAACTGGAAAACTGTTTTGGCAGCTATCGTATCACCGAATGGAAATACCAGCAAGGGAGAAAGAGGAAAAGAGATTGGATCCATGTGATGGAGGGAAGGCGGGATGGTGGGAATGTGGGCACGAAGACGATCGTGGTCGGTGGTCAGACGTCGCCCCGTG
>JAAUYJ010178170.1_pt1 | contig 14024 bp, 11 predicted proteins | sample 7278031 | NCBI WGS metagenome assembly JAAUYJ01 (sample SAMN14350222, study PRJNA611818) | marine sediment metagenome | isolation source: surface marine sediment (1.8m) | place: French Polynesia: Moorea | collected 2018-08 | reverse complement strand
GGTGACGGGTTTCATCGTGGATTCGGTTACGCAGGTGCTCAAGGTGCCGGCCAACAGCATCAAACCGCCGCCTGACATCGTCGTTTCCGGTCTGCACAGCCAGTATATCACCGGTGTCTGCCGCATCGACCAGCGGCTGCTGATTCTGCTCGATTTCGACCGCATCCTGCGGGTGGAAGAAATCAAGAAACTGCGGGAGATCAACCAGGCCGGCCGTGAAATGCGGTTGGCCCATTAGTCGATAGGCCGAGATCGATCGTGAAGAGCTTGAAACGCGCAGAAAGGCGAGCAGCAATGGGCAAGACAATCCTGATCGTGGACGACTCCACCATCATGCGCCGTATGATCAAAACGACCCTGCAGGCCGGCCAGCACGAGGTGATCGGGGAAGCCAAGGACGGCAGCGACGCCGTAACCCTGTACAAGGACCTCAAACCCGACCTGGTCACCATGGACATCACCATGCGCGGCATGGACGGGTTTACCGCGGCCCGTGAGATTCTCGACTACGACCGCGAGGCCCGCATTATCTTCCTGTCCAATCTGGACGAGGCCGAATATGGCGAAAGTGCACTCCAGCTGGGGGCCAAGGGGTATTTGAACAAGCATCGTTCCAAGGAAATTCTGGAGCTGATCAATCAGCTTTAGATGAACCGGCCGACCCTCCCCTGCCAACAGGACCGGCAGCCGGACGGTCGGACCGACGGGATAGGTCAAGATGACCATGGATCTCAAAATGGAAAATGCGTTCAACACGGCGATACCGGCCGCCGGTCACCGGAGGCGGTCGTTGCGTCGGAAAATCCGGACCGGTTTCATGCTGGCGGCGCTGCTGACGCTGCTGACCGGTGGCGGGCTGATCATCCAACTCACGGGATTCGATCGGGGCGCGCCGTTTGTGCCGCCGCTGACGGCCACGGTAGAGGACGGCGGCCACGAACAGCTCCTGATGCGTGTGCGCTACGGCCTGACGGGCGGAACGTTTCTGGCGCTGGCGGCACTGGGCACCCTTTATATTTTTATTGTGCGCTACATCCTGCATCCTCTCGAACACACGGCTTCGGCGGCACGCCAGATGGTGGACGGCCGCCTGGATGCCACCGTGCCGATCCAGGATACGGACGAAATCGGCCGCATTGGTGAACTCTTCAACGACATGGGCGTCAACCTGCAGGAGCTGCTGCTTCTGGTCTGGAACCAGACCGGTAGCGCCCTGAATGCCCTCGACGGCATTCATCAGCAGCTCGAAAGCCGGCAGACCGCCCCGCAGGAAAAGGTCATTCGCTCCCATCTGCAGTCGGCGCGGCAGAATTTGGGAACCATGCAAACCGTAGCCCAGTCATTCGATCTATACGATGTTCTTCTGACCGGCCACAAGGCGGTGGCCGGGGAGGAACTGGTCGACCGGGCCAACTAAACCGCAATGCCCTCCGGGAAGCCGGGACGGGGATCGAACCCCGGACCCCGCCATGACGGCCCTGGAGGATAAGGAGATAGCCATGACGGATTATTCCCTGCTTCAAGATTTTATCGTAGAGACGGTAGAACATCTTGAAGAAATGGAAAGCAATCTGCTCCGTCTGGAGGCCAATTCCGACAACCGGGAAACGCTCGACAATATCTTTCGCTCCGTGCACACGATCAAGGGCGCCTCGGAATATCTGGGACTGGAAGGCCTGGCCGAACTGTCCCATAAGCTTGAAAATCTCTTAGACCGCCTGCGGCGCGAGGAACATACCGTCGATCGCAACGTGATCGACCTGTTGATGGCCGTGCGCGACCGGATGGGTCTGCTGATCGAGGACCTGGAATCCACGCAAACCGAACAGACCGTCTTCACGGATCTGATCGAGCGCCTCCGAACGATCGAGAGCGATCTCCCGGTCGAAGAAACGGCGCCGGCCGCCCCGGCCGAATCCGCCGCCACGGCATCCCCGGATGCCGACCACGAAGAAGAATTCGACGAAGAGCTTTTTGCCATCTTCCTCGAGCAGCTCGAAGAGGGGCTCAATAACCTGAAAGTCCACACCCAGGCCCTATACACAGCCGACCGCGACGATCAGATCGGCATCCTGACAAGCTGCCTGACGCGCATCGACCCGCTGCGCTCCTCCGCCAACTACATGGGCTATGACCACCTCACCGAACTCTACGACGGCTGGAGCGCATCCATCCGTCATGCCCTGGAACGCCTGGAGGCTGGGGACGACAGCTTTCTGCCCGATTTCGTCAGGGATTATATGGAAGCCCATCTGGCCACCGTGGCCGGCCGTTTTCCGCGCCTCCAGATCGCGGTCGACACCGTGTCGCAACCAGCAATTGTCACAGCAGCGCCAGCCGCCGACGATGAACCGGTGCCGCCTACCGACACGGATACGGCCCCCTCATCGCCCGACCTGTTGGAGGTCTATGTCGATGAAACACCGCAGGATCCGGGGTCGACGGTCGATCAGCCGGCGGCGGATCCAGGCGTCACAGCCGACCTCTTCGAACGCCTGAGCCAATCCTTCGACGACTGCCGTCAGCAGGGCGTTGCGCCCCAGCGGGCCGTCGGAACCGCCGAAATTGCAGCCGAGCTTTTTTCCACACCGGACGTCTCGGAGGCGACCGATGATGGCGATCATCCGCCAGCCACGCCCGTCACGGCCGGGTACACCCCTGCGGCGGCCGTCAACCCCCGGGATTACCTGGCCGGAACGTCCGAACAGGCTGGGGCGGCCACCGTTGCCACGCCTTCCGAGAACGCGGCGCCGGGGACCGATATGACGCCGGAAGGGACAAGCGCCCCCGATCTGGCGGACGATCCGGTCGAAAACGACCGAGACCGCTACGAGGAAGAGTATGACGAAGAGCTCTTCGGTATCTTCCTGGAGCAGCTCGGAGAAAGCCTCGGCGCCCTCAAGGCCCATGCAGGGGTCCTGGCCGAGGCGAACGGCGGCGACCCAGGCGCCCTTCTGGAAGATTGTCTGGCCCACATCGATCCGCTGCGCTCTTCGGCCAATTACATGGGCTATGCCAGACTGACCGCCCTGTATGACGAATGGATCGGGGCCATTCAGGAGGCCCAGATCTGCCTGGCAAACGGCGAAGACGGGTTTCTAAAGGAATTTGTCGACACCCAGATGGTGGAGCGGATTGCCGCCGTGGTCGAATGCTTTCCCCAGATACGGATCCCGGATCCGGTCGTCGGGGACGACGATGCCAAACCCGGGGCCGAGGTTCCTGCGCCGGTTGAAGACACGGCCGCCCCGTCCGACGATCTGGTGGCAGCCGGTTTGGCGGTCGAGGCGGGCGAAGGGGATTGGCCGGCCGTGGAAGACAGGCCGCACCAACCGGACGACGACGCCCCGGCTCCGCCCGATGCGGCCATCAATCCGGACGACAGCCTCGAATCCAGCCTGCTCAATGACTTCCTGGTGGAAACCGTGGAACATCTTGAAGATATGGAAGGCAGCCTGCTCAACCTTGAGAGGGAGCACGGAAACCAGAGAACCCTGGACGATATTTTCCGATCGGCGCACACCATTAAAGGCGCCGCGGAATACCTGGGCATGGTCCGCATCGCCGACCTCTCCCATCAACTCGAAAACCTGCTGGATCAGATGCGCCGCAACGCGAAATCGGCCGATCGCGATACGATCGACCTGTTGATCGCCGCCCGCGACCGCATCGGCCTGTTGACCGAAGACCTGGCGCAAAGCGGCCAGGAGCAGACCGCCATCGATGACCTTCTGGAACGCATCCGAAATCTGCAGGAGGAGACGACCGTCCCTGCGCCGGATAACGCCGTGGCCGAAGAGGTGCCGGTTCCCGCGGCCGAACGGCAGGATCTGGACGGGGCCGACCTCGAGATCCCCCTTTTCGAAGGGACGCCTGACGAGGACGGTGATTCCCCGGCCCATGAATTCCCGACGTCCATCGCCGCCGATGATAGCGATGACGTGATCGCCATCGCGTCGGCGATCGAAGCGGTCGCTGCGGACGACGTTGGGACGGCGATAGCGGAGCACCCGGAATCCGTCGATCGACGCGATCCCGAACGTCAGGGACGTCGCCAGTCCGATCGCATCGGAGGGAAAATTCTCAAACAGAGTATCCGGGTGGACGCCACCAAGATCGATGACCTTATGAACCAGGTGGGCGAACTGGTGGTCAGCCGGGCCTGGTTTGCCCAGCTTTTCAGTGAAATGCGGGAGCTGCAGCAAAGCCTCAAGCAGCGTTTCAAATTGGACACCCGTGAAATGAAAAAGGTCAAAGGGCTCACCTTCCGCCTCAGCGAAGCCACGGTGGCCCTGGGCCGAGTGGCCAACGAACTGCAGGAAGGGGTCATGAAGGTGCGTATGCTGCCCATCGCGCAGCTTTTCAACCGCTATCCGCGTCTGGTGTTCGACCTGGTGCGCGACACCGACAAACAGGTCGAACTCGATATCCGCGGCGAGGAGACCGAACTCGACAAAATGGTCATCGAAGAGATTTCCGATCCCCTGATTCACATCATCCGCAACGCGGTCGATCACGGCGTGGAAACGGTCGGGGAACGGCGGCGCCAGGGAAAACCCGAAAGCGCCACGATCCGCCTCGAGGCCTACCACGAGGGCAATCATGTGGTGATCGAAATCGCGGATGACGGTCGGGGGCTGGATCTCGAGCGTATCCGGACCAAGGCCCTGGCCGGGAATTTCGCCAGCCGCGAAGAGCTTGAACGCATGGGCCCCAAGGAATTGACCGGCCTCATCATGCAGCCGGGGTTTTCAACCGCCGAACAGGTCACCCACACATCGGGTCGCGGCGTGGGTATGGACGTGGTCAAGAAGAACATTGAAAAACTCAACGGCACCATCGAAATCGACACCACGCCCGGTGTCGAGACCCGGTTCCGGATCAAGATTCCGCTAACGCTGGCGATTATCCCGGCCCTGCTGATCAAGGTGCGCGGAGAATTGTTCACCATACCGTTAGCCACCGTCGAAGAGACACTGCGCATCGAGGATGAGCATATCAGCACCATCGAGGGGGTCGAAGTCATGCAGTTGCGCGAAAGCACCCTGCCCCTGGTGCGTCTGGACGGGTTGTTCAACATGGCAGCCGGCGGCTCGATCGACCGCGCCTTCGTGGTGGTGGTCAGCACGGGAATGAAGCGGGTCGGACTGGTGGTGGACGAACTTCTGGGACAGGAAGAAGTCGTCATCAAACCGCTGGAGGATTATCTCCAGGAGCGCAGCGGTTTCTCCGGCGCCACCATCCTGGGCGACGGCCACATATCACTGATCCTGGATGTCTACGAACTCGTCAATCTCTCCATTGACCGGGAGGCGCAGAAAAAAGCCAAGGCCGCGGCCCTCTGACCGCCCGCCCTGGCCCAGCGATACGCTATGGATGCAGGTCTTAAAAAAATTCTGCTGATCAACTGCGATTCACCGTTGCGCGAGTCTCTGGCCGAACATCTGTATGCCGATACGGCCTCCTACCGGCTGATGACGGCGGACAGCGGGTCCCACGCGCTGGAAATCCTAACCGGTGAGGATATCCTACTGGCCATCATCGGCGTTTTCGCCGGTGAAACTTTTCCCCAGCCTTACTTCAAGGAAATTATGGCGGGCTACCCCCATCTGGAGACGATCCTGATCACACCGCCCGGTGATTCGGAAATACGCCGCGCGATCCCCTCCCAGCCCAATCTTCAAATTATCGAGGCCCCCTGCGACGCCACTGCGCTGGGAAAGCGCATCAACGACCTTTCCGAGGGGCACACCCAGGGGTTCGCCGGAACGCTCAAGAATATCCAGTTGGACGACCTGATTCAGATGTGCTGCCTGTCGACGGCCACCATTACGATCCGGGTCAGCAAGGGCGCCCAGCAGGGGACGATCTATATCTGGGACGGCGAAATCGCCCATGCCGTCTGCGGCCAGGTGACCGGCGAGGAAGCCTTTTATAGGATTCTGGGTTGGAAGAGCGGCGGGTTCGAAACCCTCGACGGCGGCGTGAGCGAAGTGGCCACCATCAAGAAGAGCTACGAGTTCCTGCTGATGGAGGCGGCCCGACGCGCGGACGAAGCCGAGATGCAGGCTGCAGAAGAAGGGCCCGCCGAGCAGGCGGAAACCATTGCCACCCGCGACCAGGCCAAACTGCGCGTCCTGATGGTCGAAGATTCCACTGTTATGGGCAAGATCCTGGGCAGCATGCTGGCCGCCTCCGGGGACATCGACGTGACGGGCATCGCCCGCAACGGCGAAGAAGCCCTGCAGATGATCGAGGCGCTGAATCCGGATATCATTCTGCTGGACGTCAACATGCCGGTCATGAACGGCAAGGCGGCCCTCAAACACATCATGATCAAAAACCCCTGTCCGGTTGTGGTGATGAGCAACGTGGGCAGCGGTGCGCCGGATACCGTCCTGTCATTTCTGGATCTGGGGGCCGTGGATTTCATGGCCAAACCGGTCAAAAACAAGGACCTGCTCCTGCAGCAGCAAAAAATCGTGGAGCGCATCCAGCGGGCGGCAGCGGCCGACATCAAGGCCTTCCGCCGGATGCGCTGCGACGTGGTCGAGCCCACCGTCGTTCGCGGTGACGACCCGGCCCCGGCGGCCGAGCGACTTGTGATCGTATCGGCGGGCTGCAGCGGCCATGGCACCCTGCGCGGTCTGCTGGCCGGACTGCCGGCCACCCCCGTCACCCCCACGATCGCGCTGCAGTCCATTCCTCCCGTTTTTTTGCCGGTGTTGGCCGCCCATCTGGAGCGCTACGGCCGCGTGCGGGTGGAACCGCTCACCAGAGACACCCTCATCCGGCAGGACCATTTCTACCTGGGCACCCACGGGTGCTCGCTGCGTATGCACAGAACCGAGGCTCGGGTGACGCTGCGCATGCAGGAGGGCCGCCAGGATTTCGGTTTCGGCCCAAGTTATTTCGATCTGCTGCTCTTCTCGGCGGCCGACTGTTTCGGTGACCGGCTCCAGGTGGTGCTGCTCTCCGGCGCCGAAACCGGGAATTTGGAGGGACTGCGCTACATGCGCGAAAACGGTGGTCGCCTGCTGATCCAGCAGCGCAAGACCTGCATGATGCCGGCCCCGCTGACAGCCGCTTTCGAGGAAGACCTGTGTGATGAAGAATGTGAACCGGCAATCATCAGCGACCGCATCGCGGCCTGGTGCAACGGACGGGATACCCATCCTGCGGCGTGAAGCCGAAGCGGCCGCTAGGGCTGCGGGAGACGATATGCAGGAAGACATCAAGGTATTGGTGGTGGACGATGCGGCTTTCATGCGCAAAGCCATCGTGGAGGTTCTCGCAGGCGACCCCCAGCTCAATATTGTCGGTACCGCGCGCAACGGCCAGGAAGGCCTGGATCAGATCAAAGCGCTGCAGCCCGACGTGATCACGCTGGACATCGACATGCCCATCATGGACGGGCTGACCAGCATTCGCCACATCATGATCGAGTCGCCCGTTCCGATCGTAGTCCTGAGTTCGCTGTTCAGTGACGGGGCCATCACCTTCGACGCCCTCAGGCTGGGCGTGGTCGACTTTATCCCCAAGCCCTCCGGGGCCGTCTCGACGGATATCGACCAGTCCCGCCAGCAGTTGATCGACCGCATCAAGCTGGCCAGTGCCGTCAATCTCGACAATATTCGTCGCGTGCGCCTGAGCCGCTGGGATCGGCAGGCGCATTTCTCGGATCTCTACGGCTATCATCCGCTCGAATATCTGCTCACCCTCGGCACGACCTTGAGCGGCCCCAATACGGTGATTCGCATGCTCGCCAACCTGACGCCCACCCTGCCGACCGCCGTGGTGGCCGTGCAGGAGATATCCCCCCAGATCATCGGGGCTTTCGTGAAGCAGTTCGACGCCTCGGTGCCCTGGCGCATCCGCGAAGCCCAGGACGGCATGCCCATAGAGCAAGGGACCTGCTACATCAGCTCCTATCAAAACGCGGTCCGGATCCAGACGAATGCGGACGGCGCGCCCTGTCTCCATGTGATCGGGCCGGCCGAGGATCCCCTTAACATGCTGTTTTCCTCCGCTGCCGAGGTTTTTCAGCAGAACACGGTGGGCGTCCTGCTGACCGGCATCGGCAATGACGGCGCCGAGGGCTTCGGTCATATCCGCGAATTGTCGGGCGTCACCCTTGCCCAGGACACCCAGTGCTGTGTCTACCCCAATTTGACCTACAACGCCATCCAGCAAGGGACGGTCGACATCGTGCTGGACGAAATTGAACTGCCGCAGGCCATCAGTTCGATCATGGCCAGTTGAAGGAGCGCTGATGATTGTTATCTGCGAAAGATGCCAGAGTCGTTTCCGACTTGATGAGAAACGGATCAAGGCCAGCAACAAGAGTTTTACCGCGCGTTGTTCGCGCTGTCGGCATGTTTTTACGGCCTATCGTCCGGTACGCATCCAGGAGATCCCCTTCGTCGACTTGCCGGCGGCCAAACAAGTGACCCGCCGGGGCAATACGATCGCCGTCAGCAACCAGAAGGGCGGCGTCGCCAAAACCTCGACCTGTCTCAACCTGGGGCTGGCCCTGACCCGGCACGGCAAACGGGTGCTGCTCATCGACTTCGATGTCCAGGCCAACCTGTCCATCCTCCTGGGCAGCCAGGAGACGACCTCGTTCTATGACGTCCTCCAGAGCGGCCCCCAGGCCATGGACCAGGCGATCGTCCCGACGGCGTATCCGGAACTGTGGCTGCTGCCAGCCAGCAAGAGCATGGTCTTGCTCAACAAGAAGTACTTCGGGGCCGATAATTACGAATATATCCTCAACGACCGCGTCAACCTCGTGAAGGACCGCTACGACTACATCCTCATCGACACCCCGCCTTCGATCGAATTCTTCACGCTCAATGCGCTGACGGCCTCGGATCGAGTGATCATTCCAACCCAGTGCGATTACCTCTCCACCCATGGTGTCGATCAGATTCTGGGCATCATCGACCTGATCCGTCGCAAGACCAACCCGGCCGTGGAAGCCCGGATCCTGGTCACCATGTACAACGAGGCGGAAACCGCGGCCCGCGTCATCCAGGCCAAGCTGCAGGAACTCTACACCGGAAAACTCTACCGGACGATCATCCCCCACGACGGCCGCTTACGCGAGGCCCAGATCATGAGTATGCCCGTCCATCAGTACGACCCGCAAAGCCCGTCCGGGCAAGCGTATATGGCGCTGGCCCGCGAAATCACGGAACGCGTGGACCGTGCGCACTAAAGGCCACCATACCCGGCGCCGAACCGGCCCGATCCCCTGCCTGGGTTGGTTGAGGATCGGTCTGATGCTGGTGCTGCTCGGACTGCCCGGCACGGTTGCAGCCCGCTACCCGGTCCACGGCACCATTGCCGGCGATGCGAACTGGAGCGAGGACCAGGGCCCCTACCTGTTGACCGGAACAATCGAGCTGGCCCCGGATGCGGTCCTGCACATCGCGCCGCGGGTCACGGTTCAATTCCAGGCTGCGGCCCGTCTGGTGGTCCACGGCCGGCTGGTGGCTGAAAAAGCCCATTTCGACGGCCGTCAGGATCTGGCCAACCGGGAGAAGATCGTTTACCGCCCGGGCAGCACGGGCTACGTGCGCCACTGCATTCTGGAAAATCTGGAACTGAACCTCGAAACCAGCGACGTCGCCGTCACCGACAATCTGATTGCCAACCACAACGGCAGCGGTATTACGGTGGACCGGCAGGCGGCCCCCTTCATTGCGCGCAATGATTTTCAAAACAACAGCTATTTTGCCGTCTACAAGGCGGGGCGCCGGCGCCTGAACGCTCCTGACAACTACTGGGGCGCAGCCGACGGGCCGGGCGGCCGCGGGCCGGGGAGGGGCGATGCGGTCAACGAGCAGGTTGACTTCCGCCCATTTGCCACCGTTGCCAACGGTGCACACGTTCTGCTCAAGGCCTACCACCCGGATCGACGCCAGTGCCGCCCGGGCGATCAGCTGCGCCTCGAGTTTACCCTGTTCAACTTCAACGCCTTCGCGCACGACCTGATCCTGGGTGCTTCTCTGCACCGGGAAGGCTACAGACCGGTTCACAGTGCCCAAGACGATCTCAAGGTCCGGGTCGAACCGGGGATGAATGTCTTCACCCGTCCTTTTCGTTTGCCGAAACGCCTGCCCGAAGGCCACTACGATATCCTCTGGGGGGTCATGAAAGAAGACCTGAGCTCCTATCTGGTGCTCAAGAATGAGTTTGACGCTCTGATAGTCACGCCCCCCGGGAACCCACCTCAACGATCGGGAGGAACGCTGAAATGAAAATCAAACCAAAGTATTCGCTCCAGCGGACCATGATCATCTACTTCCTCCTGGTGGGTTTTGCCTCGCTTCTGGTGGGAATCGAATTCGTGGCGGAGACCCACGGACGCCATCTGCGCGGCTACTGGCTGGCCCAGATCGAGCAGCAGAGCGCCGACGGTATCGATCGCAATGCCGTTTTCAAACCGCTTGATCATCTGCGCAACAAAGCCGTCCTGATGATCGGCATTATCATGTCGGTCATGCTGATCGTTCTGACCATGTTCGTGAAGAACATTACCGAACCGCTGCAGCACATGATCGAAAAAGCCCGGGACATTTCACGGGGCGATCTCAGTCAGACCATCCGGATCGAAGCCAACAACGAACTGGCCGATCTGGGCGGGGTCATCAACGAGATGGCCAGCAACCTGCAGGAGATCATCCACCTTTCGCGCAACACCTGCACGTCCGGGGGCGAGGCGGTGACCCGGGCCAAGGCGCTGCTGGAAAGGGAAAGCCTGGCACCGGACGATCTGGCCAACGTGAGGACCCACCTCGGTCACCTGGAGAATGAACTGACCGCCCTGCGGGACCTGGTTGGCTGCTTCAAGTTCTATGCCATCGAACGGACCGGTTCGCATGGTTAGTGTCTGGCTGGCGCTGCCGACTGGTGTTCTGATTGCGACTGTGGTCTCGGCCGTTGGTATCGGCGGCGGAATACTGTGGATGCCGTTTCTGATGTTGATTCTCAAACTCGAGCCGGAGGTCTCGGTCATGACCTCACTGCTGATCCAGACCGCCGGCATGGGCTCCGGCAGTCTGGCCTATGCCCGCCGCACCCTGGTCGACTACCGCCTGACCGCCATGCTGCTGGCGGCCACGGTGCCGGGCCTGGCGCTGGGGGCCTTAATCACGTGCCGTATCCGCCCGGCGCAGATTGAACTGGCGTTGGGGCTGATGACGATGATCACGGCGATATATTTTGTGTCCACGAATCTGAAATACGATGTGCAGGGACGGCAGCGGGTTCGGTGGAAGACAGCCCGTCCTTACATGGGCTGGGTGTCCCTGATGTCGGTGGCCAGCGGGATGCTGAGCGTCAGCATCGGCGAATGGCTGGTGCCGGTGCTGCGCGGTAAGATGGCGCTTCGCATGCAAAGCGCCGTGGCCACGAGTATCGCCACCATTTTCGGCACCTGTATGATGGGGGTGGCGTTTCACCACCTGCTGGGCAGCGCGCCCCACTGGTCCACGGTGGTCTGGGCCGTGCCCGGTGTGCTGATCGGTGGACAGATCGGCCCACGGCTGGCGGAACGGTTGAACGAACGAATGCTGAAGGAAGTTTTCATCTTCCTTCTGACCCTGATCGGCATTCATTTGATCTACAACGCTTTTTAAAACGTGCCCTCCGGGCGACAAATACGACAGGCGATGACGACTCTGAACACGATGACGGCTCCTGAAAACGCTTCGCAGCGCCTTCTGCGGCACGTCCTGATCCCCAGCCTGGCGTTCGTCCTGCTCCTGGCGATCTGGGATCTCCTGGCGCGTTATTCCGGCTGGAGCCGGCAGGTATTTCCGGGACCGCTGCAAGTCTTCGTCAGCCTGGGCGAACTCATGGCCGACGGCACCCTGCTCGCGCATACCGTGGCCAGCCTGTTCCGCGTCACGGCCGGGTTCTATCTAGCGGTCATCCTGGGTCTGCCCCTGGGTATTTTGCTGGGGCGACTCCGAACGGCCCGGGCCCTGCTCAACCCGATCATCCAGTTCCTGCGGCCGATCTCGCCCCTGGCCTGGATACCGCTTTCCATGCTCTGGTTCGGCATCGGCGACAAACCGGCCGTCTTTCTGATCTTCCTGTCGAGCTTCTTCCCGCTGGTGGTCTCCACCACGATTACGGTGGCCGCCATTAACCCTGTCTTTTTCCAGGTGGCGGCCAACTTCAATTTTAGCCGCTGGGAAGTCATCACCAAAATCGTGATCCCGGCCATGATCCCGGGCACCATCACGGCTTTGCGTATTTCGGTGACGATCGCCTGGCTGGTGGTGGTGGCCGCCGAGATGATCGCGGTCCAGTCCGGTCTGGGCTACCTGATACTGGATGCGCGCAATGCCCTGCGCATGGACTACGTTATGAACGGCATGATCGTAATCGGACTGATCGGTCTGCTGCTGGATACCATCATGCGGCGGCTGGGCCGGATCGAATCCGCCGGCTGGTATCGGAACGGCTGAATCATGGGTCACATCCTCATCCAGAATGTCTGCCAGGCCTACCGCAACCGGCGCCATCACACCCGCGAGGGAGACGATCCGGCCATCGGCTACGGCGACTGCATCCAGGTGCTCGACAACGTCGAGCTCGAATTTGCCGACGGCGAAATGGTCTGCATCCTGGGGCCCTCGGGCTGCGGCAAATCCACCCTCCTGCGCATCATGGCCGGATTCGAACCGGCCACCGGCGGAACGGTCAGCATCGACGGCAAGCAGGTCAAACGGCCGGGCTCGGACCATATCTTTGTCTTCCAGCACAACGGGCTGCTGCCCTGGATGACCGTCTGGGAAAATGTCGGTCTGGGCCTGCGCCATATGCAGGCCCCCCAGGCCCGGGCCGAAAAAATCAGCGAACATATCGAGATGGTCGAACTCGAAGGCTTCGAGCACCACTATCCCCACCAGCTCTCGGGCGGTATGCAGCGTCGTGCCGAGCTGGCCCGGGCGCTGGCGGTCAACCCCGACATCCTGATCATGGACGAACCCTTCAGCGGCCTTGACTTTCTGACCCATATGAAGATGCGCGAAGAAGTGGTCAACATGCACGAATTTATCGGCAAGACCACCATCGTGGTTACCCACGACATCGACGACGCCCTGATCATGGGCGACCGCATTGTGGTCATGAGCGAACGGCCCGCCCGGGTTAAAATGAATCGAACCCTGGATTTCAGCCGACCGCGCGATTTCCAGAAAGACCCCGCGCTGAACAAACTGCGCAGCGAGATCTTCCTGATGCTGGGGGTGGCCTATGCCGTCTAACGGCAACAGCTGGCGGCGCCGGGCCCGATCCAGGACCTGGCAACTGGCAATGGCTGTGATCGGCTGGTTGGTGCTGATCTCTTTTCTGCACTACTGGTTGAACTACCGGCAGGACGAACGCACCACGATCCGCATGGGCTACATGCCGGTGATTACCAATCTGGCCGCCCCGCTTCTGGACCACACCACCCGAAACACGGGAGACTACCGGTTCAAGGCCATCAAATTCGCCTCGTTTGCCGAGATGGCCGAAGCCCTGCGCAACGGACACATCGAGGCGGCCTTCATGATCGCCCCCCTGGCCATCGTACTGAAACAGCAGGGTGCGGATGTGCGCATCGTCTATATCGGCAATCGTCACGAAAGTACCCTGGTCGTACACAAGGACCTTGGTATCAGCGGCATCGAAGATCTGGCCGGTAAAACCCTGGCCATTCCCATGCGTTATTCCGGCCATCACCTCGCCGTCCTCGACATGCTGCAGGGCACGGCCGCCGAGGGCCGGGTCAAGATCGTCGAGATGAATCCGCCGGACATGGCCTCGGCCCTGGCCACCGGGTCACTGGACGCCTATTTCGTCGGTGAACCCTTTGCCGCCCAGACCCTGCTTTCCGGTGACGCCCGCGTGCTGCATTACGTGGAAGAAATCTGGCCGCACTTCATCTGCAATCTGGTGATCGTCAAGCAGGACTTGATCGAGCGCGAGCGTGAGGCCGTGCGCCGGTCACAAGCCGGCGCACG
>JAAUYJ010011343.1_pt1 | contig 14038 bp, 23 predicted proteins | sample 7278031 | NCBI WGS metagenome assembly JAAUYJ01 (sample SAMN14350222, study PRJNA611818) | marine sediment metagenome | isolation source: surface marine sediment (1.8m) | place: French Polynesia: Moorea | collected 2018-08 | reverse complement strand
TTCACAAAGTGTGTCAGTTTCTAATAGCGCTGCGTTGACCGCCATTCCGAGTTCAATTGCTCTCTCGGGCGCTGCTCCAGCAATCACTCCTATGCATCAAAGCACCCGCATACCAGTGGGTTTGCCTGCAGCCGCCGCGACGCTTCCTCACCACCCTCATCCCAATCCTCAAATCCCCACCTGCCCCGACCAACAGCAAGAAATCCATATCGCCGCCGCCGCCGTCAGCTCTGCTAGCGAGCACGCGGGCAGCAACGGCGGCAGCACCACCACCTTCCCCTACTCCTCCGGGAGCGCCTCCTCCTCCATCAGCGGGGATGTACGAGTGACGCCAGTGGAGAACAGGAGGAATCCCAGGGGCGTGCCACAGCCTCAGGCTCTTCGGGACACCAAGATTGAAATAGCAGGTATTGACACATACGGTTGGGAGCTCACAATAGTTTTCATAGGTGCATTGGTTTCATTTCTTCTTTTTACTGCTTCCTCATTTCATGGATAAGAACTGTTTTCATTTTTTCCAGGGGGTCGCGAAGTCTACTCCCAGAGCAAATCTCGCGTCGGCCGGCACAAGCGCGGTGATGGTGCGGCGAAAAGGCAGCTGAGGCCGTCGGCGGAGGGATTCGAGGTCGAGAAGTCCCAGCAACGAGCTCCCCGCCAGCACATCGAACTGGGAGGGAAGCTTGTGGGGAACTCTCCCACCTCCACCTCCCCTTCCTCCTCTGCCCGCTTCGCCGCGGCGGCGGCGGCGACTGACGCTTCAGAGGCCGGGGCGGTGACCTCCGACGAGAAAGAGGTGGACGTCACTTACGACCTCATCGAGGGAGGGTTCTGCCCGCCGCCCTCGGTCATCGGCCTCAGCGTCAAGTCAAACGGCGGAGGGGCGGAAAGGTCCCTTGGAAACACAGCGGCGTCGGCTGCAGATAGAGAAGCAGTCGCCCGTCCGCCCCCTCTTGTCTCCGACTCAGGCGTCGTCTCCCAACAAGAGATGGCTGCCGTTGACGACCTACTGGCCCAGACGCCGGTGCCCCCTCCCGTCCCCCCTCCGCTGCCCCCGGAGGAGGAGGACGGCAACGAGGAGGAAGAGGAGGAGCTCGGGCGCGGCATAGACGGGCTCACGGACTCCTCCTCCTCCGTTGACAACCTCCGTCTAGGGGAGGAGGCCTCCGAGACCGGCAGTGCTGTCGTAAACGTGGACTCTGCCTCGCTCGGGGAGGGCGACGTTGGAGTCGCTTCTGCCGTCGGAGGGAGCCGCCCCACCATCGGGGGCCTGACCATTGCAGAGTACGAGGGATCCCCGAGGAGATACAGGCCCAGGATGTCGGAGGTCCCTCCAGGCGGAGAGGCCTCCAATCGCTCCCCTGCCTCCTCCTCCCTGAGGTCAGTAGGAAGAGGAGGGGGCGCGTCCCTCACTCCAAGCGGCGGGAGAACTTCGAGGTCAAGGGCCGGAAGAGCAGGGCCAAGCTCCTCTCCCGGCGGAATATCCTCCGCGCGTCCTCCCGGGTTTCCCCAAAGGGTGGTGACTCAACAGCCACCCCAGCAGCAGCAGCAGCAAGCCTCTTCTTCTAGTCACAGTTCCCCGTCCTCGACCTCATCCGACTCCTCTCGCAAGGGGAAATCCCCCGGCGGCGGCGGCGGCGGCCCGTCCCCGGCGAGCGTGAGGCCATCTCAAGGGGCAGCGAACAACTCTCCTTCTAGTCATCAGTCGACCTCGGAAGGCTCCGAATTGTCGGGGCAGCCAGCCACGAGTGTTCGCCAAGGCCAGCCCGACCCCAGAAGGCCGCATAACGCGGAAGGAGTCGCGTCTGGAGCAGATGCCCTGCTCAAGTTTGACGAGATCGCCACCTCGGAGGTCCTGCCGGCGGCTGCGGGGGAGCTGAGAGGCCAGGCACATGTTCAGCACGGCGGCGCCCCCGCCTCTGGAGCGCAGGGTTACAATTATCAGTATGAGTTCAGCGAGACGAGGAAAGTGCTGGACGAGTTTTTCAAGACACCGAAGGAAGGAACCGAGAACCAAAGCGCCGATACTGCGGTGGCGGCAATAGCAATGGAGAATGAGGAAGACGTGGTTCGCAAGAGGGAAGAGGACTTTGGAGACTTGAAGTACACCCTCCGGCGACGGACTGCCGCCAACGACACAGCGGACTCCTACATTGGACAGCGGCTGGCCGCAACAGAAGGCGCGGAACAGCCGCAGCAGCCTCAACAAATCGGCAATGCGAGAGTTTTGAAAAACGACATAGCGACCCCGTCCGAAGCCGCAATGCGATCGCAATTCCTCACCCATCACCAGAGGCTGAAGCTGTCCTCTATCGAGGCCCAACAGCAGCAGGCTCCCTTGAGGGTAGGGCTGTCACCACTCGACCAGCCTCTGGTCAGCATTGGCGATATATCCTCTGCGGCTGCCAGCCGAGGCCAGATAGTCCAGCCCACCGCCCAGCAGCCCGGAGCGGGAGGGGCCTCCTCGCTGTCCTCCTCGTCCGCCCTCACCAGCGGGAGCAACAGCAGCGTCGGCGGCGGAGACACCGGGTACGCCACTCTCAACTCTCCCGAGGCCTCCAGGGTACAGCACGCCTCTTCGGTCTCGGCCCAGGGAGGGATGGCTAAGGCCCAGCAGCAACAGTCGCTCCACCAGCTCCACAACTCTGTCGGTGCCGCCGCCGCCACTGCTCAGGGCCGACTGGGACTCTTGGATCACGGCGGGTCGTTCGGACTGCCGGCGGAGGCCTCCAGGAACTTCACCCTTTCACCAGAGACCACCGACTGCGACTCTGCCGACCTAGAGTCGGAGGTATCGGTCAACGAGGGCTCCTTCCACTCGTCCGGACCAAGGCTGCACACGTCCATGCCTGTACTGGAAGACGGGCTCTCCTCCGGGCACGCCTCAGACCTGGAGGAGGACGTGGTGTATTCCAGGTAGATAATTGAAAAAGTCTCTGTTCTTGCCCTTTTACTGACCTTTTCTCGTGTAATTCCAGCTCCGGATCTGTGGTCCTCAAGCGGTCAAATCAGGCTGCTCAGCAGAACCAGCAGGCGTCGTCTTCTACCGGCCCCTCTTTCATCCAAAATCGCAGGACGGCCACAGGCCAGGTCGCAGGCGCCACGGCAGCTGCCGCCGCCGCTCCCCTGTCCTCCTCGACGGTCCCCTACCTAGGGGAGGCTGCCAAGCACCAGCCGCCGCTTCAGGTCAGGCCGGGAGTGCCCGTCAACGACGCCGTCTTCAAACCGAACGGGGCCACCGCGGGGGCTGGAGCCACCTCCCAGGGATTCCCTGCTATCCCGGCTTCTTACCCGGCGCAATCGTCTGCCGTGGGCGGAGCTCGCAAAGCGGAAAATTCCCAGACGACGCTTCCGTCGTTGCAGCGTGATGTATTAGGTAAAGACGCAAGAGATAGTAGCAATGAAATCGCTAGAGGTATTTGACACAAAAGTAACTGAGTGACAAGTGCCGTTTTTCAATTTCAGGTCCGTCCGGAGCACAGCGAAGTTTGCTCCACCAGCAGCATGACATCGACCCGGCCGCGGACAAGTCGGTGGCGGACGCGCTGCAAGATATCAAGATGGCCATCCAGTCCACGAGAATAATGCAGCAGCAACAACAGCAGCAACAGTTGGATCCCCAGCAGCAACTGCGGCAGGCTGCCGCTGCCCCACTCCGAGCCACTCCCTCCGAGGCAGTTGGCGTCCTGTCGGACCCTGCCGCCAAGCGGTCGGCCGCCTCCGGCGTGGTGGAAGGGACCAAGGAAGACCCCTGGATCCTCCGACAAGCGGCTAGCCCCACTCCCCCTCTCCCGCTGACAGCCACCGACCTTGCGGGGGGAATCGCTCCCAAGAAGGAAGCTGTGTCGTCCTCTGGAGACTGTAAAGGAGCGGAGGACGACGACGAGGAGGAGGAAGAGGACGATGACGAGGAAGAGGACGACGATGATGAGGACGACGATGACGACGACGAGGAAGAGGACGGCGAGTCCGAATCTGAAGAGGTGATAGAGGAGCGGGTGCCCACGCCCAAGAACGCCAAGGAGGAGGAGGAGCTGGACACGGACCAGGAGACGGACAGGCTGCTCGGACAGCAGTACAACGACGACAACGGCTATTACGACGGAAAGGTAGGAAGGATCGATGACTGATTGCAAGGCTAGAGAACCGGTCGAAAACACTTTGAAATAGCAAAGTGACTGTGGTGGTAGGTGCGTGCCCCTCTTGCCCTCCCTCTCTCCTCTGGCGATTGAGGGAGGAGATAGCAAGGGGAGGAGGAAAGCTGTTTGCACACTTTCCCCTCCTCCCCTTGGCTGCGGCGGCAGAACCTCTTTTCGTGGCACAACTACCAACTTCCCCTTTTACTGCTGGGAAGCACGCGACAAAAGATCTCCCCCGTAGCCAAGTAGGCGGCTGTTGGGAAGGGGTAGCCCGAAACAACAATTACAGCAACATCTTAACGGGGCAAACAGTTCTTTTGTCGGCAGCTGTGGTTAATAAGTATCTGCTCCTGTCGGGCCTTACCCCAGGTCTGGCAGCGCCCCTTTGCTCGTCGCGAGGCGGCGGCGGCTGTCGGCGGCGGCGGCGGCACTTATACACCTTCCCAGAATCACCTCGGCCCTTACCCCCATCCCAATGCAGTTCCCCCCTTGCCCCCGGGTGCACCTCCTCCACCCCTCCATTTCCCACCATCTGCCGATCCCCAAACGACCTTACCCCCTCCACCACCTCCCCTTGCCCACGCCGCCACCGCCGCCGCTCCCTCCTCCTCCCCCGAGCGATCCTCCACCCCGTCCTCCCCGGTGCAGTTCGATCCGCACGAGATAGACTGCCCGGCGTGCAGGCTGCAGGTAAAAGAAAATGGGAAGAAGGCGGGAAGGTGTGTTATTGGGGGTGCCCTTCCCATCTTCACCATCCTTTGCCACCACTATTCTCTGTCGGAGCACTTGTTTCATATCCTATCGCAACTACTACTACTGTTGTTTCTATCTCTACCGAGTCTTATCCTTCTTGGGAAGTGCCGTTTGCAAAAGATATATTTGTCTGCGTTCTTTAATTGAAAAAGTGCTCTCTCCCATCGAGGTCGAAGTCCTTTTTTTCGTATCTTACTATGTACAACAACGCACAAACTCTTGGGGCATTGGATACATAGTGTGGTGGACAGTGCAACTTTTTAAATACATTTTGCAACACCTTTCTCTTCGTAAACGGGAACAGAAACTTGTACCCCACGGTTTAGACCATTTTCCAAAGATGTTGAACAGCACAGCACGGTATAACTTCACACTTTTTCTCACTACGATCGCATTCACGTACTTGTTTCTCTCGCGGACTTACTCTAGTAGTACAGAAGAGTGGAGGGGCCTCCGACCCTCGGACCAATTTCCCTCCTCCCCTCCTCTTTCCCCCCCGACCCTGCGATAAAGACAGTGATAAAGAGCCCGCCGGCCTCCCTCCTCTGCCACATACGGGAAACCGGGCAGGAAGCCACATCCAGCAAAAAAAAAGGTGCCGCTCTTCTTTCTCCTTCCCTCGTTGCTTTGCCGGGAAAACGACGAGGGAGGAGAGGGAGAATGAGTGGGAGAAAAAGAGGATCCCGACTCTATTCTCCCAGATCCCCCCCCACCATTCTCTCACTCCCCTCTCTTTTCTGAGCAGACAAACCTGCCACAGGCGGACGCCGACGCCGACGCCCACCCATCTGTGGAATGGAAAGAGAAAGCGCTGGCAGAATCACATTTGCTTGGGCGAATTTATCTCGTCTCAGCACAGGGGGAAAGGGGGGGAGAGGGGAGATGGAGAAAGAGGAACTTGTCTGACTCCCCTTTTCTCCTCTTTTTCGCGTTGGGGGAAGGGAACATGCGAAGAGGTCGTCTTACGTGTCGAGGGAGAAGGGCTGGCTGGCTGGCTGTCTCGTCTCTTTTCCTACCTAGTTGGATTCTGGAAAAGGTGGGGTGGGGTGGGAGAGAGAGAGAGCAGCTTAAGCGGGTGTACGTTTATCCCACCCGTGGGACCGCCCAACAGCGGAGGGGGAAAGGGCAAAGTTGAGGAGGGGAATGTCGCTTGGGGAGAGTGACTGTACCACTAAGGCAAATTTTTCGTGCACACTGTGCCGCTATATTTGTATGAGATATCCTCCAAGTAGTTACGATGCCTAGAGCAGAAGGCGTTGGGATGGAATGCACACGGCATCTTGAGGCGTCGGGGCGGCCTCCCCCCAATATCCAAGACCAGTAAGGATGCGTTTCCCTCCCCCTTCTTGGGTGGGTGGGGCTTCTCTCCGCATGATGCTCTTTCCCCCCCCCTACAACACCCTCATGAATATTTTATCAGTTGACCATCTGAAACAACAACGTACAGTAAGGACCGGGAAAAAGGGGGGGGAAATGTGGGCGGCCGTTTCTTTCCCCTATATTCAGTTCTTTTGTGCCGTGGCATGCATTGGAAAAAGAAATGCAATTCCAAGTTCGTTTGTTGGGCCAGCGAGGGCTCTTTATAAAGAAAGAAAGTACAAAGTTAGTCACGTGGCTGGAGCGATCAGTGCCGCAGATGCTGCCACAGATTCCGTCTCCGTCGTCGTCGTCGGGATTCTTGTGCCGCTGTCTCCTCGATCAGCAAAGTGGGCAGGGAAGGCAGGCAAGAGAAGAAGAGGAGGCAACTTGGGTTACGCAGTGGTACAAGACGAGAAAGAATGCCCTGCCGACCGACCCCCGCCCTCTTTGCTGCGCTTGCTCGGAATGGAGTGGGGCTGAGCTTTGCTCTCTGGCACTTCAAAGGGGGGGGAAACGGGAGAAAGGAGAAAGCCTTGAGGGGAATTCCCCACAAGTCAGGAGGGGAAAGGACGACGAAGACGATGATCGTAATTCGATTTTTATAAGCCGGGAAAAATGAGAGGGCATATCGCCGTTTCGAAAGTTTTCCCCACTTTCTCTCTCTCTCTCACGTTTTTGGGTATTGTTGGAGGCGCACTTTTTTATCTATTATCATCGTATCCACTGTTTGAATACTGTCACCAAGCGAGTATACAGTGTGTTTTTGTTAAAAAATTTTCCTGTTTGTCAGGGCCAGTTTGTTGCGTTCGTTGAGTTTGTTCCATAAGTTTTGGGAAATGGAAGAATGTAAATTTTCTTGTAATGAATTGTAACAAGCTTTCTTTCTTCTCTTCCCCCCACAGGCTGAGGCGGCCAAGAAGAAGGGATCGTCGTCAAAAACCAAAGAAGGTAAGAGCACCACCACGATCGTCTCTTTTCTTTTCATGCTCTTCCCAAAGCTGCCCCCTCCCTGTTTCAAGCCAACCCTCCATCTCCCAACCAAGCCGGAGCTGACAAGATTTATTGGATAGTTAATAGGGTTCTGCGCTAATGGTCCATCTTACGAAACGAAATGAGCTTTTGCCCCCTCCTCTCCCTCCCTCGCGATACCTTCTGCATGACTGCTGCAGTTCATACCGTTCGACTTATAGCCTCCCCTCCCCTCGCTTAAAAAGATTACTCGAACCTGCAGTGTTTTTTCCTCTCTTGCGCTATCACAAAATTAACTCTAAGAAGAACTGTCGATTATCCAGGGAAAAACACTTTTCTCTTTTTTCTTTCCGACTCAACATAGCTAAACATTTCATCCCTCAACCACTGCAAACCGTGCAGTGGCCGAACAACCCCTAGTTGACTTTCGCATTTCCCTTTTAAAGAATAATCCCGGTCATTCAGATAAAGGTCTTGTCGGTAGCTCATTTTCTTCCTATTTAATATTAAGCATATTGATTGATACTCATTTTCTACATATACTAACCACCACCACCTCCTCCTCCTCGATCTCCAACTCTCACTCTTCCAACCAACTTGGCTGGCGACTCCTCCTCAACTGTCGCCCTCCTCTCGCAATTTTGCCCCCCTTTATTACGGTGAGTTGACGCCCCCCCTCCCCCCTCCGTCCTCTGAGAGAGGGGAGAGCGGTTGCGGTGGGATCGAGCACAAAGAGTGGCACCAACCCGTCCTCCCTCCTCCTCCTCTCCTTTCCCTCTTCCCCCCACAGCCCATTCTTCCTTCGTCCTTTGTGTGGTTTTCTCTCTCACCCCTCGCCCCCCTTACTGCTACTCTCCTTCTCTCTCTCTCTCTCTTCTTCCATTCCCAGTGTGCCTTTTTTGACGCACCATTTTCTTCATCACTCACTTTTCTCTCCTTGCGTTTGGTGGAGGGGAAAAGAGGGGAAGGGGAAAGAGACACGACAAAAAATGAGGGAAAATGTGTGTGTGTGTGTGTGTCGTAACAACCTGTCACGCATGCGTCTCACGCCGCCGCACTCTCTGCTGCACACACACTCATAATACTACACCACGACTCGCGCGCACATATCCACTCTCTCACAGTCACACGTACGAACGAACGATGGGGGATGACACTTTCTATCTCCCCTCTTCCCCTCCCCAATCCGATGGCGGCGGCGCCCGACGCCCGCCAAGCCAAGATTGGATCCTCCTCCTCCTCCTCCTCCTCTTCACTTCCAGCTGGATCGGAGAGCCCGTCCCCCTCCTTTTCCTCCTCCGATGGGAGGGGAAAAAGTCCCCCGGGAAAGCCATGACATTGCTGCACTCTCCTCCTCCTTCTCCCATCGCCCCCCTCCTTTTACCCCTGCCTCCTCCTTGCCTTCACAGTAAACTTGGTGGTGGCGATGTCCGCCGCCCACTCCTAAAAAGATATGCACAAAGAGGGGGGAAATCTCTACTAGCACCACCGGAGTGACACACCTCCAGACTTAAAACATGATGTTGATGTTGCACGAAAAAAATTTGCGTGTCTTGATTTCGTACGTGCGTGTGGAACTTGTGTCATCACAAACTCAAAACTAAAAACACTTGCTGGGTAATGAGGGGGGAGGAACAAAGACTTGGAGCAAAAAAATACGGAATGTGGGTAGGGAACGTAAATGTTATGTAAGTAAACTACACCAAAGAAAGAAAGCACACCATCGTATCAAATATGCGTCGATCACTTGATATGTCACCAGATATTTCACTGCAAAAAAGCCAAAAATGTGCACTATAAGAGCACGGAGCGAAAAAAAAGGCTCCACCCTCACCCATTTTCCTTTGTCACTACTAAACAAAAATATCTCGACGTGCACACTGCAGTATATAAAAAAGTCGTGGATTTTCTCACTGTGTCTCTCAAATGTTCGCCCCGATTTCACGACCTAAGTCTCATGTTCTCTTCTTCTTCTCCTCCCTATTGCAGCCGTCACCGACCCTAAAGTCCTGATTGAGGGAGTTCTCTTCCGTGCGAGGTACCTCGGCTCCACACAGCTGGTGAGTTATGTATGCCGCGAGGAGGAGGCAGGGGGGTCTTCCCCCCCGTTTCCCCGAACGACCGATGACAGCAACAAATTTTGGGAGGTCGATCCCTTTCCCCTCTCCGGAACTAGGCGGGAGAAGCAGGAAAGTGGCCGGTAGATCCTGTGGGTGCTATACATTGGCCTCCGCAGACAGGAAAGGCCTTCAAGGAAACACCAAGAAGCATAAATTGTGCTCTTTGAGAGTCAGAACCTAGGGATGAGAACGGCCAATTGGATCTACAACGTAGCTACCGAGCAAATATGCAGCGGGCAGTAGACGCGAGATTTGAATCCCCCAAGTCTCTTTTTCTCCCCTCCCAGCTTCGCGAAAATTGTGTTGCCGGTGGGTCTCATTTTGGGGGGGAGGGAGGGTCCGTCCATGTTTGCTTTCCTTCAGCCAAAAAGCGGAAGGAAGGAGGGCTTCCCCGGAAAGATGGTCTGCTTCGCCTTTGCCCACATGTATTTGGAGTCGCGACCGACCGACCCCCTTTTCAGCCATGGCTGTACGTGGTTGACTTTAATTTCACAAGAAAAGCCCCCCAGCTCCCCTCGGTGGCGGCGGTCGTTTCTCTGGAACCGTGGCCGCAGGTGTTTGTCCCGCAGTTTTTTTGGTTGTTGGTTGGGGAGGGTTAAAATAAAGGTCTCCCCGTCGTGTTCTTTCTTTTTAATTTAATCCGCCTTTTTCCCTTGTCATAGGTATGCGAGGGGCAGCCCACCAAAGCGACCCGCATGATGCAGGCGGAGGAGGCAGTCTCCAGGATTAAGGTAATAATAATAATATCGCTACACCACACTCCTTTCTCCCCCCGCTGTAGTAATATCCTTGGATGGCTTCCACTTTGTTTGCAACCGCGGCTGTGTCCGGTTTTTTTTGCGCGGGAGGGAAAACTAACTCCTCTAAATCATTGCTACGTGGACTAATCCGGATCTTCTGTCTCTTTTCTCCTCTTTGTGCTATGCGTTCAGGCTTTGGTGAGTACACAAAAACGGGTTCCTTTCTTTTTTGCGATATGCATTCATTTAATTTGTTTTTTTTGTTTCGAACAGTTGGAGGGTAAATTTCATGTGGCGATTCTCCTTTTTGTGCAGGCTCCCGAGGGCGAGAACCAGCCCTCTACCGAGGTCGACCTCTTCATCTCGACGGAGAAAATCATGGTGCTCAACACGGACCTGAAGGTAAAGAGGAAAGGAGTCTTTCTCGCTTGCCTCCAACTAAACGTAACCCTTTCTCTTCTTCCAGGAAATAATGATGGACCACTCCCTGCGGAGCATCTCGTATATCGCCGACATCGGAGATCTCCTGGTCATCATGGCCCGGCGGAGGATGCTGCCCAACGAAGGGGAGGACGTCCAGGTCATCGGGGCCACGCCAAAGATGATATGCCACGTCTTTGAGAGCGAGGAGGTAAAAGGGGGGGAAACAAGAGTTGATCGAACGAAACGTGAGCAAAACTCTTTTCTTTTCATCTTCAGGCCCAGTTCATCGCGCAGTCGATCGGCCAGGCCTTCCAGGTGGCCTACATGGAGTTCCTCAAGGCAAACGGCATAGAGGACCACTCCTTCGTCAAGGAGATGGACTACCAGGTCAGTCTTTGCAAGACTTTTTGCTTTTGGAAAAACAAAGGTAACAAGGCTATTTGTCTCCTCTTCCAGGAGGTGCTGAACTCTCAGGAGATCTTTGGCGACGAGCTGGCCATGTTCGCCAAGAAGGAGCTGCAGAAAGAGGTGAGCAGAGGAGAACAAGAAGAATCTGTTTTGCTACGGCGGTCGCCGGGAGATGGGGAAGGAAGGAAGGGGCACAGGTTCGGACGGCAATCGCCCCCGGGCGGTGGGAGCGAGGCCCGAACGAGCAGGGCGGCGGCGGCGGCGGAACTCTTCAATTAATGAGGACGATCCCCCAAAGGCCAAATCCTTCTCCTCCTCCTCCTTCGGAAGCTTTCCTCCTCCGCTCAAGGTCTCTTCGATGGGGAGGGTCCTCCTCCTCTTCCTCCCTTCGACAGAAACAGCTCGAGGGGAGGGGGAGGAAAACACTTCAGGGCGTTCTTGATGCCCTGCCAGTGGTAGTAGCGGGGGAAGGGGAAGAGAAGAGCCGGAAAAGGGAACTTTTCGACGAGTTTAACGGCCAAAGTTTCCGACCTTCTCCCCCTTCTCCTTCCTCCGCACACACGCAGACGACGACGACCTCTTCCCCCTTGTTTCCGTCTCCTCTTCTTCTTCTCCGCCTCCGTCTCTCTCTGCCACATGCCTCGCCCTCCCCCCCCCTTCCCCGTCTTCTTCCCTGGAGGCTTTCTTTCTACTTTCTTGCTTCCGCCTCCGCCCCCTTCCCTTGGTCCTCAGAGGTTCGCCCGTCTTTAGCCGCCTTGTGTGTGTACCTTGCACGGGGGAGGAGGAAGGGGGGACCTGCGTGTTTCTCAGAGATTTCAATCAGTGCTGGCTGGCGTGCTGGCTCACGCTCCTGCATGGACAGAGAGGGTGGAGGGTCACACAAAAAAGTTTGGCATGCAAAGAGTCGGGAGAAAGGGAGAAAGGAGAAACGAAGAAAAACTGCAGGTCCGTCTCTTATTATTTAGCGCTGGAGAAGATGCAGTACGAAATATTTCCTTATCCCATATCATCTTGAAAGTATCGGCCTTTCGCAGTTAGACAAAAGCGTATGTTGAAGGCAGCTTCCAAAAGCTCACCATGCGTACGTGCTTGAACGTATTCGCCAAAAAAGTCTTGATCTTTTATCTTTTTTGAGGCGTGAGAAAGGTTCCTAGACTCATCCTCCGATTGGCAAAGAGGAGCGAGCACCACCTTTTTAAAAGATGTTTTTGTCGATAGTATTGATTCCTCCCTCAGTCCCCTTTCGCCTATCCTCCACTTTCCATGTTTGCCGATGGGAGCTTTTCATCCTTTTCGGCGAACACTATCCCTCAACTGCTTTCGTCCCGAGTCCCACTCTCGCCTCTCCATGTTATGGGTGAACAAGCAACCTTTTGAGTGCTGTCGGAGGGGACTTTGTCAGAATGTCCTCTATTGCACTTATTCTAGCACCTCTGTTGTGAGCGTCCTTTTGGAGGAAAATACGGTTAAAATTTTGGCAGTGTTATCGCATCTCGGTTTTGTTCGTTTCTGGTTTCCAGATAAGAAGCTCGAAATCAAGAAATCGGGGGAGCGAGGGAGTTGAGCAAGAAAGAGCTCCAAGAAAAGAAGTCAATAGTCATCCTTATCTTTCTCAGTTGTGGCGTGGTGAACAAGGGAAGAAGATGGCTGTTGCACATAGGTTCTAGGCTCTAGCTAGCCTCTTGAGAGGATCCTACTATTTTTGTAAGTAGATACAAGGCCAAGGCTGGGTGCAAGGCTTGACCACAAGAGTCATTCGCGCTCTGGTTCCGCAAACATGGTTCTGGAATCGATACCATTCCAAACCTCTTCACATTATGGGTGAGCAAGCAGCCCTTTGAGCGGTTTCTGTCAGAATATCTTTTACTTCTCGCACTCTTGTTCAAGAGCGCCCGTATTAAAATTCCTCCTCCTCTTCGTTCGCAGGTGGTTGTCCCCAAGGCCAAGGGCGAGATCCTGGGCGTGGTCATCGTGGAGTCCGGCTGGGGCTCCATGCTGCCCACCATAGTCCTGGCGAACCTCTCCCCGGCGGGGCCGGCGGCCAGGTGCGGGCAACTCAACATCGGAGACCAGGTTCGTGGGACTCAGTTCGTCATTGCTTACTTTGACATGTAGCTAATTGTTTTGCTTTTCTACCGTGCAGATCATCGCAATCAACGGCATTTCACTCGTGGGCCTTCCTCTCTCGACTTGTCAGAACTACATAAAGGTGAGAGAATGCGATGCACGTTAGCGCGCCCTGCTGCAAAGACACACACGTACCCCAAAGCATGATGACAACGAACGGATATCCGAGCCCTCCATGGGCGGGGGGGCAGTGGTGGCGGGGGACGGTGGGGTTCTTGGGGGGGGAGCCGAGGAACGCGGAGGTGGTTGCGGCGTGAGGCGGGCGACTTTCGCTTTCAGTCCGCCCTCTCCTCCCTCGCCTCCATTCCCCCATTCCTCCCTCTCTCCTCGTCTGTCCTTCCTTCGCGGCGACGGGTCGAGATTCCCGGCCTTCCTCTGGTTCGGTCGAGTCTCCCCGCCTCTGCCGCGTCGTGATCGATGGAGGGGTGGGGGATGGAGAAATGGGTGCTGGAAGTCGGGAGGAGGAAAGGGTTTTTCGGTTCGAGGCGGCGCCCGTCTCCCCCTCGGCGTTTCCCCGGCTCCCTCTCCCCCCCCGTCTTCCCCGTCGCCCCCTCGCTCACTCCTTCCGCGCCTTATAGCCAGGCGGGGGAGGAGGGGCCGTGAGACGTCGAACTCACAATCTGATCAATGGCGAACGGGAACGGGGGGAGAGAAGCGATGCTCTTCCGATTTCTCACGTGGGATTTCCTTTCCTTTTTTTCGCGCAGAACACTAAGACGAAGACGGCGGTGAAGCTGACGGCGGTCTCGTGCGCCCCCGTGGTGGAGGTCAAGATCAAGCGGCCGGACACAAAGTACCAGCTCGGGTTCTCGGTGCCGAACGGCGTGGTGAGTAGTAGTGCATGACTTTTTTCTCTGTGTGATGCAGTACGGTTACATTCATTCCTGGGAGGTAAGAAAGACGGCCGGAATCTCGTACAGCACGGCACCACATTTCCTGTCGTAGTACCGGTGTGTTGCAGATAGGTGCAATATAAAAGGCGAGGGAGCTCTCGACGGCGACG
>JAAUYJ010034337.1_pt1 | contig 14041 bp, 10 predicted proteins | sample 7278031 | NCBI WGS metagenome assembly JAAUYJ01 (sample SAMN14350222, study PRJNA611818) | marine sediment metagenome | isolation source: surface marine sediment (1.8m) | place: French Polynesia: Moorea | collected 2018-08 | reverse complement strand
GTTCGCTTCCTCCTTAGTAGGGCTTCATCAGACGTAACAGGACCTCCTCCTTTCCCTTTCGTTCTCCTTCCTTCCTTCTCTGCATTGCATACTTTTGTGTATGGCCGCGGCGGCGACTGACTGTGTGAGTGGTATGCAGACAAGCAGGGATGGGCCCCTCCTCTCTTTCTCCTTTTCAAGCCCATGTGGGGCTTCACGCACAATGGGAAAAAGGACCTGGACGAAGGAGCCGAAGAAGAATAGTGGGCGCCCCGCCCATATGGATGGATGGAGTAGGAGAGTGGGCTCGAAACCCCCCCCCCAAAAAAAAAAAAAACTCTCCTAGCTCTCAAAGTCCCTATCGCAATCAGTTATCCCCAAACGAGGGGGGAGGGGAGATATAGAGAGAGAGGAAGGGAGAAAAAGTTCGCCATATCATCATCCCGCACAGTCCGCCAGTCAGTCAAGGCGAAGGGGTGTAAAGGCAGGATAGATAGGAGGAGAGGGAAAAGTTTGATCTCTTTCGTCCTCGATCGTCTTTTCTTCGGTCACCTCAGTCCGCCGCGGTGGTTGGCAGTACGTCAGCGGTGGCTGAATCGATGGCGAGATGAGGTGACGGAGCAACTTTTCGCGCACTCACTCCTCCCACTTCACCTTTTCATTTTTCCTACTTTGGTGCCTTTTATGTCGCATGACAAGAAGGGGTAGGGAGAAAATGGAAGGCCCGCCGACGACGGTCGATCGCTCCCGTGTGGCGGCGGCGGCGGCGGCGGCGGCGGCTTGCGGTCTCCGAGTTTTTTTTTCTCGAAAAAAAGAGGGAGGGGGACAGAAGCAAGCAGTCGTCGTCGTTGCTTGCGACGGACTCCTTCAGGGTCGGGCGATGATGTCTCGTTTCTTCTCCCCTTTTCTCCTTAAAAATGCCTGCAAGCAGGAGCAGTTGCTTCGCAATGCGTTCGTGTGCGCGCCTTAAGGAGGGGGAAAAGGCTCTTTAAGTGGTTCTTTGCCATCGCACGAGTCGTCAAGACGAGATCGAGGAGAGGCGCGACCTTGAAATTTCGCCACTACTGTGAGACCATTTCTCACGGGCGGCCGCGAGAAAACCAAGGCATCGGCGGCGGCGGCGGCGGTTGCGAGGGCCAAGTGCCTCTCTTAAGAAGAAAAGGGAGCGAAAAGTTTTTTTCCCTTTTCTTTTATTGCCGTGCTACAAGGGGGACAGAGGATAAATTTATCGGGCTTCCCCTTTTCCCTTCCGCCTCGCCAAGAAGGGGAAATCCGATGGCACCGGGTTCGAGCCGCGTTGGCTTTTCTTCGCCCCTGTCCGAAAAGTGGCCCCAATTTCCGTGTGGGAAAAGTGGACAATTTTAAAGGTTTTTCTCTTTTTCGAGCGGCTCCACACAGCTCAGTAGTGTTTTATGCCAACGCCTGAACGCCAGCGGGAAGCCTAATAATATTATGCCGCCCAACTCCCAATTTGCGGAAGGGGAAAAGCGGCGATAAATGGGCGATCCCTCGGCTTGTGTGCGAATATGGGTCGCGGCCACCGCGGCCGACACAATGGGGGCTACCGGCGGCGGCGGCGGCGGCGGCGGCGGCTAATGGAGCCCCCCGCCGCGGTGGGCGGGTTGCTGCTGTGCCAAAGGTGCGAAAGGGGAGGAGAGATGAGGAGGCAATTTATTAATGAGCGCCTCCACACATCCTGAGGGGGGAGAATACCAAGCGAGGGACGCTCACGCAAGTTTCTTCTAAAAGAGCGCACATAACGAGTCAGGCAAGCAAGCAAGCAAGCTTGTCTGTGTCATGTATGTCCCCCCTCACTAACCCATCCTCTTACGCAACGCGAATATATTCTCAGCCCCCTTCCTTCCTTTCCCCCACTTTTTCCGTGGAAGCGGTGACTAATGATGGGGCTCCTTTCTCCTCTCCCTTTTCGAGCCGGCCCAACAAAGCACGTGCCCCGAGCCTCTCCCCCTCCTTTCCTTGACGTGCACTACAGTACAGTCAAAGCGGCGGCAGTAAATAATTTCGAGGGAAAAATAGACACGAGCGGATACGCAGATTCTGCGTGGGAAAAACCGATTGTGTGCATAGAGTACAGTATTATGCCCACCGACCGGAAACTCAATATGGCTTGCCCAAATGCGCCTGTCAGAAGCAGGATCGACCAGCCGTATAAATTTACTTTTCCTCCCTTATCCTCAATCTTCATTCTTTCAGCCACATTAGAGGGATATATGAGAGGGAATTTGTGTGCAGTAAAAAGGAACAGTGGTAGAACTGAGCATAATGAAGAGGCCCTCGTTTCCTCTTTCCCCTTTCCTTACAGCCCAGGGGGCCTAATCGAGCATGCAGGTGGTAAATGCGCCATTAAGCTCGTTTGTTAGAAGAGGAAGGAAAGGGAATAATATAAGGGAGGAATGCCTCACTCACAGCGTGCGGACAGATGGGCGCGGACAGCCTAGACCAAGTTTCTTTCGCGCTCTTAAAAAGGGGCTCAGTTTGTAACGACCCTAATGTAGCGTGGTAATGCTCAGAAGAAAAAAGGACCTCATTTGGGGGAAAGGTGGATTTCCCTCTCTTTTTTCTCCCTCTCCTCTCTCCCATTTTCTCCTTTAGTTCTTTTTTTACGGCGGATGTGTCGCTCTCTTGAGTAGACGGTTTTTCTTTTTGGGGGGTTAGGTTTGGGGGAAGAGACGTGAGTGTCGTAGTATTTGGAAATACGGAAAAGGGGTGCCTTTCCTTCTTCGCCGGTCGTGTCGGCTTTTTCGGGGAGAGGGGAAGGGATGACGGGCAGGAAGCGAGACTTCCTGTCGACCGGAGAAAACTTTTCTACTCCTTCTTCTCAGCTCCTCTTTGGAGAGAGAAAGAAGAGTTTTATAGTTGGCTCGGCGGAGGCACACATCTCGATACCGAGGATGAACAAAGGCCCCCTTTCCTCCTCCTCCTTTCCATCCACAATGAGCTCATTAAGCCTATCATCCATCGACAGCGCCGCCGTCACGATCGAGTCTCGTCGCCAGAAGAAAGAATGGAGAAAAACTTTCATCTCAATTTTTCTTTTATCTTCTTTTCTCTCCAACAGTGATGCCGGCGGCGGCGGATCCTCCTCGGCTTCCGCGTCTTCACTTCCGAGTTCGTCCGGGGCCCCTTCACACTCCTCCTCGTCCTCGTCCTCGCTGTCTTCCCGGAGGAGGGACTACAGGTCTAGGGTGGAGAACGCCGAGGGAGTCATCAAGAGGCTCAAGGCTTACTACGAGGTAGGTAGGGGAGAAAACGAATGGGCAGATGATTATTGGGCGGGTAATGATGGGGGGGCATGCATGCATGCGCAAAATGGGCAAACGCACTGAAATCATGCAAGTGCTCAAGAGTAGGAGAATGGGTGGAGTACGTACGTATGTAGAAACGATGATTTAGGAGGAAATTATTCTTCCGAGGGATATAGGCTTGGCATATCCCGTAGTACTCAGAAGGGAAAACGAACGGCAATAAATCTTATATTTTCTTTAACGGTTTTTTATGTTTTTTTCCTGCAGGAGGTCCTTGGCCAGGTTCTGGTGGTCCGCCTCCCGGACCCGCTGCAGCTTTGCTCGGAACCCCCGACGGAGCAGTCTCTCAAGGAGGCCGACGTGCTGCTGACGCTGGTGGTTGGCGCTGCCGTGCAGTGCCCGCAGCGGGAGCACTTCATCGGATCCATCAAGACCATGCCGGTGGCGGTGCAGCAGGCGGTGGCGGAGAGGATACAGAGGGTGACCTCGGCGCCTGCGCCAGGGCCCTCGCCGGCGCCCGGAGGGGAGGACGGGCACTCGTACGTGTGGCCCAGCGAGCTGGTGAGGAACTCTAGCATTAACATATTGTACAAAAATTACTATGTCTTTTTTTTCCAGGACGATCCTTCTGCCCTCGACTCTTCCCACGTGAGGGAGGAGCTCTACCCCGCGCTGGTCCGTCACGTGAAGCGGGTTGCGCGGGAGAGGGACCGCCTGGCGCAAACACTAGTGCAGGTCAGTAAGCATCGCACAGGTCCACAGCATACAATAAAGAAAGAGGGGAACCGAAAAGTCCCACAGCAATGTACTCTGTTCATGCACAACAAATATAGACAGAGGAGGAGGAATCCCTTTTGTTTGTTTGCTGACGTGGTGGCCTCCCTCCCTCCCTCGATCCTCCGCTGCGAGAAGTCCATTCCACGGACGGGGGCCCTTGACAGAGATGGAGAGGGCGAGAGAAAGAAAAGAGAGGGAGGGACATTCCCCCGCTGCCTTTGCCATGCGGGCAAGAAGACTGCTGGCTCGCTCGCTATATAACAAGACTGAAAATGGAGAGGCACTGCAAAGAGACCTCTTCCTTCTTCTTCTGGCGCCCCCTTCTTCACTTTTGCTTTATTGAGGCCGTCGCTCCCTCCTCTTCTGTTAGGGGCAAGGGACCTGACAAGGATCGAGGGAAAAAGAGGGGAAAGAAGGGAAAACACCCTCCCTAACTTCCACTTCCTGTTGTGTATCCTTGGCAGTTGCTAGTACACGTACACCGACAACAGGGCTTTCCACTTAATGCCATTTCTCCCATTTTGCAGGTTTCCCTGGCTTCCCCTCAGCAGCAGGGCGGCTCAGCGGCCTCAGGAGAGGCGGGGAGCGGAGGCGGAGGAGGGTCGCTGACTCCGGAGAAGAACCACTTGGCGTTGGAGGTTGCCGAGTACAAGGCCAGGATCAGGAAGCTCAACCAGCAGCTGTGAGTACTAATAGTTAATTCCCCTGAGAAACAAAATAATCTTTTTTATAACTTACTCCTCCTTTCCCCCCGTTCCCGCCTCCTCCTTCCACCGTCCTCTCGCCCCTTTGTAATTCAATTACTCAAGTGCCAGCGGAGGACGAGATTGAGTTAGGTGGTGGTAGGGTAGGCCTATAGCGGCGAGGCCACCCGACGCATTCTTCTTTTGGGGAGAAGAGAGTGGAAAACTGGACAAACTTTCTTCCCCCCAACTCTGTCTCGAAAACTTTCCGTAGCTCTTTCTTTCCCTTCATCTTTTTGTCTCCCGTCAAATCCACTTCTCTTTCCACTACTACTAGCAGAAGCCGCAGACCGACCAACAAACGCTTGTCACCCATTTTGCGTCTGTTGTGTGGCCCCTACTACGCCTCGTTGCGGATGCCCAGAGCGCCCCTCCTTTTCTTATGATGAGCGAGCTTGTTTGCAGCCTCGAGGCGAGGAAAAGACGAGGATGTGGATAAGGACGGACTGAGGGCCGGGACGGAGGAGGAGAGGAGGAGGAAGCGGATAGAGAGACGTGACTCTTTTTCCAATTCTGGATGCTCGGCGGACGACCCCCTCCTGCTACAGGAAACTCGCAAGGGAACGAGGGCGACATGTGTGCAACGTCGCCTTGGCTACAAGAAATTATGGGTTGCTCTCCACTGTACTGCTCTTCAGCACATTAGGGAGAAAGTCCAGATTTTCACTTCGTTTCCTTTTTTTGGGTGCCGCGGGTGACCTGTCCATTTTTTCGGCACACCCTGTCGTCAAGGTGAAGAGGCACAAACCTGATAAACGGGGACCCTTCTTTTGGCCTTCCCCCCTACCGCTCCCCGTCCTTCTTTACACCACTCCAAATAAGGACCCTCCTTCCACCTCTTCTTTCTCCTCTTTCCTGGCGGCTCTTGTCCTGCGCTTCCTTCCTCCCGGAAGAAGGCAGTTTTCCGTAGGGGTCGGGTAAAAGGGCCCGCTGCGCTCGGGCGCACAACAACAGACAATGATGGAGGAGGCGGGAAGAGGAGGGGAAAAGGGAATGGAGCTAAAGAAAAAACGAGAATGAAGAAGCTGTACCGGGAGGATGAGGAGGCCCTTTTATATTTCTCCCTTTTCTCTTTTCAGCGAGGAGAAGACCGAGGGCTTGCTGGAGGCGAGGGAGGAGCTGGACAAGTACGTGGCGCAGGCGGGGAAGCTCAGGCAGGAGGTGAGTCCCTTTATGCTCCGGAGAAAAAGGCCCGTCGTCCAATGCGTACGTGGGAGTCAAAGAATGGGGGAGGCTAAACCGATTTATCAAAAAGCGCCTAGGGGAGATATTGGGCGAACGGAAAAAAGAAAGCGGGCTTTCTATGCGAGGAATAAATCTAAGCATGGCCGGACCATTTATATTCATTTTTCCTTGTCCTTTCCTTCAATAGAACCTTGAGCTGGCCCAGGAGTCGCGCGCGGCCAAGGCCTTCCGCGATGAGCTGGACATCCTCCGGGAGCGGGCGCACAAGGTGGACAAGCTGGAGGCAGAGATGCAGCGCTACAAGGACAGGGTGAGCGACATCGAGTTCTACAAGTCCCGAGTGGAGGAGCTGAGGGAGGACAACAGGATCCTGGTGGAGACCAAAGAGATGCTGGAGGAGCAGCTGGACGGCTCCAGGAAGAGGTGCGAGTCAGTATTCTCGCTGGAGAACGAGATACTGCGGTACAAGGCCGAGCTCAACGGGATGCAGATCGAGAGAGAGTCTGAGCGCGCCCGACTGGACGAGCTGGAGGCCGAGAACCACGCCCTGCAGATGAGCGCCAGAGGGTCGCTGTCCGAGAGCCGAAACCTCTCGCAGGAGATCGAGGCCCTCCGTGGCAGCCAGAGGGGAGGGAAGGCAGACACCAACATCCTGACGGAGCAGATCGACAAGGACGTCACCAGGATCCACCGGCTGGAGCTGGAGAACCAGAAGTTGCAGTCGGAGCTGGAGGCGCTCAAGCGGGACGGTTTCCAGGAGTCCTCGGAGAAGATCCTCAGGCTGGAGAAGGACAACAAGAAGCTGTCGATGACGGCCAGGCAGCTGGAGGAGCTCAGGTCAAAGGACTCGGACTACAACGTTGAGCTGGAGCGGCAGGTCGGGCAGCTCAAGACGCAGTGCCAGCAGATGGAGGAGGTGGCGTCGGCGCTGAGAGCGTCGGAGGAGCAGCTCAGGATTGAGAAGGAGACCGAAGTGGAGGGGCTGCAGAAGCACGTGGAGAGCCTGCGCAGGAGGCAGGAGCAGAGCCAGAACGACCAGCTACAACTGTTGGAGGCGGAGAACAGGCGGCTGGTCAAGGAGGAGACGATGCTGCAGACTCAGGTGGGCAAGCTTGAGCGGGAGTCGGCGAGGTCTCTCTCCAAGCTGAAGGAGGCAAAGGCATCCATGGAGGCCGCGCAGGAGGAACTGAGGACTGAGAAGGAGCGCCTAAACTCTCGCCTGGAGGGACTCGCCAAGGAGGCCGAGGAACTGAGGGCCTTCCGAGAGGAAAACGCTGGAGCTGCCGAGGCCAAAGATGGGCTGGAGCGAGAGTCAGCGAGGCTGAGGGCGGCCTCGGACAAGCTGAGGACGGAGAACAACGAGCTGCGGATCGACTGCGCGCGGCTGCAGGGTGAGTCCGGGGCGGCCACCCGGCGGGCGGAGGCGCTGAGGGCTGAGGCGCAGCGGGCGCAGACGCTCGAGTCGGAGAGGGACGAGCTGAGGGAGGCGGTGGCGCGACTCAGGAGGGAGGCGGAGGAGGCCGCGGCGGCCGGCAGGAAGGGGGAGGAGCAGGAGGCGCGGGCGCACTCGCTGGCGGCCGAGAAGAGCAGGCTGGAGCGGCAGATGGGGACGGCGCAGAAGAGGCTGGAGGAGGTGACGGCGGATCACGCGGCGGTCGAGCAGGAGAACAGGAAGATGGCAAAGAACATAGAGACGCTCAAGGCCACCGCCAGAAAGGTATCATCTAGAACCAACTGTTATTTATTCAGCAAAGTAAACTAAACATTTTTTTCTCTTTTCAAGGTGGAACAGTTGGAGAAGGAGAACGTGGATCTGGAGGCCACACAGCACAAGGTGGAGAGGGAAAATAAGTCTCTCGTAAAGGAAGTGGAGAGGTAAGAAGGGAGGGAGAGAAAATATAAAATACTGCTGTGTAATTTTCCGTCTCTTGCTCCTCTGCGGAGCTTTCCACTCCCGCGCTCCTTCATTAAAATCCCCATTTGCGGAGATTAGCCCCGATGAGAAATTGCCATTCCGCCCTTCTCTTCCCCTCCCCGGGGCCTCACAACCACTGGGACGCAATTTCGAGATAGGGCCCTTTCCTCCCCTCTCCTGTCCGCACCTTCGCCGTGAGCATTCGTCACGAAAAGTTCCCCCTTTTTTCCGCGACGACGACGACGTGTAGATCTGACGCCGTCCCTCTCTCTCCCTGTCCTGCCGCCTCCGGGGGAAACGGTTTACTGCACATAATTTCCGCCCGTCCTCCCTTTTTTCCCTCCCCAATTTTGCCGCCTTCGCTTCTTTCCCCCTGTCGGCGAGAGATCTTGCCCGGTGATGGAGGCCATTCCTGCTCCCATCAAGAGCTCTCCCTCCCTGGAAAATAGCATGACATTGTAGAGACCGCCATTTGCCAAAAAGCAACAGTTTGACCATGAAAAGTGGCCAAAGACGTCTGAAAGTGCATGTGATGATATCATACTGGATTGATTGTCTAGGCATCCCATGATGATTCCCTCCTTTGAGAGACATTGGAGAAGGTCCCAGGAGGGACAGCTAGTGCCGGTGGTAGTAGTACTACTAGCGAGACCCGGCGGGCGGAGACACCGGTTGTGCTGCCACAAGCAAAGCCATTTGCATAATTTATTCAGGGGAGGGAGGAAGAAACAGGAAGGAAATGGGCCCTTCCTCCTCTCGATCCCGCGAATCACGATCGGAACCGGCCTCCTCCTCCTCTCCCATCCCAGGCCCTCCTACTCAAAAGGCGGGGCAAGGGAAAGAGAATTGGGGACATCGGGGGGAGGGGAAAGGGGAAATTTTGTGAATTCTTCTCACGTCGCCGACTTTTCGGGCTCGTTTCGCCCTATCGCTTTTTACCCCCTTTTTCCCCTCTCGCGTTTGCTATCGGAAATACGGGGGAATGAGGAAAGTTGGGAGGCAAACTGATTGGAATCTCTCGGCAGCAGAAGCAAGCCAAAGTCGGCGACGGTGCTTTGAAAGATGGAAATTGGACGGTTTGGAGTCTAATTCGATTTTCCCCTTTTCTCGATCTTCAAAGTCTTTCCCCAAACAAGGCCTATGATTTTTTTAAAAAAAAACCTTCTTTTCCGTTTCCAGGCTCCGTCAGGCGGTGGAGGTTAAGGACGCTTCGGTGGACGACCTCCAGTCCAAGCTCTCCACTGCCGAGCGGGAGAGGGCCAGGCTGCTCAGGTTTGCATTTCAAATGTTGCATTCGAATCGATGCTTTTTTTCTCATTTATTTAACGTACGCGTACAATTCCAGTGACCTGGAGCACATGAGCGGAGAGAGCTCCAAGATCCAGGAGCTGGAGCAGGAGAACAGGAAGCTCAACCAGACGTGTTCTATCGACAAGAGGTGAAAAGAGCTCTTCTGCTACATTTCGCAAGAACTTTTGACCATCAAGTGTTTTTTGCCCATAGGTCGCTGGTTCAGCTCCGCGAGGAACTGGTTGAGGAGAAGCTGAGCCGCGACCGCCTGTCGACCGAGCTGGAGGGCCTCAAGCGTCAGCTAGGGCGGTTGGGCGTGGACTGGGAGGCGGTGCTGGAGGGCGGCGACGGCGGAGCGGCGTCGGTCTCGGCCCTGTCCGGGGTGTCGGAGGAGCGCGTGCGCAACCTGGAGGGCTCCATGGGGGCGCTGCTAGACTCTGGCCGGAAGCGGGTGGCGGCTCTGGAGGCGGCGCTCAAGGAGGCGCAGGAGGAGAGGTCAGAGTGGCAGCAGAAGGCCGAGCTGCTGAGGCTCAAGGCGCAGGCGGGGGACTCCAGGGCGGGGCTCGAGTCGCAGCTGGCAAAGGTGGTCAAGGAGAGGGACCAGGCACAGGCGGACACAATCAGTCTGCAGATGGAGCTTAGCAGCGGGAAGGAAAAGGTTAGCATAATCATATCAAGGTTAGATCATTTGCAGTTTCATTAATAAAATGACTTAACCCTTTTTTTGCAGATCTCGCTGTACGAGTCCAAGGTGAAGAAGCTTCAGGCGGAGCAGGTCAACATCCAGGTGGAAAACTCCACCCTTCAGTCCCAGTCGACCTCGCTCCTCTCCCAGATAAACCAGCTCCAACAGGCTCAGAGCAACCTGGAGACCTCCAAGCGGAAGGCGGAGGAGGCGGAGAAGCGGTGGGGCCAGGAGAGGACGGACCTGCTCAGGGACCAGTCAGTGCTGCAGAAGCTGCACGACAACCTCCAGCAGGACTACGACGGGGTCATCAAGGAGAAGGAGTCGCAGAAAGAGGTCGAGCGGAGGCTAAGGTCCGACCTGAGGAAGCTCCAGTCCATGTCCATGAGCTTCTCCGAGGACCAGGACAACCTGCTCAGGGCCAAGGAGGCCATAGACGCAGAGAGGGAAAGGTGAAAAGAATCGTACAATTAAATTAGAAATTGTTGCATTTCTTATTGTGTTCATTTTAAATATCAGCCTCCGCGCCGACGCCCGCACCTTGTCCAACCTCCGCTCCGAGCACGCCCGCCTGAAGGACGACTTCCGCTCGCTGTTCACCTCCAACGAGCGCGTCAAGTCCGAGTACTGCGGCCTGCAGACCGACTACAAGGGCCTCAAGACCAGCTACAACCAGCTCAAGCTGGGGCAGACGGACATGAAGGGGCAGCTGAACGAGGCCAGGGAGCAGCTGACGCTGATGGACGTGGAGCACTCCAAGGCCGTCAACAGGTGCGAGGTCCTGGCGCAGATGAACTCCTCGCTGGAGGAGGACAGGCGATCGCTCATGAGCCAGGTGTCCATCCTGCTCACACAGTACCACGACCTGCTAACGCAGACGCTGGAGGACAAGGAGCACTTCCACGAGGAGGAGAAGGTGCGAATGGACATTTTTAACATCTGAAATATATTCCAACTAGAGCTTCTTTCTTTATTTTTCAGGAGTACACCGACAAGGTCAACAACCTCAACAGACAGAAGGAGAAGCTGGAGGAGAAGATCATGGAGCAGTACAAGAAGATGGAAAATTCTCCACCAAAAAAGTAATGAAGAGGAGGGATAATTTATTTCGATTCACTGGTAACATGTGCTTCTTCCTTTGAAATCAAGGATCGGCTTCGGGGGCCAGCTGGTTCGCAAGATGTACAAGGCGAGCACCAACATCATGGGCGGCACCAGTGGCCGCGGCCGGTCCGGCTCCAGGGGTCGCGCGGGCGTGATGCACCACCACCTCGCCGTTGGCAACGCTTCCGCACTGATGGAGGGGGCCAAGCACCAGAGCAGGACGCTCCCTGCCAGGGGAGGGGCGGGAGTATCGCCCCGGAGAGGAGGGGACAACAGCAGCGAGTCCTCCTCCTCCGCCGACGGCAACGACAGCGTGGACTCCGGCCAGCACTCTCCCAACGGCACCTCCGCCGCGGCCGCGGCCGCCGCGGCCATGCCAAGGTCGGAGTCGGCGGTGGAGCTGAGAGGGAGGAAGATGTTGAACGGAGCATCTTCTTCATCGGCTGCTGCCGCCGCCGCCGCTGCTGCTGGAGACAGTAGCAGCATCTCTGGCGGCGGCGGCGGTTCCTCGCTCCTCTTCCGCAAAAGCATGCCGCCCCCGTCCTCCTCGCACTTGGAAGACTCGGACGGGAACAATGCCGATAACGACTCCGTCAACAGTTTTATGTCGTCGGGAAACAGCTTCATGGCGCATAGTAAGTTCCGAACGAAGAAACAAGTATTCTCAAATATGACCAATGTCTAAATTGCACTTGTAGTAGCCGAGCGCCAGGGCTACCTTGACGGCGACGGTCTTTCATCCTCCACTGGCCACGGGGGAGCGGGAGGTGAGGCCAGCCACCAGAGCTCCTCCTACAGTCACAGCGAGCTGGGGATCCCGACTTCGGCTTCCAAGCCCAGGACGGTCAGCCGCATCTACGTCAACGGCGGCGGGAGCGGCGGCGGGAGCGGCAACAGCGACGCAGAGTCCTCAGTCTCCGTAGGCGGCGGCGGGGCGGCCGCTCCAGGACTGCCAGCCAGGAAGTCTTCGGTCGCCAGCATCAGGAGCAACAGCAACACAAACGCTAAAGACGACGACAAGTACGATTGACTTGAACAAAATATAGTTTGAATATACCATGGGAGATAAAATTATCTTTATCCCTCAGGTCACCTCCAGTTGTGCCCTCTAGGAAGTCCTCTCGTGGACCTCCTCAGAGGCCGCCAAAGCCCGGGAGGCCAAGGGGAGGGATCTACCAAGACGACATCTCAGGCTCCCAGGTATTTCAGTACTTTTTTGTTTTAATTCAACTATCATTACTACCACCTGTTTCCAGGATGGAGATGACTCATCGTCGACCGTGGAAGAGGACAATGCCAAGAAGGAGAACACGGAGTGGTACGAGTACGGATGCGTGTGAGGAATTTAGTTTCCCAAGCACAACAGTTCTTTTCGTCCTTGTTGAGCGAGTGTTTTCACAGAAGAAGCTTTTTGAAAAAGACACCTGCCGTTCACTGCGAAACTACCCCTGAGCTTTTCCGTCAATCCCGCGGTGCTGTTGACCTCCAACTCCCCAATTATTCTAGCCAACCAAAAAAGATGAATTGACACATACACATCGACAGCTTTACTTACGCTACATTTAGTAGACACTATTTGCGCGCTCCCGACTTTTATAAAAAGAATTGAGATGTTAAAGAACAATGAATAGTGTTTCCCCCTTTTTCGTCGTGAGTGGAAACCTTCGATCATTTGTGTATCTCTCTTCGTCCCTACTCCTCCCAAATTTGCTCCACACACTCTAAAAGTTGTGATGTTTGAAAGTCTAATTTGTGTAGAAATTCGGCGGGAAAATACTCAGCAGAAATTAATTAGTTGCGTAGTACCTGTGCACCGGTACCCGAAACAATTACCAAGGACATAATCAGGACAGTTATTTCAAAAAAAGGAGCCCAAGAGCCACCATAGCAGAACGAGGATGAAGAAGTTTGAGGCATTTTTTCCGTTTCCCGGCTGTGACACTTCGTCGTTTGTTCGTTCACTGTCCCCCCCGCCCCACTCAAATTGTACCATCACCATAATTTTCTTGAAAATTCACGTTACTCTTGTTGTCTTGCCCGTCGAAGGAAGCTCGAAATAAATAGAAAATCTTGGAGAAACCGTGCATATGACTAGGAGACGTTGTTTCATTGAAACTAGCAAACTACTGTATGTACGTACACATTTAGACAGTCCATTTCCTAACCAGTCTACTTCTTCTTGCCTGTGAACAGTGAGGCAAAGTTGCTTAGCGCCTCGCCGACGGCGGTGCCGGTCTCGCCGATGCTGCCAAAAATGGAAGAGGAAGATGAGGAGCTCTCTCCTGCGGTGGAGGCCGCTGTGAGGAGGCCCGAAGAGGAGGACGAAGAAGAAGAAGGGGTTCCGGAGCCGCTAAAGTAGCTAGTTATGCCCTGTATGACAAAGTTTCACAATTTAAGTGTTGCGGGGAGAATTCGTGTATGAATAATATCCCTAACAAGTCGTTTGTGATGTTACCTGAATGACGGCGTTGGTGAGCAGAGAGTCCGCCGTGTCCAGCAGTGGGGATGCCTCCGTCGGGCTCGAAGGATCTGCAAGGACGAGAGAGAAAGAGAAAATCACTTACGATTTTTTTTTCTCATATCCTAGTTAGGAGCACCGTCGTCGACGTCCGAGACTAGTGCGCTGAGGATGGGTCCGACCTCGTGGTTCACAGTGGGTTCAACCTGTATCATGCATGGTCGAAAGAAAAGGCTTTTACATAATATGATAGGGAAACTTTGCTCATTTTTTTACGTTGTTGAAAAATCCCCCGTTGTGGTTGTTTAGGTAATCGAGTACATCATCCGGCCTGGAGGGGCACTGGCGGTAAAGCTGGGCGCAGGTGCTCTGGGAAGGAAATCCGCATTTATTATCTTTGAATTTTATCTAGCCTTGTTTTATTACCCCTCCTCTCCTGGTGTCCACCGGCTGCTTGCTCCTGGTGGCGTGGCCCACCAGAGCGGCGCGGACGTAAGGGAACACGTTCAGGCTGTCCATGCCAGTGGCCTAAAGGGGGCGAACAAAAAGTTTGTAATTTTGTTCCCCTCAAGACTCACAGTTCAGTAGATAGTTCAAAAGATCGATGATTTTAATTTCTGTTCTTCTTTTATTCTCTGT
>JAAUYJ010016356.1_pt1 | contig 14046 bp, 10 predicted proteins | sample 7278031 | NCBI WGS metagenome assembly JAAUYJ01 (sample SAMN14350222, study PRJNA611818) | marine sediment metagenome | isolation source: surface marine sediment (1.8m) | place: French Polynesia: Moorea | collected 2018-08 | reverse complement strand
TAAGTCTCTTCCCTGATCCGTTCAAAATATTGGGCATGCAGTCGAGTGTCATTGAATCTTATTTTTACTTTAAAATGTCGGTATTTTTTTCTAAATACCTTCATTTTTTCCTTTCGAACAAAGACGAAGAAAACTTCTGAGAGCAATGCACGGGGGATAGTGGAAGAAAACGCAATGCACTGGCAAACAGAAACACTCATGGAGAGAAAGGAGGAGACATGCAGAGAAAAGGGGGGGGGGGCGGAGGAAGCTTTGATGGCAGGTTAATGGAGGGAGACGGACATGTGACATAATAACAGAAACGAGAAAGAGATGCGTCAAGCAATATGTTTTCCTAATGCTCATTCCACAAACAATGCAGTAGGACAAAACCAAGAGCCTCGTCAATGTGGCATTGGAGGATGGGTCCGGTCCCTTTTCTGTCGGTGGCGGCGGTTGTTGTGGTGTGGGAATTCAATCTGTGGGGAAAATGAGGCGAGGAAAATACACTCCGCGGCGGCGGCGGCGGCGGCGGCGGCAAAAGCTGCAGACGCGTGATTTCGGGCCCCATTAACTCCGAATATGACTTTTCGAGCAGCATCGGTCGGGTGAGGGGGAGAACGGAGGTCGACAAATTGTATTTTTTTGGTGAACCCGCTTTGCCGCATTGTGCACTATTCTGGGCCGATCAATCAGTTGTCAGCAGCGGAAAATCAAAATAGTTCAATTGCACCACGAAAACTGGGTGGTGGGTGGTTGAATGTTGCACCAACTTTTTCCCCTTTCTGTTGTTGTATCTCGTGTCCACGTCAGATGTTCTCTTTGCTGCAGCATTTTTCCGGAGCGAAAGGCTTCAGTCAGTCATGGTTGTTGTTTCCCTCCTCCTCCCTCCCGGCTTCTTTTATTTTCCCCCTTTTCCGTTCCCCCTCCGTCGCCCTGAGACAAAGGAGAACAATAAAAAAAGAGGAGGGGGCCATCTTCCAACCATCCTTCTTTCCCTGCTCTTTTTGAGCAATCTTTCCGTCAGTGTGCATTGAAAATATCTGGTTAAAACAACGCAAAATTGAGAAGCTCTTTCTGAGCATTGCACGTCTAGAGCAAAAGAAGGAGAGAGAACCTAACAAACTGCAAATGAACTTTCTCTCCCAGTTCTCTCCCCCTGCAAGAATTGTGTGATAACTCGAGCCTTTTTTTTGTAGCATGTCTGTTACATTCTCGGACCCTTCTCAGCACGCGCGCCGTAAAAGCTCATAACTTTTTTCCATTACTCCAGGAGGGAGAAAAATCACTTAGCCTCCAGGTCGAACGCCCGACCATTGGCCAACCCACCTCCTCCCCCCCTTTTCCAATCATCGCACCCCCTCCCCATTGGCGGAAGGCGGAGGGAGTGGGGACTTCCTCCTCTCCGCTCTCCCCCACATCATCAGCATATAGATTTAACTTTGGTCATGGGATCGCCCCTCCCTACCTCCGCACACGAGAGGAAGGGGGAGAGACGGTGGGATTTTCCCCTACTTCTCCCACAGTGGTATGGAATTTACCCAAGTTAATTAAAAGCGCGTATGGTAGTCTGGAAAGAAGCTGCTGTATACTGTATTGTACATGTTCAATGTATGATATTGTCATAATGATATTTTTGTTTGGTGAATCCCTTCTCCCATACACTGCAGTACCGTCAGTGCGCTTCATTATGAAAGAACGTATGGCCAGCAGATACGTACACACAAGGGCAGAAGTGAACACAGACGCGGTGTGCTCACGAAGTTTCATAATCGAGTATATCTGACGAACTTGGATGGAAGTGAAAGGAAAACGGTTTGTTTATTACTTTAAATCTTTACGTGTTTTAGAATGAGAAAGTTCATTTAAATATTTGACAAAAATAAGCAAGCAAGCAAGCAAGGATGTTCACAGAATGATGTTGAGCCTGAAATACGCCAAATCGATGGTGACCCTCTGTATGTGGCCCTTGTTGGAGGCGACGGCGAATCGGGTGGTCTTTTTCTTTGACTTCTTGACATTATCCACATTTTCTTGTTGTTCCTCCTCCTCCATGGGCGGCGGCCCCCCTCCGTTCGTCCTCCTCCTCAGCAGATAGTTTGTGGGCTCATTCAAGACTGGAAGGAAGAGGAGGAGAAGTGGGGGCTAAAGCATGTCATGTTCGAACACAAAATTGATCGCAAATTAATTGGGCGAAGAAAGGAGGAAGAAAATCAAAAGCTGCGCTAATTACAGGAGGGGTCACGCCGGCCACTACTACCGTGATGCTATACAGCTGGAAGCGATAATTTTTCGTATAATTTTTCGACCCAGACTGCGGTATGCTTTGCGCTTTTTAAGCGCCTTCTAGGAATAGATGAGAGCAGGTTTTCGCGACAAATAAAAACAAATGGAATTGGCCAAAAAATCGTTTTAAATTTTGGATTTGCTCCTTGCATACCTTTGTGGCGTCATTTTTTGGGACTAAAGAGCAAAAAAATCACCTGCTCTCTCTCGACTACGCTTTCCGCCTTCGGCTGAGGCTGCGCGGCGGCGCCATTGACCTCGGACGGAGCGACCTCAGTTCCCGGCTCTACCCGAGCCTCATCCACAGCCCCGACCCCGGCCTCGGCCTCTGGGGCCAGCTCTAGCTTGGCGCCCTCGACCTGTGCCTCGACCTCCGCCTCCAGTTCGGCCTCGACTTCGACCTCGGCCTCGGCATCGGCATCGGCATCGGCATCGGCCTTGGCTTGAGCCTCTGCTTTCGCTTCGGCCTCCGCTTCAGCCTCCGCTTCAGCCTCGGCCTCCGTCTCCTCGGCAATGACATCGCCGTTCTGCTTGGCCACAACTGGCGGTGGTGTTGGTTGTTGTTGCTGTTGCTGCTGCTGCTGCTCTTGAGGAGGAGGAGGAGGAGGCTCCGCCTCTCCGTTCACCTTTTTCTCTTCTACCTTTTTGCCGTCCTTCTTAGCCTTTTTCTTGTTGTTGCTACTGCTCTTGTTTACAACCGGCCCCCCGTTGACCCCTCCCTTCCCCTCCGCACCTCCCAGCGCCTCCGCGAAGCAGACCGCCACGTAGCCGAGGTTCCCCTTGTTGAGAGCGGAGGCGTTGAGGCGGCCGTTGCCCATCAGGTAGACGTGGCGCTCGCGGCGGAGGAAGTCGACCTTGAGAGAAGAGTGGCAATTGCTGGAGAAACATGTGAAAAACTGCGAGAAATGCAGCAGGAGCAGCAACAAACCAATGTAATGAAGCAGCAAACATCACCAACAACAACAGCAGCCGCCGCCTCAGCAGCAGCACAAAAACACCAAGCAACAAAAACAACAACAGTAGCAGCAGGAGCTTCAACAACAACACGAGAAGACTCCAAGACCTGCTCCTGGCTCATCCCGGTCATGACGTACACTCCCGCCCCCGCCGTCATCCTCCTCCAGGAGCCCCTCTCCCCGCTCAGCAGCTCCAGCCTGCCCCTCAGACCCTCCCGCAGCTCCCGAACACGAACGGTGAACGCCTCCGTCTCCTCCAGCCACTTGGCCAAGCGCTCCTCGTCGTTCAAGACCCTATGTACGACAGTAAGCTTGTCAACATTGACCTTGTCATTGTTTTCCCTCATCACCTCGCCGCCACCCTCGCCCCCAGCGACGGCGGGGAGAGCCAGGCGGACACCGCCATATGTTCCAAGCGGGGGACCAGCTTCTCTTTAAGTGTCCCGTCGGAGAGGACGAAGGACAGGCACCCCACCCTGGCGTCGTACAGGCCCATGCTCTTGGAGAAGGTCTGCGCCAGCACAAAGTCCAGCCCTTCCTCGGCGAAGACGCGCGGGCAGCGGGCGTCGTGGTCGGCGTCGCCAGAGCAAAGGCCCTATACGTATGTAGGTAATTTTTTCCAAAGGATGAAAAACATTCGTGGTCAAAGGATTTTTCGTTTGACTGCATGGTAGACGTTGTTCCCCGCACATTCCTGTGTCCTTAAAAAGTCTAAAAATAAGACACTATGTTTTAAAAAAGTGTCTTCCTTCTTTGGTTTATTTTACGTCGAATTAAAAATATTGCTCCTTTCTTCTCACCTGGTATGCCATATCAATGAAGGGCATCATCCTCCTGTCCTTTGCCACCCGCGCCACCCTCCTCCACTCCTCCTCCGTCGGGTCCGCCCCCGTCGGGTTGTGGCCGCACGCCTGGAGGAGGAGAACCGAGTCCTCCTCCGCATCCTCCAGGTCCTCGATCATCCCGTCAAGGTCCAGGATCTCGGGCGCGGCGGGGTCCCAGTAGCGGTGCTGCGCCGCCGATTTGAAGCCGGCGGACTGAGCAAAAAAAGTGTCAGAAAGGTAGCGTAATGGCTAGCACACCTGACTCTCATGCATGAGGTCCGGGGTTCAAATCCCGGTGCCGCCCCACCAACTTACAGCCAGTTTGGAGCCCATCCATCCCCATACCCAGCCTAAAGTCAAAGAATATCAAGGGCTTCCCTGAAGAAGGTAAAGTTGGGGCCGAAGGACTGTGGTTCCTGAGAGCCCCACGGGAAGCAAAATAAATAGTGGTTCAGGGTGGGCACCCACAATATAGACAGTTTTGGTTACAGAGTGACCCATGTTTTTAATGTCACAGAAACCATCCTTGGGCCATGCCCTTTCAGAATATATATGGTTTATGAGGTCCATCTCTCACAGTTTTGGAGAAAAATGAGGACAGACAGACAGACAGACATGCCAAATTTATATGTCTGAGTCTGATAACACCTTATTGGCCACATAGTCAATGGTGGGTTAAACCGAGGGAACATGTCATTGAAACTAACAATTATCTGTCCATGGGTGCAACAAGCCTGCCCCCACCCATCATCCTACAGAATCCGTGGATACTGCAGGAGAGGACGAGCGAGGAGGGGGGAGACGGGTCATCTTGCATTGTCACCGTGCACCCGTGTCGACCGGGAGAACACGGTCGAGATATTGCACGTGGGCCACCACCAATACCGGACGGCTAGTAAGGGCACACAGCCTCCACTAGCAGGGCACACAGCCACCACTGTGTCAGGCCCAGACGGTGAGGGGCTTCCTCGTAGCCACCACAATGTTCAGAAGCCTAAAGACGCCGCAAAGATACCTATGGGGGGGGGCTTCTTCTAGAAATATGCCTAGCCATTACATAATCTTTAGCGCGGAGAAGAGGGACATCATCAGGTATAAAAACCCCAGGTTGGAGTGCCCTTGGGAAAAGTACATGTCACTTTCTCACTCTTCCTCAATCGCACCGACATCTTGCCGCTCTTCTTCGTCACAAGCTTGCATCTTCTTCACCAACCCCTAGGCTCCGATGTAGTCTTGCTTTGTTTCTTAGCAGGGTCCGTCGCCTTTGCCGGTCGCCGTCACATTGTCGTGTCCGATGAGGGGCCGAGGCACTCCTCGTCATCGTGGGGTCCCTCCCAACCGTTCCCTGAGTCCTCCGACCGCTTCTGCCCCAGGGTCGAGTTGTTGGCCATGTCCGCTGGGCCGGACAAGGTGTAGTCGGACGTCCCGGTGCAGTCCATGGATGTCTCCATTGATTATGCGGAGGTCCTGGTGTCATCTCACCCACCAAGTGCCTCCGTTGATGGACAGGGTGGAGCGACTCATGCACCGACTGTGACCCAAAGTCCTGGCCTGTCCTCCAGGCGGTGTGCCCCATCCAGGCGACCTCGGTCCAGGTGGCCTCTGACCTCCCTCAACGATCCCAGACATCTGGGGGAAGCATCCTTGCCCTCCTGATGTCACAATCAACCTCTGACCTTGAAAAGTTTTGGGAGCCACGTGGACAGCCACCCTCTCGATCCGACGTCAGCTGTCACTCCGCCAAATTTATATATTTTTAAATAGTGAATTTTATTATTTGGTGTCTTTTAAAATAATTTCCGGTCAAATTGTGAGTGCTTCAGTAATGCTAAAATCTTTCATGCAGTGACATACACGTGATGGAATTCAGGATTGAAATTGTTGGTGTGGCAATTGTACTGCTTGCTGCAGCTGCTGGATACTACTACTATTACTATGTGCGTAAAAGACAAGACATGGACATGGTGCAAGCCAATGCCGGGGTGCAATCGCGGGCCAGCCAAGCAAGTGCTACAGCCAGTGTGAGAGGCAGTCGAATCAGTCAAGCCGCAGTAAGTCGTGCAGGTGTACTGTCCCCTCCCGCAGGGAGTCAGTTGGCCGTGGCTGGAATGAGTACAGAGGAAACTGGGACAAGTGTCTCAGGACAAGGGGTCACGGGTCAAGAAGAAGATTTGGAGGATATCACTGCCAACTCCAACCCTCTCCTGCAGAGCAGCGTTGTGGGAAGCTCCACTCATAAATCCACAAATGACCCAGCCAACTTAAACACTCTTGGGAAAACTGCAAGTGAAACAGACAGATCGCAGATGGGAAAACAGGGTTCTTTGCAAATGCACTATGAAGGCAGCCAAACTGAAACAGAGAGTGGTGTTGCTCTCAGTACGTTAGGAGAACCTCAGGATATTGATGAAGAAGGAACTCTAGTACTGGATTGCTGCTCAATTGTTTCAGTTTGTTTGCTCGCTGTAGTTGCTATCTTGGTTGGCATCTGTTACTTGCATGGATTGACTTTTCAGCAACTTATTCATCATCCAAGATTTCTCCCATGTCTCTCTGTCGCCTTTTTCGTCAGTGCGCTTGTGATCTTTGCATACATGCACCGACTGGGGCACATAAGAATATTTGTGGATGAGTCTCCAAAGTCAGTTGGAGCTGCATACCCTGCGTCTGGCTCCGGTCCTTCGTATCATTCTGCTCCTTCTTCCAGGAAACAAAGATCGCCAAAAGTGTCTAGAGCAGGCAGTATGACCCTTGGATCAAAAGCTTCTTATCCACCCTTCGAAAGCAACTATCCAGTGAGAGCAACAGAAATAGTCAAAAGAGTTTGTCCCCCTGATCCATGCCCCTTTGGTGGTGGTGCAGGAGCAAGAGATTCCAAAGTGAAGGCAATGTCAGCTGCCCAAGGTGAATCACCTTCGTCACAGCAAGTACCTTCAAAAGCTGGAGATGTACCATCTGGTAAGAGGGTTGGAGGAGAAGCTTCTGCTGAAGCTCAAGGTGGAGGTACGGCAGGGGGAGGTGTGGGCTCAGGAGATCAAGGAGTTCCCTTTGGTGACGAGGCACGAAGGGGTGAGGGGATTGGTGCTTCGGGTGTTCCTTTGGGTGAAGGAGAGGGTGTATCGGCGGCTCAGGAGGGCAAAGAAGGAGCAGGCATCTCAGGTACTCCAGGGAAAACAGGAGCTGAAGAAGGAGCAAGAACAGGAGTTGGCAAGGGAGAAGTAGGCTCTGGAGCACCAGGTGTTGGTTCAAGTGGGGCAACTCAGGGTGAACCCATTGTAATTTCACCTGATGAAACAATCCAAGAATCTGAGGGTATTGAAGGAGGAGCTGTTGTTAATTTACCACCATTTGATGTTCATGCTGCAGCTGTTGTTCCTTGTGGCACTTGGATAGATGACACTGAAAATAGAGAATGGGCTGTTCAAGAAAGAATGAAAAAAGTTGTTGACATTGTAGAAGGAACAAGTGACGTACCTCTCACAGCAGAAGAACTTGCCTGCTTGAATAGGATACGTGCACTTGAAGGAAAGGAGGAAATAGTCTTGGGTCCTGGTGTTGTAACTCGCCTGCAAGATACTTTATACCCCATCTTCAAGGAAGACACTCCAGTACCTGTAGTGGAAGAAGAAATAGGCCCAAGTTATGTATCTGAAGTCCAAGACATTTTAGCCCCATTTATGGAGTCTTCATTAGGGGTTCAGCAAGAAACATCCGCTTCAGAGAATTGGCCGTGGTGGTGCCCACTTCTGGTTCCTTTACTTTTACTCCTTGCCTTCATCATTTGGATGTTGTGGCCAGTTGGTGTAATGGGAGCTTTGGCATGGCTTTGGGATATGTTGTGCGCACTTGCGAGCTGGCTTGTCGCCTTGCTTGCCACCCCTGCTGGTCTCCTTGCTGCTATTACGGCAATTGCCCTCCTTCTAGCTATCTTGTACTATTTGTGCACATCGCCAGAGTATGGAGGGTCTTGGCGATCGTTGAGTGGTACTCAACCAGGCGCAGGCCAGCCAATGAGTAGTCGACCGGGAGCAGTTCGGCCGGTAAGTGCACAGCCGGGCACAACCCACCCTATGAGTACCCAACCGGGAACAGCTCATCCAATTACGAGTGGAACATCTGGTACAGGACAGCCAATCTCCGGTACCCAACCTGGATCTGCCCAACCCATGAGCACTCAACCTGGAAGACCTACACCCATGGGAACTCAACCTGGAAGAGCTTTACCCATGGGAACTCGACCTGGAACTGTTCAACCTGGTAGTGCTCAGCCAGTGGGAAGGTCGATTCGGCCCGCAACGACTCTGCAACCAGGAACAGAAGAACCAGGATACTTTGATAATGCTTGCCAATATATTGGAGAAACTGTTGACCATCTGGCAGAAATGGGATATGGAAAGAGACCCAAAGAGTTCTTCAAGATTACATATGAAGAGGATATATCAGAGGAGATGTGGCAAAGGTACAAACAACGACAGCAAAACTTCTACGTTACAGGGGGAAGTGCAATTCCAGGAGAACAAGTAGCGGTGGATACTCCTTCGGGCGGAGGTAATTTTTCTAACAACAGGGCAGAGGTATCGCAGCAGCAAATTGTTAAAGTTGGTAGCAGTCCTGTCAGTGAACAAGCCAGTCAAAAAAGCGTTCTTTAGCGCATTTCAGGCTGTACAGTACATTGTATTCTGTAACACTCATGTTACAATTTGTGTGATGCTAAATATATGTGACACTTTTTAACCCGTCCCGATGGCATTATGTTTTTGCAGATCGCACCTGGGGCGATTTTCATAAAGGCATCGTAGCTACCTACCGTACCGCGGTAGCTACGTGGCTACATTTATACATGGTTACAATTTTAAGTATTTATTTTTTATTTGGGACTATATTTAAATTTGTAACTATGTAGCTACTTACCTACGTACCTTCGTAGCTACGATGGCTTTATGAAAACAGCCCCTGGACAATCTGCACTTAAAAGTGGTTTCCTCATGTTTTCCTATAGTTTTTGACACTCTAATTCCTAACTTAATTTTGTCAAGCAATTAGTCTTGCTTTATTGATTTGAATAATTTCAAGCTCCTTACAACACAAACATTTTGAACTCATTGTTTCACGAGATCCCGTTTTCAGTACTTATCCCTGCTTACTACATGGTATGTAGTACATACGTGCAATATTAATATTGCCCCATATAAAAGTTCGACAAAGGAAGATCAAAGGCACGGCGTTTTTGCCCCTGGTCATCGTGGGAATATAGGCCCCGTCCCATGACCCTGCAGCTCGCGTACAAACGAGAAGACAACCAGGATGAAGTAGACATGGAGACCTGGAAATAAACATTGGAGGGAAGGTCAAATTTCCACCAATGCAACATTTTTACCGCTTAATTTGTTCACTTACAGAGGAAGGTGGAGAGTAGGACGACCGTTATGACGTTAGCCACGGCGAATCCCTCCGGCAGGTAGCCCGTGTTGGTGGATCCAGTCCCGGCAGACGCCGACAGGAACACCACGAACTCGAATATCTGGAAAGAGAGATGAAAAAGTTAGCGAATCAAAGGAAAGGAAAAATCGCTCACCAAAAAGATGATGGCGAGGACATTGGCGAATATCCATAGGATGAGGAGAGGGACGTTCGCCCACCGCACGCTCAGATAGAGAAGGAGACCGAGGAAGAAGACCACAAGACCGCCGACGATTCCTGTTCCGAAAAAACCTTTTTTTGAGGGGGAACGAATTTACAACTGTCCAGACTTTCCTTACCCTGAATCATTTCGTTGTAAATACTGAGCCCTGCGTAGACCGCCCCCATGACCATCTGCAGGATGGAGACAGTCCTGGAGCCGTCCTCCACATTCTGGCAGCCGCAGAAAGTCTTGAGCTGGAACACCATTTTTTTCCTTCTGCTGGTCAGAAAAAGAACATAATTCACTTTTCGTTTGTGTTGAATATTTTTGTTGCTGAAAAACACCAGCGGAAAATAATCACCTTTTGATTTTGGAATGGATGGATGTTTTCTTTCTCTTTACAGAGCCTCGTCGTCGACGCCCTAATTAAATTATCCTGAGCGACGACCGCTTCTGTTCATGACACAAAGGTACTGCACCAATCGTCGTAACAAGGAAAGGCAAACAGAGTAGGCGGACGTACTCTACAATACGTAGCTCAGTACCAAAAGGACGCAATTTCTCGCCCTTGTTTACCTGTCTGACAGACTGTACTGTACGTATAGGTTGGAAGAGACGCGGGCGTGGCGGGGGGTGGGGGGCGAGAGACGACGGACTGTGGAGCATAAGTGTATGTAGCGAAGCCCCCTTCCCGCAGGTCGGAAGGGACTCTGGTACATGCATGGGTTGCTGCTGCTGTAAGAGCCTTCGCCAGATCAGGCAGACAAAAAAGGTCTTCGTGGGGACGGGCGGACGGACGGCGGTCCATTTTCCTCTATCGTCAGGTTGGGAAGGGGGGCAAGGAGAACAGGTCGATCTCGCCCCTTCTCCCGACGGACGGGGCGGGAAGGAGGATACGCGGCAGCAGCAACAAGACTACCTTTCCCCCTCTCAGGTCCCAAAATTCCAAGCCTGTCAGATTCCCTTCTTCCTCCTCTCCCCGCCCAGCTTGGCATTGGATTGTTGCCTGGCTTCGTTCTCCCCATGTTCTTTGGGCGTCCCCTTCCCCTCTTCTACCTGTGGACCTTCTCCTCTCATCCATCCTCCCATAGTCCCTTTAAAACGGAGGAGGGAAAGAATCCGTGCGTGCATCGGCACTTCCGACGATGGATATGCGACGGCGAAGGTTACTTGCATCAAAGAGACCTTGTGTACACAACGTAGTGGAAAAAAGGGTTTAAGGATTTTTGTTTCTATCCTCTGGGCTTTTAAAGTGGAATATGGTATTTCTCGTCTTCTCATGACAGTAACGACCACGTAGGTAGAAAAAATATTTCCATAGTGCAAAGCTTCCTTGTCCAGAATAAAATTAAAATGCAAAGCAACAACAAGGGCGCGCGAGTATGGTAAATGCAACAAATCTTCATCACATGACGCCGGAGGAAGGAGACGATTCCGCCTGTCCTCCCTCGATTCTTCAGTGGCTCCTGGCAATGTCCGAGAAGTACTCGAGTACCTCGTTGATGGTGAACTCCAGCGCGATCTGGGCCCCCGGGTAGCATCTCTGGATGAGGTCCTCGATGTTCTTGTACTGCGATATGAACTCTTCCTGCATGGCCCTCCACACCACCTGGGTCAGTCCCTCCTCCTCGCAGAGGTGCCGCTCCACCTTCTTGTACAGGCTCTCCAGGCCCTTCTTCACCTCCTTGCCCGGGTAGAGCGAGATGACCTTCCTCAGCTCCTGCTTGGAGTATGCTAGCTGGTACCCCACCTCCGACTCCTTGACGCCGGCCTGCACAAGCTGCTGGACTCCCTCGAAGAACTGGTTGAGCTTGACCAAAGGGCGGCCAAAGTACTGGGTGACGTAGCTGCGCAGCGACTCGTTGTAGCGCTGCTTGAGCTCCTTCTTGTGTGCGTCGAGGGCGGGCACCTTGGCCTGCGCCAGCACCGCGTGCAGGTGGTGGAAGTTCTCCATCTTGACGACCTCTGCCGGGGTGCGGCCGTGCTCGCGGGCGATGCGGCCAATAGAGCGGGAGGACTCCGCCACCAGTGCAGCGTACCACTTTTCCAAGTCCGATCGTCGCTCTGAGCTGCGGAAGATGGCCTCGGAGGTGGCGATGAAGGCCTCCAGGTTGGAGACAAAGGGCAGCACCCCGCACTTGCCGCCCTTTCTTCCTCCACCTCTCGTCGGCGGCCGCGCCTCCTCCACGCTGCGCTGCTGCGCCTGCATGAAGCGGTCGAAGTTTCTCTTGATCTGGACGAGGACGGTGCCGAAGGAGATGGCCAGGAAAGATCCGGTGTCCTGGGTGGAGAGGACGTGTCTGCTCAGCCGCACCAGCGCGTGCAGGGTGAAGAAGGCGTCCGTTCGCTCGTAGAAGGAGACGAACTGGAGCAGCTCGGACTCGAGGGAGGGGAAGATCTCGGCCATCATGGCCCGCGCCTCCTCCATCGCCTTCTTGTTCTCTCGTGCGGCGGCGGGGTCTGAAGACGCCGAAGCAGCTGCGGCCTTCCCCATCATGGCCTCCACCCGTTCCATGCGGAAGAAGTGGATGCTGAAGTACTGCTCGTCCATGCAAACGTCCTCCAGCTCAGCCAGCACAGTCTCCAGAACGTCGTCGAAGCGCTCACGCTCGGACAGGGACAAGTCGGCAGAGCTGACACTATCGGCGTCCGTACCAAGCAACTGCTGCTGGTGGCCCGGGGTGCCAGGAGTCAAGAGCCCGCCGGCTCCGCCTATGGTGCTCCCGCCGCCGCCAGTCCTCTTACCGCCGGAGAGATCGTAGCTGGATCCTGACACCGGCTGAAGAGCCCGGTCGCCGCTGACACGGAATCGCGCGGCCTCGAAGAACTTCTTGATGTCCTTGTCGTACAGCTTGCACAGGTTCTCCCTGTATAGACCCTGAAGGGCGGAGAAGGCCTTGGGGTCCATATCCTTGAGCCAGTGCACTAGGTCGGAGTACTTGAGTAGCTCCTTGTGGATGTGCTTCCTCCTGGACAGCTTAAGCTGCTGTCCGCCGGCGTCTAGGTTCATGGTGTCGTTTCCCAGGTGGACGAACAGGTTGCTCAGGTGCCTGGAAACGGCCTTGGAGAAGCGATCTCGGAGCTTCTCGCACCTCTTGATCTGGTCCTGAACCGCCGTCATCCTGGCTAGGTTCTCGTCCACCTCCGCCGTCAGCACCCTCTGCAGCGCCCTCGCCGCCTGCCCGCACTCCCTCAGCTTCCTCGAACTGCTGAGGTCCGCCTCCGCCAGGGCCGTCTGCTGCTTGTAAGGGACGTCCAGCTGCTTGAGCAGCTTTTCCAGGGACTCCAGCAGCTTCTTGTTGTTGAGGTTGACCGTCTCTATGGACACAGTCTTTCCCTCCATCTTGTCCATCGAGTCCCTGATGTGCTCCAGCAGCTCGTCGTACTGGTTCAACCTCATCTCAACCGCCTCTGTGTGCTCCACCGCCCTCTCCAATAATTCCATGAGCGCCGCCACGCTCTCCTCGCTGGCCATGATGGAGTGTATGTTGGCGCCGTCCAGCACGCTCAGCTCCCGCTGGAGGTCGTCCAGGAAGACGTCGGCATTAGTCACGGCGTGGTCGCACTTGCCCATTAGGGCCGTCAGGTCGGAGGCCTCTTTGGAGGAGATGGGCTCGTAGGCCTCCTCTGCCTCCTCCGCCTCCTTGGCAGCAAGGGCGGCACGGTCGGAGGGGCCCTTCTTGGCGCCCTCGTCGGCGTCCACCACAATGACGTCGGCAGGGAGGTTGGCCAGGGCCAGCTTCTTCTTGCTCCTCCGGTCGTGCCTGGCGCTCAGGTTAATGAGGGTGGAGAGGAACCTCTTCTTGTCGTCCGCCGCCACCGCCGTCCACCCGTGAGAGGCCCCCTTCTCGAACTCCAGCTCGAATCCCCTCCCGTCTCCTCCGGCGTCAAGGGCAGTCAGCTCCTTCAAAGACCAAGTGCGCTTCTTCTTGGGCAGCTCCAGCGTCTGCGCAGAGGCCGTGGCCCCGCCGCCGCCGTCTGTGGCCGCCGCCGCTCCCCTCAGCTCCGCGATGGAGATGTGGAACTGCGAGTCCTGCACCTGGTTGAGCAGGCACAGGTAGACGTCCCTCCTGGCCCCCGACGTCTTGGCCCCCGCCCTGCCCTGTCCCTTTCCGTCCCCTCCCCCCGCGGCGGCCCCGAGACACAGGACCATGGCCAGGAGCTGCTCCCCGGCAGGGTCGAAGAGCTCGCGCTGCAGCCGGAGCTGGATGCCCGCCGTCGACATGGTGCCCAAGAGACCCTCCTACGAGGCCAAGTAGATATAACGGGAGCACGGAACACCTGATCTTGGCACCTGATGACAGGTTACTAGGTCTACACTGTGCACCCTCACAGGTGCTCTCCGCCTCCGGGACCGGGAGCGGAGGTAGGGATGGGT
>JAAUYJ010001515.1_pt1 | contig 14049 bp, 14 predicted proteins | sample 7278031 | NCBI WGS metagenome assembly JAAUYJ01 (sample SAMN14350222, study PRJNA611818) | marine sediment metagenome | isolation source: surface marine sediment (1.8m) | place: French Polynesia: Moorea | collected 2018-08 | reverse complement strand
GATTGCTGTTGCCGTACGAAAGGGTGCAAAAATAGTACTACTTACTATGAAGCGCATGCTGGAAATGCGTTCATAATTTTCATATGAATGCTTGTAATTCGATTAAAAAACTTGTGTACAACAAAGGCGAAGGTAGTTCTAGCCTCTAGTGCTGAACTTTTGCGGAGTTCACCGTCTCGTCTCCTTTCTCAGGAAAAAATACATTAGTATGGGGATGGCCAAGCCTCTGCTTTTTCCTTCCCCGCCTTCCCCTCCCCATTTTCCTCGTCCGTTTCCCCCCCTTTCTATCTCCCCCATTCCGCCCGTCTCTTCCCATACCGCGCTTTCGTCTAGGAGTTTCAGTTTCCCACTCACCGCAGCCGGGGACGAAAGAATTCGGAAAGATACACGGACGGACTTTAAGCGAGACTCCCGGCTCCCGGCCTCGTACTTGTTCTCTGCCCCCTTAACACAGACTCTACTTCTCCTTCAAGATGATGCACACTGTTGCCCGCGGGGCCGTCTCCAGCATCCTCCGTGCCTCATCCTCCAACCTGTCGGTGGCGGCGCCTTTGGCCTCAGCGGTGGTGGTTTCTAAACGCCAATGTAAGCACAGTACACGCATTTGTGCCGCTGTTTCCTGCTTCTGCTGTTGTTGCTTCTGTTGTTGCTGCTTCTGTTGCTGTTGCTTCTGTTGCTGCTGCTGCTGCTGTTGTTGTTGCTATTGCTGTTGGTATTGTTTTTGCTGCTGCTGCTATTGCTACTACTGCTGCTACTACTACTACTTTGCTATTGTTTTGAGGTGCTGGTGCTGGTGCTTTTGTTGCCAACAAACATGCTGTTTTTTGGAGGTGGTATATTTCACATCTTTATTACTATTGTCCGTTGTTCACATTCCACCGGTCATTTTTACAGACAGTGGTCCGTCAAAGAGGATCAAAGTGGCCAAGCCCGTCGTCGAGATGGATGGAGATGAGATGACCAGAATCATCTGGCAAATGATCAAGGACAAATTGATTTTCCCATACCTCGACGTGGAGTGCGAGTACTACGACTTGGGGCTGCCCCACAGGGACGCGACTGACGACCAGGTCACAATCGACTGCGCCCATGCCACTCTGAAGCACAACGTCGCTGTCAAGTGTGCCACCATAACTCCTGACGAAGAGCGCGTCGAGGAATTCAAGCTGAAAAAGATGTGGCTGTCCCCCAACGGCACTATCAGGTAAAATGAATGGTTCAAAAGAAAATATCGTGCCGATAATACTGACAGAAAATGTTTGGACCAGGAATATATTGGGAGGCACCGTCTTCCGAGAGCCGATTCTTTGCCAGACCATCCCACGCCTGGTCCCAGGGTGGACCCAGCCCATCTGCATCGGCCGCCATGCCCACGGGGACCAGTACAAGGCAAAGGACGTCGTCCTGCCCGGCAACGGCACGGTACGGCACTGCCGGAAAAAAAGTTTTTTTTTCCTGGCAAAAGATGGTCCCTTTATAGGTGAAACTGGTGTACACCAGCGAGAGTGGGCAAACGGAGGAACACGAGGTCTTCAACTTCAAGAAGGGCGGTGGAGTCGTCATGGGGATGTACAACACAGATGAGTCCATCAAGGACTTTGCCCATGCCTCCTTCATCCAGGCTCTGGAAAAGAAGTGGCCGCTCTACTTGTCAACCAAAAACACCATTCTCAAGAGATATGACGGGAGATTCAAGGACATTTTCCAAGACATTTACGACAAGTACGTGGACAATGTTGTCATCATGCTTTTGGCCCAAACTTTAATTAATTTCATTATAATTTTCTCCTTCCAGCCAGTACAAGAAGGATTTCGAGGCAGCGGATATTTGGTACGAGCACAGGCTTATCGATGACATGGTGGCGCAAGGACTCAAGTCCAGCGGAGGGTTCGTCTGGGCCTGCAAAAACTACGACGGCGACGTGCAGTCAGACGTGGTCGCTCAAGGGTATGGATCGCTGGGGCTGATGACGTCAGGTACGAACATAATCACGAACCCGTACATTTGTGTGACGTACGCTGGCAAGGAGAAACACATTGCTATTCTATTTCGCTTATTTTTTCCTGTTTGGTGTCTTGTCTAGTCCTTCGATGCCCGGACGGGAAAACGGTTGAATCTGAGGCAGCGCACGGCACCGTCACCCGGCACTACCGCCAGCACCAGAAGGGCCAGAAGACGTCGACCAACCCCATCGCCAGCATCTACGCCTGGACCCGCGGCCTCTCCCACAGGGCCAAGCTGGACAATAACCCCGACTTGGAAAAGTGGGTTCCGGGTCGCTATTCCCGAATACGGGGGAAAATAAATGTAAGCAACAAAATTTTTACTCCTGATTTCAGGTTTTGCGCGGCTCTGGAAGCCGCCTGCGTGGACAGCGTGGACAATGGCAACATGACCAAGGACCTGGCAGGCTGCATCCACGGGCTCAAGAATGTCAAGGAGGGGATGTTCTTGCACACAGAAGATTTCATGGAGGCCGTGGAAGAAGACATGAAGAAGAAATTCGCCAGACTATGAACCTCATCCCGTATACCCAATGCACACGTACATAAGATTTACAGCAAATAAATTTGCAAAAAAAAAATCCATCAATAACACGAAAAGCATCACAAAACCATAGCCAGAAGCTCGTCCGCTGGTTTCACAAGTTTCCCTGGAGACGACGGACGCGAACTCAAGGAAACTGGGGGCTGCTATCGTATTTGTTATCAATGGTCAATTGGGAGCACTTTATTCTGCCATCGTACATGGGCAATACAACAAAGAAGGTTATCAAATAGATCGTATAAGGATGTTGTAATCCATTTGCTGTTTTTTTTTCGCGTCGTCTTTCGTAAGTGTCCCAAATTGGCTATTTCTTCTTCTGGGCCTTCTGCGCGGCCTTGGTGGTGGTGCCGGAGACCTCCTTGGGGGTGACGGACTTGATGACACCGACGGCCACGGTCTGCCTCATGTCACGGACAGCGAAGCGACCCAGGGGAGGGAACTCCGAGAAGGGCTCCACGCACATGGGCTTGCTGGGGATCAGCTCAACGATGCCGGCGTCGCCAGACTTGATGAACTTGGGGTTGCTCTCGGTGGACTTACCTAAAAAGGAAAGGAAAAGAGCGTGAAAGCATGTACTAGAGTAGAGGTCTATGAGTCTTCAAAAGTGCACGGGGGTAAATTCCGAAACCTAGTTAAAAGGTTCATGGCACCATCTTCCTAACTTTCTTTGACAGCTACGGCATGACGGGAAGAGAAACTTACCAGTACGACGGTCGACCTTCTCCTTGATCTCGTTGAACTTGCAAGCGATGTGAGCAGTGTGGCAATCCAGGACAGGGGAGTAGCCGTTGCAGATCTGGCCGGGGTGGTTCAGGACGATGACCTGAGCGGTGAAGTCCTTGCAGCCAGAGGCAGGCTTGTTCTTGGAGTCGGAGGCAACGTAGCCACGCTTGATGTCCTTGACGGAGACGTTCTTGACGTTGAAGCCCACGTTGTCTCCAGGGGTGGCCTCGGGGAGGGCCTCGTGGTGCATCTCCACGGACTTGACCTCAGTGGTGAGCATCACAGGGGCGAAGGTCACCACCATGCCAGGCTTGATGATGCCAGTCTCCACACGGCCCACGGGCACAGTTCCAATACCGCCGATCTTGTAGACATCCTGTGGGAAGAAAACAACGTGAGAAGCCGAGATCGCATGACGGAGAGAATTTTTTTTTTTACCTGGAGGGGGAGACGGAGGGGCTTGTCGTAGGGACGCTGGGGAGGGATGATGGCGTCCAGAGCGTCCAGAAGGGTGGTGCCAGAGGCCTTGCCCTCCTTGCGGGTGATCTCCCAGCCCTTGTACCAGGACATGTTGGTGGAGGTGGACAGCATGTTGTCGCCGTGCCAGCCAGAGATGGGGACGAAGGCCACGGCAGCAGGGTTGTAGCCGACCTTCTTGATGAAGTTGCTGACCTCCTTCTGGATCTCCTCGAAGCGAGCCTGGCTGTAGGCGGGCTCAGTGGAGTCCATCTTGTTGACTCCCACGATGAGCTGCTTCACGCCAAGGGTGTAGGCGAGGAGGGCGTGCTCGCGAGTCTGGCCGTTCTTGGAAATGCCAGCCTCGAACTCACCAGTACCGGCAGCGACGATGAGCACGCCGCAGTCGGCCTGGGAGGTGCCAGTGATCATGTTCTTGATGAAATCACGATGACCAGGGGCATCAATGATGGTGACGTAGTACTTGGGAGTCTCGAACTTCCAGAGGGCGATATCGATGGTGATACCACGCTCACGCTCGGCCTTGAGCTTGTCGAGCACCCAGGCGTACTTGAAAGAGCCCTTGCCCATCTGGAAGATAAAAGGCGGCAACGTTTTAGATTGGTGGACTGCAAACAATAGCTCCTTGCGTCTCTTACCTCCTGGGCCTCCTTCTCGAACTTCTCGATGGTCCTCTTGTCAATGCCGCCACACTGGTAGATCAGATGGCCAGTGGTGGTCGACTTGCCAGAGTCGACGTGGCCAATGACCACAATGTTGATGTGGATCTTCTCCTTTCCCATGGTGCCGGGTTAGATCGGTGAGGTTCGATCAGTTGAGGGGCGCACGAGGCAAACGGTCAGCTCCTGACTGAAAAGAACGAACAAAGAAAGAGGTTAGAGCAACCAACAAAATAATTAGCACTAAAAATCAGATTGCGCCAAAGTTAGTCTAAAGCTTCAGTACTCAAGGAAGAGGATTCGGGTCTCAAATCTTAAGAAATTGCCGAAAATATGGCGCAATGAGGTCAGAACCCCGGCACCGACCGGCAAACCACACCGGTCACTTTCGACAAGATTTCCTGTAGATTTAAGCTCTCTCGGGCGGAACGCCACCCGGACGGTTGCCCGCCGGGTCGCAACAGACCGAGTCAGACCCGAATCCTGTTCACTTGCACTTGGATGCTCAAGATTTTCAGGGGTTTTTATCACAGATATGGGGGCCGCACGTCCACTCACCTCAAGATGCCACGAATGAAAGAGGAAGAAGCGAGGCGACGCCTGCGCACGCCGGCAGAGATCAGCTGTCGGACAGGGGTGCGAACAGCTGACAGCCATTTCCGCCGGGAGGTCACGAAGAGGGCAAGTTGAGGTCACAGATGAAAATAAAAAAGTCACAAAGACTTTATTTTACTGTAAAAATCTTGGGTAAAATTGAAATAGTTTCAGTAGTTACCCCAAACAAGTAAACTTTTTCGTTCAAGGGAGGCCGTTGTTTAAAGCAAACGGCAGGGCGGGAAATTCAAACCTTATGCCGGCATCGGGCGTGCCAGGTTAAAGTACAGTACAGCTGCTTTCACTCCCATACCGGACCGGCGGCCGAGGCGGGTCCACCGGGCGGGACCGGGACTGTCGGCTTTTGGGTGGGCGCGGCCGGTGACTCGTCGGAGGGTTCGCGAAGGGCATAGGAGGGCCGACATCAAACGGAAATGGGAAAAGGGTGAAAGATTCATGGAAAAAGTTCCATGCATTTATCGGAGCGCCACCTATTGAAAAGTATGCTTGGATTAAGTACTGCTCCTGAATAAAAAGTATGTGCATTTAGTATTTATATGATAGAAACTACCTTATAGTAGCAAGAAATGTATATATGAAGTTAAATGTTTCAAATATTGAAATATGTGTAAAGAAACGAAAAGCCGATCATATTTTTTTTATTTTTTAAACTTATAGAAAAACAATAAAAATTTCTACGTGGATAGTTTTACCATCCTTTTCCTAATTTGAACACCCTTCGAACTCCAGATGTCCCTTTGTCAAGTTTGCTACTCTTCGTTCGCCGTACCCTTTCTTCTCATCTCGTTCATCTCTCCCACCAATAATACTGTAAGTGTCTAAGTGACGCGACAAGGCCTGAAAATTGCAAATTTTTTTGCTGCCAATCTATTGATTGGGAAATTAGTAAAAAAAATCTTGGCGAACCTCTCAAGTGTTGACGAGCCAAGTAAAATATAATTAGGTTTTTGCATGCGCGAAAGAGTCCTTTGCCATAGTGCTTTGACCAATTATGGTGCATTGAATGAATCGAAGATTTATTTTCAATTATCATTGTTGCGAAAGAAAGAAGCGAAGTCAAATGTCCCTGTTCGCGCAATAGCAAAAGAGTTTCCCGTGTACCGTAATTGGTGGTAGTCGCAAAATCAGGTTCATCTCCAGCAAGTGCACTCTTCTTCTCAAGATCAAGGTGGGCGTTAGGTGCTGTGCGGAAGGTGGGGGAGTCTCCCCCGGTCGCAAAGCGGCGGCTGGCACGGAGGTTCCCCGCAGTGCCGGAGCCGGCATTCCTTCTTCTCCCCCGTTTCCCGCCGCCTCTCCTCTCCCCTCCTTTCTCTTTCCAGCAGCTCCAACGTGGGTCGTCGTCTGCCCCCCATGTGCTCCATCCTCCCTGTCATTGTCCTCCTTTACCTCTGCTTCTCCCCCCCCTCCCCTCTGAGGAAGAGTGAAGATGGGCATGGGGGAAAGAAGGGAGCAGAGAAAAAGTGAAGGGGGTGCTGCAAAAGCAGCTCAAATCAGCAGGGATGGGATAGTGACGTGCGCCATTGCACTTGTTGTAATACTGGGTGAATCATAACTGTTGCTTGTACTACAGGAGCACGTGGTTGGGTTAAGGAGGGGGAAGAAAACGTTGCCAGCAATTTCCACGCGAGAACAAAGCCGCTATACTGCCGTCTCTTCGCGACAACAACAGCCGATGGATGACAAAGAAAACGGCCAATCGCAAAAAAAGAAAATAAATTTATTCATTTATACGAGCGCGTAGTACAGTAGAATGAATTTAACGTACTTTTGGCAACAAACAACTCAAAAAAAATCAGGAACGCGCTTTCACCGGATCTGCTACTACTACGCTTAGAAGGGATTGGACGGCATCTTGCTGACGGCCTCGGCAATGTCTTGCTCCGTCAGCCATCCCTCCATCTCGGAAGAGGGCCCTTCCTCCACTGAAGGCCGCGAATTTCCTTCTTCCGCTGGAGGCACGGATTGCGCCTTTTCCGGATTTTCTTCTGATTTCTCGACTATTTCTTCTTTTGTTGTTTGCACGATCACTTCGGTATTCTCCACCACCAGCACCTGTCTTTCGTCATCATCGCACTTTTCTTCCCTTGCGACATCATCGTCGCTCTTCGTCTCTTCCTCCACATAAGTTGTCACCGGTGAATCCGCTACACCCTCATCGTTATTTTCTCCCGAATCGGCGGATGCGTCACAAGGAGCATCCTCGGCGCGGGACGATTCCTCCGCTTCCACTTTTGCAAGGACAACGGCGGCATTCCGCTTCTCCTCCTCCTCCTCGATCACCCTTCCTTCCTCCTCCTCCTCCACAACTCTTCCTCCTTCCTCCTGTTCTCCTTTTCCCTCGGCAATGACTGTTGTTGCAGCAGTACCTTCCTGGACGTGATTCACCGTGTCGTACAGCCCTTCCTCCTCCTCCTCCTTTTTTTTCTCCTCTTTGACCTCGACCACGTCCTCAATCTCCTCGTAGTCCTTCCTCGCGTCCAGCGCCCAGCTGCCCACCGCGTAGACGTCCCTGGCGGTGGCCCCCGGCGCCCCCACCTGCTTCTTCATCACCAGGCGGCCCTTCTTGGGGAGCGGCCGCGCCCGCGCCTCCATAGAGTCACCCTCCTTCTTCCAGCGAACCAGCAGGGTAACGGAGTTCTCGCGGAAGGCGCTGAACTTGAGCTGGTCGTCGAGCCTGCAAAATGCACAAAAAATCAGACAAAAAATGGAACTAATTTTTAAAAGACAATTTAATCGTTTGTCCCCTCACCTTGCGTCCAGTTGGCAGTCCCTTGCCAGCGCCATGTTCTCCCCGCACTCGAAGACGTAGACGGACCTGTCCGTGACTTCCACCTCCCTCCCGTCCACCAGCTTGGCCCACCCGGCGGAGGAGGAACCCTCGCGGGACTCGACGTACCCGTCCATGCGATCGTTCACGGACAGGTAGATGCGGAGAGTGTCGCACCTGAGCAGGAACGGAAGAAATTAAACTTATTCATTTGGCGCCTTTGGCACTGCTGTTTTTGCTGCTACTTGTGGTTCATTTGGCAGTTGCTAATTGTTGTTTTTTCTACTCATACTTTCATTGCAGCGACTTATATTGCTGTTGCTGTTGCTGCTGACTTTGCTGCTGTACGTATTGTTCCTTTTGTTTTTTTGTCGGGCTGTTGCTGTGATTTCTTCATCTTGTTGCTGCTGTTTCATCCGTTGTTGAAGCTGTTACTGCATATGCTACTGTACTGATTTTGCTGCTACAGCTACTGCACATGCTGCTACAGCTGTTGTTGAAGTTGTTGTTTCTGCTGTTGTTTTTGTTTTTGCTGCTGCTGCTGCTGCTACAGCTGCTGTTGTTGTTGTTTTTGCTGCTGCTGCTACAGCTGCTGATGTTGTTTTTGCGGCTGCTGCTACAGCTGCTGATGGTGATGCTACAGCTGCTGTTGTTGCTTCTACCCCTGCTGATGTTGTTGCTAAAAAAATTGTTGATGTTGCTACTGCTGTTGTTGCCACTATTGCTGCATATGCTCTTGAAAAGTGGTACTTCAGGACAGCTCTTGCTACCGGTTTTTTTCTTTTTCTCCGCATATCTTTCTCACCAAGCGAAGGGGAACTGTTCCCTGTGGAAGACTGTGAGCCTGGCGACGTACGGAGAGACGGAGAGCTCTTTGTAGAGGGACCCGGACAGCGAAAGCATGGTGGCAGCGTCGAAATCCTTGCTGGCGGTGATCAGCCAGAACAGGGCAGAGACCTATTACATTTTGACAAATGAGCGAAAACGCAATGCGGCGATCAAATTAAATGTCTTGACTGACCTTTGTCTCGAACACGAGCCTCTTGCCCTTGACCTGCACACTGGCCGAGTCGGTGACGTCCTCCCACCTGGCCCGCTCGTTGGCGCTGGAGAGCGAGCAGAGCAGCCACACCTTGCGCACCTCCTCGCAGCGGCCGCGGCTGATGACGGGGACGGACACCTCGATGGGGGCGTGGAACTTGCGCCGCCGGGGGTAGACGCCGATCAGCGGGTACGCGTCGACCACGCCCTCCGTGCGGTCCAGCTTAAGAAAAATCAGTGGTCTTTTTTTTCTTTTCGTTTTGGGGGGGAAACGCGGGTTTTTTTCTTCTCACCAGCCTGACTGCGTCCGGCGGCACCTTCTGCAGCTGCAGCCCAATCTTGATCCTCTTCTTGAGCGCCCCCCGCGGGAAGGCGACCGAGATTGGCCCGGCCGGAGTGTTGGCCTCCACCCTCCCCCCGTCCTCGCCAAGCGTGACGATCTCGCCCTTGATGCGGGAGAGCACGGCGAAGAAGCGCGGGAAGGACGTGGTGGACAGGCGGATGATGCGGCCGGTCTCGAGGTCCTCGGACACGCCCTTCAGGTCGATGCTGGTAACCACGTCCTGAAATTGACTTTTTTGCTAACTTTATTTTATAACTTTTTTTGCCTCTCATGTTTTCATGTCTCGAATGTAATTTGATCATTTCCCTTGGGTACTGTTTATTTTAAATTGTTTTTTTGCCACTGCTGTTATTGCAAACATGATCTGCATTTCTGCTGCCGTGAGTGTACGGTTCTTAGCAGGGGGAAGAAGAACCGTATTTTTTACTGCTTCGAGTGTTCTCCTAATTGCTATATTCCACTGCTTCTGTTGTTTTTACTTTTGCTGCTGCTGTAGCTCCTGTCTCTGTGGCAGTACCTGATATAGCTCCCCTTCCTCCCCGTCCCAGCCGCAGTCGGCGAATGTGGCCGAGGCCGAGTGCTCCTTCCAGTCGCTGCCGTCCTCAGACCTCAGCACGATCAGCTCCCTCTCCCCGTTGCCAAGGGAGGCGAAGTAGGGGATCTCCAGCAGCACAGGCTGCTTGAACCTGGCCCCGGCCGGGCCGCACTCGATCACCCCGGAGGCAAGAGCGTCGCGCTCCATCAGAGGCGGAGGGGGAGGATTCGTCTGTGAAATAGACAAATATTTATGGGGAAAAACTTATGGGCAGGTTTTTTAATGAAAAAATCAAGAATTACCTGGTGAGCTTGCGACCTGATGAACCTGCACGTGACCCTGACGGGCTGCTCCACCGCGCCGGGGGGGATGATGAGCCTGAGCCCTGAGCCGCGGCAGCCTGTCATGGCGCTGCCGCGGGAGTCCACCACGAAGCTGACGAGGAAGCCGGCCTTCCTGGGCGGAGAGGCAAGGGCGGAGGAGGGGGAGGAGGGGAGCGAGGTGGGGGATGCCACTGCGGTAGGAAGTTCCTCATCCTTCTTGCCCTTGTTGACCTTGGCGTAAACGGGGTTGCCGTTGGCGGCGCTGTTGTCTTTGCCGTTGGGAACGGAGGAGGAGGGAGGAGCGCCACCTCCGTCCTTTACGTCTCCGTTCTGCTGATGCTGTTGCTGTTGCTGAGGAGGAGGCTTGCTCTTTTCTTCGGGGTCTTTTTTCTTTGACTCCGCCTTCCCGGTGCAACAGTTTAATTTGTTGCAAAGTCCCATTGTGGCAACCAAAAGAGAAGCTGCAGTATGATGGTGTGTCAGACTTCCGTTTGAATGCGAGCCGACTTTTGCCTCAGTTCACTTGCTGTGACAAATCTCTCTTCTAATCGTATTACGTGTTACTTCGAACTCTCACGCACCTCACACACTTTGCTTTTTCCCCCCTCCTCCTCTTCACACTTCCCCCGGGGTGGTGCTCTCTCCGACTAGCTACTACGTGCACTCCGTCCGGCCGCATATGTCCCTCGATCAAGTGAAAATAGCCTTGGGTGTGGCGCCCGCTCGCTACGAAGAGGGGGGAAAAGAGGGCGGGGAATGGACCGGCGGTCGGAGGGGGGGGGGAGGTGACTGCGCCGCAAGCGAGTAAAAACGGGGGCCAGGAGGAGAGCTTCAAGAAGCGGCGAGAGGAGAAGGGAGAGGAGGGGCCGATTGTCGTCGTCGTCGTGTTCACGGGGAGGGAGGAGGAAGCAAACGGAGCAACGGGGGGACCCGGGGGGAGAAAAAAAAAGGTCCGGACGGAGGAGGAGTAGAACAGATGGGAAAGGGCGGGAACGGCAAAGGGAGGACGAACTTGTGTGTTCGAGAGAGAGAGCTAGAGAGCCGTTTCTGTACACTGAAGTACTTAGGAGGAGGGGGAATAGGAAGCGGATCCGCGTAGGTGGAGGTGGGGGAGGGGGGATAAGGACATGTGTATTGCAAACACTTGCGCTTGCGCCGCCCTCCCTCCCTCCCAAGAGACTCGGCTGTGGGAATGCCTTTTCCGAGAGGAGGGGGAAAGCACTCCTCCCTCCGGCCCGTCGTCGTCGTCGGCTTATGAACTTTCTCTTTTACAACCTGATGCGCGGCGGCGATGTGGAAACTCGTTTAATCATCATCTTCTTCATCTTTCCTCCTCCTCCTCGTCGGCAAAAAAAAAGAAGCAGAGAGAGGAAACGGGAGTTTGTGAATGAATCCCTCGAGAAGGGGGAGAGAGGAAGTTCAGATTCAAGATTCTGCTCCACCTCCATATCCCTCCGATGTTTGACTCAAACAACTCCAGATTATTACCGCATAGGGGAAAGAGGGGGGGGGGGGGACGACATATTGCCCAGAGATGCATTCAGGACGACGAAGGGGCGAGAAGCGACGACGTGCTTTTCCTTCCACCCCGCCCACCGCTGAAGAGAGGAAAGGAGGGAGAAGGGGGGGAGGGGAGGGATGTTGAAATGCCGGAAAGGGGAGCCAAACGAGGGGAGGAGTCATTCTTCCCCCTCCTCTCTCTGTCCCGGAAACTGACTGAGGCTGCAGCAAGCCAACTACGTGAAACTAGGTAGTAGTAGTAGTACTAACAACTATGCGGAAGGGCTGCGGCATGTTACCGTGTGCCTGCACTGGGGGCGGGAGAGAGAAATACACGCCGCCGCCGTGCATTGCTGCAAATTGAAGGAGGGAAAGGGGGGAGGGAGGGGCGCAGGCAAAAACGGAGTCATGAGACGGCTCTTGTTATACTACAGAGCGGAAAAGTGTGTGGGGAGAAGGGAGAAGTGAAAAAAAAAGTCAACAAGCAATTCTCGAGAATTCTACTTGGCGTTGCATTTCATCTCCTCTCTTTTTGGCTTCGGGGCACCCCTACTTAAGTCCCGTGCGCGAATGCATGGATGGAGGCGGCCGGCCCTTGAAAAGAGCTTCTTCTCTCGAGAAATAAACATTGTCCGCGACAAGTTATGCCCTGGACTGAAAAACGACCCAACTTCACTCTCCATTCAAACAAATCTGCTCCTTGAGGGAAAATTAGATATGAAGAATTATATCCTGAAATTTGGTGTAGGGCAAGTATGAGCTATGAGCTCAAAAGGTCTTTTTTTCATTTTGCGGTTGCGTACGGACAAGCCAACATATTGCACAGCATATACCTAAGTGGAGGAAAACTTATCAGGGGAAAGGTGAATTAGGTTATGTACCAACGGGTGGAAAAACTAGAAGCAACTCCTGTCTGCCGACCTCCAGCCAGAAGAGGAGCTTCCTCTACTTTTTTTACAACCTGCAATAAAAAATGTGTGCCAGCGAGACCGGTCGGTTGGTCTGCAGAGTTGCGGCACCCGTCGGTCTCCCGATCACGAGAGCAGGGGAAAGCAGGAAACCACTCCACTCTAGTCCAAGCGAGCTCCCCCCCAGGAAAATGAGGAATTAGAGGATGATCGTAGAGGGTTCGCGGGGAAAAAAGTAGGGTGCGGAAAGGTACCCCCGATTTTTTCCCGTTTTCCGCAGCGCCACGCAATCGCTCCATCCGGGGGAGCGAGGACAGCTCTTGCGCGAGGCCGTCGCCGGAGGCCGTCAGTCCTCCGTCCTCCGTCCGCCCGCCGGGGCGACAGGAGGCGTAGGGAAAAGTGGGAGGGGCAGGAGAGGAGGAGGGGAAAGTGGGGAAGTATAGGAGTTGGTGGAGACAGCGAAAAAGAGAACAGCAAAGGCTCTGTATGTATAAGGAAGAAAGAACTATAAAATTTGCTATTTTATACCGTTTCCGTTGGCTGAAAGATTTAATTGCCGTAAAGCACCAATATTCACGTAATATTTTACATTTGGAAATTGAGTAATTTTTTCGTATCTTCGCCTTCTGTATGATGTTAGGGGAAAACCTTTTTTTCTAAAGGAAGTCAATTTAAGAAACATTTAGTTGAGTTTAAATAGTTTCTCAGCTTACCCCAATGCTTATATTGGAGCTGCACAAGATCCAAATCTTCACTGTACCGATACAGTCTGTACTATGAAAGACACGACAAAAAAACAAGTGTGGGAGTTGCGAGGTTGGTTGAAAGGGAGAGGGAAATGTTACGATGCGCGGAAGGCACGGAATCAAAACATGAAAGGGAAAGCTAGGGATGCAAGGTGCGTAATAATTTTACGAGCCACGAGCTGAGAGTGCGCGAGTTATTATTTAGACAAGTGCTTTTTGTGCTACCACTGAATAATATGTCTGCTATCCTTTGAATTAAGAGGTTTCTTTGTTTTTTATGCACAAATATTGCATCATGTCGTAATATCAAGTAGCGAGTCGGACTATCGAGTCAGACTTGGTTCGTGTGCATCACCAGTAATGTACACTAACAAAGACAGGGACAGCCAGGTGACAGCTCACAGGGTCACAGCAGGTGTGTGGAAACGCCCTCTCCTCATCCCCGCCACCTGGGTACCTGCGGACACCTGGTTTTCGCAGTGATTGCATCTCCACCTAACCCAACGATTCAACGATTCCCTGTGGTTTGAGAAGGCCTCCTCTCCGGACAAGGGGTGCATGGGGAGGGCGGGATCGGGCTTTGGGTTCCATCCCAGGATGTCCTCCTTTATGGACTTTTTCAAGGGCAAGCTGTCCTCGCTGTCCTCCAGAGATGCGGTGGACGGGGTCAGGGCGGACTCGAACGGCGCCAGGCAGGCCAACGCCAACGCCAACGCCAATGCCAATGCCGCCTCGAACTCCTACGCCTCCTCCGCCCTGCAGGAGCTCCGTCGGCGCCTGGAGGACAGGAACACCTGGATCCCCGATGCCGTCAGCAGCGACTGCTACAGCTGCCAGGCCAAGTTCACCACCATCCGGAGGAAG
>JAAUYJ010056097.1_pt1 | contig 14053 bp, 10 predicted proteins | sample 7278031 | NCBI WGS metagenome assembly JAAUYJ01 (sample SAMN14350222, study PRJNA611818) | marine sediment metagenome | isolation source: surface marine sediment (1.8m) | place: French Polynesia: Moorea | collected 2018-08 | reverse complement strand
TGGAAATGTAGGCCTCAACAACAAACTCAGCGTTAGAGTCGGCGTCTTCCGGAATAAACTATACCTCATTGTGAGCATTCCCCCTTTTCATCTTCCTTTATTTTTTTCCTGCGAACAAATTGTCATTCGAAAGAGCCATAAATCGGCACCGTCACGAAAAGGGAAGAAATATATCAACCACTTTGCTTCCGGAAACCCTCCATTGTCACGTGCAAAATTTTCAACCTGATTTCCTTAAATCAACCATGTATCAACCAATTTTCTTCTCATTCAAAAATCCAAAAAGGCATTCTACAGCGAGAAAAAAATACATATCAACCGAGATCTGGGAACGAGGTAAAATCAACCATACATGGTGGACACTACGTCTTCGTTTCCAGTCTTGTTCTCCTCCTCATTATCCTCCTGGCTGGCGGCGGACACGATGATGTTTAGGCGCCGCTTGTAGTCCTCGGCCCTCTTTTCCGCCTGCGCTGCCTTCTCCATGGCCGCCTTGGCCTTCTCGTCCGCCCGACGCATCTGTTGTTGTGCCTGCTCCGCCTCCCGTTTGGACGCGGCCACCTTCTGCTGGAGCTGCTTGTTGTTGTTATTGAGCTCGATGACCTTGAGGCGCTCAGCTCTCTCGGCGTTTTCGGCATTTCCGCAGGTGGTGAGAAGGTGCTTCAATCTGCCCTCCTTGTCCTCCAGTTCGTCGTTTAGCTGCTCGATGTGCTCCCCGAGCTTCCTGTTCTCCTCCGTCAGCTTGGCAATCCTGGAGTCGCTTTGGAGGGACTCGATGACGCTCTCCAGGTCACTCTTCTTCTCCTCCAGCTCCTCGTTCCTCTCCATGAGCCCCGCTATGTCCTTTTCGGCGAATGTTTTCAAGGCAGACTCGGAAGTGATGCAGCGGTGCTCGGACGTGACGCCCTGCTTGCAGACGGCGCACCGCGTCTGGTCCCCTTCCACCCTGAAGCACACCTGGCACAGCAGGTGCCCGTTCCGGCAGTGGTACAGGACCTCATGCTGCTTATCAACCTCGCAGCAAACCACGCAGGTGTAGTTGTTATGGAAGCGTTTGAAGAGTCCCGAGTAGCCGAGTTTGACGACCTCCTGGTCCCCTCTGGAGGCTGGTCTTCCCCTTTTGGTCCCCCTCCCGTCCATGTTTGGCTTGGGGACGGGGGTGTCGTTGTCAACCAATGGGATCTTGGCCCGGCCGTACTCCTGTCTTGCGCTTTTCTCCAACTGCTTCTGGTGATCCTCCAGGGCGTCGGCGACAGCTATTCCTTTTGCCCTTTCCAGGTTGAAGTCGGCCTTGACGAGGGACATCTCGGCGAGGTCCAAGTTGTAGCCCATGTTCCTGAGCACGGTGATCTTATCGGTCTTGCTCATTTCAACCGCTCGCTCGTCTCCTGAGGGAGGTATCAACCGGGGAACCAGGCCTGCCTTTGTTGTCTTCTCGGGGACACTGAAGCCGAAGATCCTCTCGGCGTTCTTGGTGCTGGCGCTGAAGACCTCCTCCGGAGGAATCCTCTTGATCTCTGCGATGTTCATGCCCACGGAGACGACGTCCGCTGGTGTCCCAATCTCTTGACCCTGCAGGGGGAAGTTGGGCGCCCCGCTTTCGAGAAGAATCCTGGAGAGGGGAGTCGAGTACACCGTCTGCTTCAGCTTCTTTGCCTTCAGGGTGGTGGGGGAGAAGCCCACGTAGGCGTTCTTGAAGTACTCCAGGAATTGCTGCGCGTCCTCCCAGGTCCCGCCGAAGCAGGAGATGACGATGGGGTGGTCCCTCGGCACGCCGGCCTGTGGGAAGGAAACGAAGGAAATAAAAAAATCTGGGAAGGGGGGTTGTAACTGTTTGACACGAAGGAAAAAAAGGGAAAAAATAAGGCAAGGTATTTTCTACGAAAGTGCGGCGGCGTAGGCAAGATTCTTTTCTTGATGCATACGTTGTAGATAAGGTCGAAGCCTTGGTTGTAGGTGCCTTCTCCCCGGAAGTGGCAAATGAGCGGTCGGCTGAAGTCCAGGGAGAACCTGATGTGGAGGGTGAAGATTGACTTCTGGAGGGACACTGCCACCTCGCGCGAGGTGTCGATCCCGGTGGACCCAATGCCGACGATGTTTTTCCTGCAATAACATCGGAACAATAAAAATCTGCGGCGTGGAATATTAGGAAATAACATCGATGCACCAAATTTTTTCCCTTGTCACAACCTTTTTTGATACAAAGATTTTGCCTTTTCACACCCCCTTTGAAAGAAGCCCTACAGATAAAATTCTTGCCTGTTTTGGAGAATGTCCTTGAGCTGGTCAGCGTGTCCTGTGTCCCACGACGCCACGTTCAGGGGATGGCAACCGATGACAACCAGCACCTGCGGATCCTCCGTGTGCCTGTTGTACTGCCAGGTGTTCGGGTTGTCCTCGACCGCGATGATCTTCTTCAGGCCGACGGGGAGTTTGAAGTGATGTTTCAACCCATTGACGTTCTTCGGGACGTGGATCTCCTTCTCTAAGAAGGCGTCCTCATTCTTGAGCCTGAAGTGTTTGTACAGCTTGCTCAAGTGGCAGCTGGTGTCAACCATGTTGATGGGGAGGTTCATGCATCTCTCTCGGAGGTTCCACCCCCCTCCCGGAGGAGCAGGGGGCTTCGGCCTTCCCGGAGATGAGGTTCCCCGTCCGGCGAGAGGTGCCCTGACTCCAGCGTGGGGCGACGACCCCCTTCCTCTGCCCGGGCCGGGGGGCTGCGGCCATCCCGGAGTTGAGGTTCCCCGTCCGGCGAGAGGTGCCCTGACTCCAGCGTGGGGCGACGACCCCCTCCCTCTGCCCGGGCCGGGGGGCGGCGGCCTCGCCGATGTTTGGCACTGGCCACGACCTCGGGATCCCTGCTCTACGCCGCCCGATTGAGGACCTGGCGCACTCGAGCCGGGGGAGGAGGACTTGATCTGCGTTTCATTCTTCCTCTCCTTGTGACCGCTGCCGCTGTTCTGTATCTTCTCTGTGGTGTCCTTGCTGACAGAGACCAAGACAGGCGCGGACCGCGCGGTGGAAGCAGGAGCGTCCTCGTCCTCGTTCGTAATATCAACCACCTCGGCTGCGGCGGCCGGGGCGGCGGCGGGCTTCTTGACCTCCTTGTCAACCAGGCTCTTCTCTGTGGAGGGTCGGGCGGATGCAGGGGCGTCCTCGTTCGTAATGTCAACCACCTCGGCTGCGGCGGCCGGGGCGGCGGCGGGCTTCTTGACCTCCTTGTCAACCAGGCTCTTCTCTGTGGAGGGTCGGGCGGATGCAGGCGCGTCCTCGTTCGTAATGTCAACCACCTCGGCTGCGGCGGCCGTGTTGGAGGGCGTGAACATGCTCCTGCTGGCTGCGGCCGATTGTCCTCCTTGTACCCCGCCTAGTATCTCGAAGCTGCTGTCCGAATCCTCCTTTGAGCTCAGCTCGACTGTGTTGTTGTTGCTGTCCTCCTTGCCCTTGACGTTGGCCTCCTCTCCCGGACTGGCGGCCGCGGCCAACTCCTCCCATCCGGCGGTCTGAGCCTCCTCTTCGAAGGCGGCTGCCCATGCCTCTCCTTCCCTGGCGGCGGCTCTTGCCTCCTCCTCTCTCCTGTTGAGATTCTCCTCCCGCCTGCAAAGGTCGGCCTCCCGCCTGCGGATGTCCTCCCAGTTCTTGTCGGTGTCACGAGGACGAGGGACTCTCCCTACCCCTGGCGGATCGGTCCTGAGGGCGATGTGGGTCGCGTAGTCGTAGTTCAGTTTGCGGGTGTTGAACGTCCTCCCCGCGACGAGGTAGTGGCGCGGAGCTTCCAGGGCCAGCCTCGCGAACGTCTGGCTCTCGTACACCACCAGGATCCTGAGCCTGACATTCTTGACGCGGGTGACGATCACAGCGGTTGCGCCAGATCCGACGGCCCTCAGGATATCTTCCCTGGAGGAGGACGCCAGCAGGGAGTCCACCTGCACCATGTTGTCCTTGTTGGGCCCGACCAACTCCAGCAGCCTCCGGAATCCCATGACTCGCTGCCTGTCCCCCTCCTTGCCAATGACCTGGACGACCTCCTCCCTCGTGAGGCTCCGGACGGTGAGGAACCGAGACCCGATGTACTGGCCGCTGTAGTTGGAGACGGCCCTGTTCCTCTGATCCTCGCTGCAGAGCCCGATGAGGGCGACGCCGCTCTTCTCTCCGAAACGCTGGTTTTCGTCAGTGGTCAGAAACGAGATGTTCTCCGGCCCCACGTATATCGACGGGTCCAAGAGCTCCAGCTGGAACTGAAGCCCACCCTCGGTCAGGTAGTACGGGAGGCCGATGAGCAGGATGTAGAACTTGTCCTCCTGCATGGAGGCGCCGCTGAGGTCGATGAAGTCCGCCATGGTAGTCGAACCGTATCAACCTTTCTCAACCAAGATCCCGGGGCCGCCCGGGACTCCGGGAGGCAGTCTGGCAGAGGCGCCCGGTGACCTGGTCCTGGCCGCGTCCCTGACCTTGACCCTGACCTAAGTTCTGTGATGTGCTGCTCCTTTTTTCAACCTTTGAAAAGTTAAAAAAAATTTCGAAATTTCAATAATTGAAATTGAGAATTCACGTAGGCATGGGTCCGAACTTAGTTCGACTGTTCGAGTTCGTAAACTCGAGTTTTTATATCGGGTTTCTGAAGTTCAAAGTTCAAACCAAAGTTCACGAGCCAAAAATTTCCATTTTTTTAAAAAAAAAATTCATTCCAGCTCGAGCCCGCAGAAACCCAGCTCGAACCCATCCCTATGTCAAATTTTCAATTTCAAGTCTTACCTTTCAACCTCTTTTCTTCTCTGTCTCTTTACGAGGGTGCGTGAGTCTCCTCTCCTGAGTCCTGACTCTCTGGCCTCCCTCCTAATTCCTAAATCGATCGACGTAAAAACTTAAAAGTCGTAACTCGTAACGTGTCATAATTAATAATTAATTACAGATTTCAGAATCCAGTATGACTCAGGAGCACACTGAGGGCCGGTCAAAAACAAGTCCCCTCCCCTGCACCAGAAAAATGGGTACCCATCACAAAAAAATCCTTGATCTATTCTACTCTATAGTCTATACCCCCTTTTCTTGGCCTTTTTTATTGTGCATGTCTCTTCTTCCAATCAAACTGAGTAGTTGCAACTGTTAGCAAATGACTGAAAAAGTCATTTATATCTAACAACAAGAAATATGTTTTCTTCATGCTAAAAAATTCCCCCACCCCTCTTCACTGAGGCTCCAAAAAAAGTTCGCGTATTTTTTCAAACTTTCCCATTTAAGATACGATGTAGAAAAAAACGAACTGTCAAACCCGAATTAAGATCGAATACTACTAAGTACCAATACCAATACAAATGCAGGGAAATGGAAAGCAATGCATGCAACTGATGCAAGTAAGGTTTACATTAAACCTTGGTTTGAATTAAATGTGTACTTGCCGTTTGGTTTTTGGACCCGCCGCCCCCTCACCCCCTTCAGGGGAGAAAGCGTGAGAATTCCACTATTCTGTGCGTGTTCTCCTATGCAACCAACGAAAGAAACTGAGTATCATGGAGTTTGCGTTACGGAGCGGAGATGTATTTCATGCGCCTTGTCGGAAGAAAAATACTCCTCCATTGAATTCTTTGAAAATTAACGCCCACTTTCCACCGTATGAAATATCATAGTGGCGTAATAAATTTAACATTATATTGAGAGGAAAGAACCAGTCCACAAGCTTCAAAACATCCCTAACTTTTAGTTGTTTTCTGTTTTCCCAATGCGAAGCGCAAAAAGACGAATCCACCCTGACGATCGATGAGAAACGGCAATGGGCATTCTATTAATAGGTTAACGGCCAAAAAAACAGCAGCTGCGACAAACTGCGAAAACATCCTGGCGTTATTGATGGTTACAATCCCTCCCCAGATCCTGTCTGGGCGGCGTGTAGGATTACAGGACAAAGGGTTCAGGTAGACAGGATAGAAAGAAAAACATCCGAAGTGACCGTCCGGCGTCCAATTTCCTGCAGAGTGCAGATGGAGAGAGAGGGTTGTTTTCGAAGCCCCCTCCCGCTTTTGGCGGCGGTAACGGTCGCCAGACAGCCAGACAGACGGTCAATGATCAATCACCACGCCACGCCACGCTGCAGACTGACGGAGGAAAAAATACCTGCACCTGCAGAGTGGAAGCGGCCCGTAAACAACGGACATTTTCAAAAAAAACGGTACCCACGACTTTTCCCACTAAAATCTTTCGCAACGACTTTTGGTTTTTTCGCTAATTGCAGGAATTGCCAGCGCCAATGAACGACTTCCCAGACGGCTTTCGGCGAAGAATCTCTAGTAACGACATGCCAATTTTTTAATCTTCGCGTACCAATCGGATTTCACGGAAAGGGGAATAACAGCCGTGGCCGTCCGGTATAGCCGTAGCTTCTCCTCTCCCTTGTTCTTTCTTTTAACCTTAATTGCTCACCCACCTTTTTTTTGTTTTTCCCCCGTCCACAGGTAGTCAGTCGCCGTCGAATTGTTGGAGGCAAGAGGGGAAAACGCCGTTGAATACCCTCCAACTATGCGCAAATTGAAGATTGCTCTCATCGTCGCCCTTTGCGTCACCAGCGACGCATGCAAGTCGTCGTCGCCAAGGTCAAGACGTCCACAGACCACCACCACCACCACCACCACTACCACCACCGCCGCCGCAACGACAACAACAACCGCCCCCGCCCCATGTGCGGAAGAGTTCCAAATGTGGGAGAGGGAGGACTGCATACACCGTTACGTCTGCGGAATCGCCCGTACGGACAGCAGATATTTGACCAACGAAGAAGATTTCCTGCATAAGACGCTTCTCGCCCATCCCTGGATGTTCCCCGCCGCTGTCTACACACTCCCGCCCGTGCCCATCGGGCTCCCCGAACAGATCTGCGATATGACCGTGGGCCCGAAATGTCCGGAGTCATTTCGCTCTCTTCGTTCAAATGTGAACGTGCTGTAAGTCTTCATCCGTTTTGAAATCCGAAATGATGATTCATCTACTGCTGCTACATTGCAGGATCTGCGTCTCCAAGTACATGGGCGAGAAGATGGAGGAACGGGACGAAAAGTCGGCCATAGGAAATTGAACCAGTACCATTGAAGTTGTCTTTGAAGCATCCAACAGCGGGCAAAAAAATAAAAAGACGAAACAAACATTACAACGTAATTCAAAAAGTTTGACATCGACATCAATAAACGATACATGTATGGAAAAAGGCGAAATAAGATTGCGCGGCCGGCATCATGTCCACAAATGCGACCTTGCGAGCGGCGTTGGGGCCGGCGGCGGGGGAGGGGGGCGGCATCATGTCCACAAAGGTGCGCAATGGGGAGGCTATTTAAGAGAGGGGGCACTCTCTTGGAATGTCAGTTTGCGCTCGTACGTAGTGCCGACAATAGCACCGACATACGGTAATTGCCGAAATGGAGAAGAGGGAAGTGCTCCTCCAATTGAAGCGCGCCAGGCGCAAGAGGAAGAGGAAGGCGCAGCCGCAGGTATACCAGTAAAATCTTTCATGCCTTTCATTGAATTTGTAAATTTGAATTTGAATTTGTAAATCGCTTCCTTCCCCCCCATCTAATGCACAATTAAAAAAACTTCCGATTTCACCTCTAGTTGACGATTCTGGACCTTGCACTCGCGGCCGCGTTCCTCACTTGCTTCGTCGACCTGCCAGACATAATAGGCGCAATTGAGCCCTTGAACGAGGTTCTATTCGCCGATCTCGGGTAAGACAGAGTCATACCATGTGACAGTAATCGGAATGGCGGAGTGCTAGGAGTGCATAGGGCGATTGCATGCTGTTTACAATCCATGCTTATGGTTTTATCCTTTTTTTACTGATGGAAAATGTGTCCGATCCAGGTATGTCGCCCTGTCCGGCCAGAGTGCAACCATCAGAGGAATCCTGAAGTCTGGCGATACGTACAGGTAGGAATGGGCAACGAACGTATCCGTTTAAATTTGCAAAAAAACCGAAATTATCTGACATTCACTCCATCACGTACTATTATTGATTGGTGGAAAAAAACTACATTGCAGAAATGCTCTCCACTTCCTTGAGTATATCAAGCAGCGCGAAAGTGGCTTCCTCACTCCTGTCGCCACCGCAATAAAGAGACTCGAAGTTTCTATTGCCAACTTCGAAGACCTACACTACTTCATGGGTAAGTCCGCAAGTTTATGTAATTATGTTCCAACTCCTTTGAGTTTGGGGGCGTGGGGAATAACTGTTAGGCTTATAGGCTGCACTACCCTGGAGGGGGTTCAAAAAAATAGTCCGCAACTTTGGCACGTTTTTTTTAATTATTTAGGCTTCGATACCTCCGACTGGCACAGAACTAGCAACGGAACCGTGACATCTACTCTAAGGAGGCCACATAGCGTCACTCGAGGTTAGATAATGTAGTATTTTTTTTGGAAAACAACTTGTCTAATAGAAAACCCTATACCATTTAGAGCTGCAGAGGGAAAGCGAAACATATGAGATGCTTCCGTCTGATCCAATGCCGGGCAGAAAGAAAAGAGGAGCAGCGGGCATCCTGGGGCCAATTTTGGGATTTGGTACGAGAATTTTCGCCCCGGTAGCAAGGGCAGGAGCTGCCGTAGTTGGTAAAGCCGCCCCAAAGATGACCAGTCTCGCCGCCAGTGCAAGCAGCGCCGCATCAAAAGCTGGCGCTGCTGTTGGTAACGTGGGAGGGAAATTGGCTACCACCATTAAGGCTAACTGGAAGACAATCGCGGCCCACACGGCACTCAACGGCGCCGCATTGGCGGGTAGTTACTATTTAACGAAGTCATTCAACAACAAAATCTCGGAAATAGAAGTAAGTTCTTCCAGGAAATTCGTACTGTTAATCCAGTTAGCATTAGCCTTTCCTTTTAAAAGGAAAACCTCACAACCACGCAAGAGAGGATGGACAGCGATTCCGACTACCTCTCGCAAGTGGTACGTCTTCCCCTTTTCTTTTCATTTACGGGTTCGTTCCTTAATTATCACGTCCTCCCCCATCCTCCAGAATGCGAAGTATATCGAAAGACTAGAGGATTACGTGAGCATCAACGAGATCGAAGACACTGTCACACTGTTTGAAAACAGCTTTAACGAGGTAATTTAACTATTCTTGGTTGTCAAATTCGGTATTCAAATTACTCGTCATTATTCCTCTTTGAAAAACAGTTGGGCACAATTGCATACGCAGCCTACCAGGGAAAAATACATCCACGCATGATTCGCGGCAAAGCAACAAAGGAGGGTCTTGAAAGAGTGGCTGAAATGGCTACCAGCAATGGTATACACACGCTATCTAGCCAAAAAAAACCAATAGATTTTAATTTTTCAATTTCCAAAGGTATGCTGAGCTTGGTGACGGAGCCGTCCGAACTCATCAGAGTGGCCGACGTAACAATTAGGGTAGAGGCCTTCACAGGGAACATGCACGTAGAGATGGGTGTGCCACTTGTAGAAGAAAAAAACATTTTTCGAGTGCAAAATTTTCGAGGCGTGTCAGCCCCCTTTGACGGGGAGCAAAGGTCAATTAGTGTGGACAAGGTAAAGGAAAATTTTCAAAGAGGATGTAATCTTTCTTTTTTAAATGGCTCTGTCGCTCTTGCAGGAGTACCTGCTTATCGGACGCTCACACAGCAACGCCTACACGGCAATGACACAGGTTTCTATTTTCCTTTTCCCCCCCTTTTTTTGCCATTATCTAAGATATCTTCCCCCACGCACATACCAAAGAACGAGTTTGACAAATGCAAAATGGCCTCCTCTCGTGTGAGGATTTGCGAGCACGCCCACTTCCTCTACCGGGACCATGGACTAGCAGAAGACCTCGAAGGAGACGTAGATGATGTAAGTTTTCTCGGGTTGTTTCATTTGCAAGTTTTTTTTTCAATGAACGGGCAATAAATATTCCTGCCATAGGCTAGGTGCCTGTACGCCTTGATGAAGAGGCGGGGAGAACAAGCCGCCCATTACTGCACGATCCGCCGAGCAGCTACAAATAAGGCGAGTGTGCAGTGGCTCTACGGGGGCAAATTCGCCATCCAAAATGTGCAGGACCGAGTGGCGACGGTGCGTTCAACAAAGTAGTGCTGTCACCTTTAATTGTTTAACTTTTTTCCCCTCTCCGTTCCCCTCAGCTCAAATGTCCCTTGGAGCCAGTGAGACAGATTCCCGTTAGAGGGAACGCCCAGGTGGAGGTCCCACCTGGGTGTTCCGCAAATCTCGACGATTTCGTCCTGTTCGGTCCCCCCGCCAAGTTCCACGCAGGGGACGCCGGTGAGATCGACTCCCCGGGCCTTTCGTACAACTTCAGCATGGTTCCCGACCTCCTCTCCGCCATTGAAAAACAAGACATGGTGAGAACAGTTCAATTCTCCAATTCTCGATCAAATGTACCGTAAATAAATTAAAATTACATTTACATGCACAACAGGCCGTCCGGGGCACCGAGCCTCGAGTGATCCAGATGAACAAAACTAAGGCGGCCATCTCCGAGGAGGTGTGGAACCTGAAGCTCATCTTCGGGCTCGTCGCGGCCATCCTCGCCGTCACGGTCTCCGCCGCTGCAATGATGGCATATCCCGCCTTCAAGTTCTACAGGGACACCAGGCGCCATCAGCACCTGGAGCGCAAGTGTGACCAGCTCGCACTGGCAGACAACAACGCCGAGGCCGACGAGCTAGAGCTGAAGAAGATGATTCAAATCTGAAGGCATGAAGAATAGAACTTGCCCGCAAAAAAAACAAAATCAAGAAAACAGAAGAAGAGCAAAAAGTGTCCGCCACTAATTGTAAGAAACCGCCGCAAACCGCAATCCGAGAAAACCATAGTCCCCTCCCCTACCAAGCTTTAAAAATAGCGGCGGCAGCCGACAGCCAACGAATGAAGAGGATGTATATAAACGTAAGGCAAAACTGAATGTTTAATGTTTCAACCAATCAGACGTCAGTAACAATTAAGGAAAGAATGTTATTTCAGACACCAATCTACAAATTTCGATGCACCAACCAATCAATCCTAAAATCAGACAATACATATCAACCATATCAACAGTTTTTCTCTTCTGCCGTGTACATAAGCCTCCTCATGTAGCGGACGTTGAGCGGCGCCATCAGGGAAATTATCCTGGGCTTAGGGAAGGGGAGAAATTTCCTGCTCTCGAGGATTATTATTCCGTCACTTGAAATTCCCAAGTAACTGTACTTCTTGTTGTCAAACCTATCAACCCTTTCTACCTGACAGGTATATCTGTCGCGAATTATGACCTTGCCGATAAATTTGGACTTCACAGGGTGGAAGGCGAAGCTTTCCTGCACCGTTACGAGATAGTTGCCGGCGAAGAAGATCGCCCTGTGCGGCTTGTTGGAGCGCTCGATGACGGTCTTCCGGTTGACGGCGATCTGGTTGAAGTTGTGAAGTGGGATCCTTGATATGACAGCTTGGTAGTTGTCCGACTCAAGCACCTCCAGTTTCCCCCGCCGAATCCCAAAGTACACGGCCGCATTTATGCCAACCATTAGTCCGCCGTTCCTGTGAGTAACTTTGCCGTTTCTCACCACCGCGATCTGGAGGGGCACTTCATTGGAAACTCCGTCGAACCTCGGAAAGTAGAAGCCAATGAAGAAGTATCCTTTGACTGCACGAGTCGCATACTGATCTGGCACTTTGTCGCTTATCTTTTCAACCCACAAGGCCTGGTAGTTGTCTCCCCGGACGCAGAATGCAAAAAGGCCCTCCTTTTCACTTCGGACTCCCAGGCCATACAGATACGCAGCTCCACGGCGGATACTCCTGGAGAACGGACGAAAACCTTTTTCAACCTTTGGTACTGGGTGAGCGTAAAAAGGGCAAATCTTGCCAGGCTCGGTTTGGAGGACCTCCTCCGCCTTCATCATCCGGTCCCGCACGGCGTCGTTCAGCTCCAGAGACTCCTGCTGCGTCAGGTCTGCTGTCCAGGGAAGTTCAACCAGCGGAAGAGAATCAGGAAATCCCTTTTCAACCCATTCCGCTGCCTCTCGCTTCTTTGCCGCGGAGTTGGAGCAAAGGAAACTTTCAACCCTGGCGTTCATGGCCAAAGACGTCTTCGACAAGGAAACCAGATCTTGGTAGCCCATCTTCAAAAAGATTTCCCAAATAATCAAGTCCGGCAAGCACTCCAAGGACGACATCCTTTTCTTGAAACTTTACCTTACTTTATTCATCAAACGCTTAATTTCCCTAATTAAAAGGGGCGAAAAATAAAACTATTTGATTTTCGAATTAAAAATGGAACTATTCTTCTCGGCGGGCGACGGCGGTTACTGAAGTATGCGGCTGCAAAGCTTCTCCAGGACGGTGATCACCACCTTCAGGTGCTCGTTTGCGGTCCTCACCAGGGCTTTGGTCTCCACTGCTACACTGCAGGGCACCTGCACAGAATTTTCGGTAGTCTAAATGAACGGCGACAATGAACAAGACAAGTGGCGTTACTCACTCCGTTGCCACCGAAAGTGTCCACGTAGACGGAAACGATTTCGTTTCCGACCTGGCAGACAGACTTGTGAGGATTGATTGGATGTTGCGGGGAACATTTCGCACGTGCTCGCCTGCATTGGGCTAATGACTGCAAGTACTCGTCATAGGATATTTGGCAGAGATCAGCATAGAGGCTCGAAGTGCCATTTACTGTTGCTTGATTTCTTTCAAGTCCTGTGCAGGAGGAAAGGAAAAGAAAGGCAACAAAGACGGGGAAATGAAACATTGCTGATTGCTACGGACAGGCGACAGGGCTCAAATGCAAAAGTAACAACGTTCTCCTTTTCCCACAGGGGCAGCGGCGAATAAAGTATAAAGAGTGAAAGCGGGGGAGGTACGGGGGAAGCGGGCGAGGGCGGGGGCGGAGGAAGGAAGAAAAAGCACCCCCTCCCACTCCCTCCGTCCCTCCGTCCCTCCGTCCCTCCGTCCCTCCATCCCTCCATCAATCCATCGACGCTTCCTCTGACGTCCCCACCCAAAAAGAAGGTCAGTCTGTCTAGAAAGTACTCTGGAAGAGGACAGACGAGGAAAAAAATGACAAACGCAGGCTTGGTTGCCGCCGTCGGCTGCAGCCTCCTTCTAGTGGCTGCAATTGTGGGGGGCTGTAAGCCCCGCCCCCCCCCTCATCCCCCGCGCGTCTACCATCTGGGTGCCAACGGGGAGATCACCGCCCGAGGAGGAGACCCCAACAACGTGGGCCTCCACATCACCAGGGCGGAGCACAATCACACCCACATCCACCAACACAATGTAAGTTAAATCTTTCACCTTAAACATAACTCTTAACCTGGGTTTCCCTTTTTAATCACCTTTCCAACAGCACACCCACATCTACGCAATTGGCCAAGACGGGTCCGTCAACATCCGGACGTCGGTGAACAGACCAGACTTCCTAACGGACGATTTCGTAGGAAAGCGGGTGGCAGACGCCGAGGGGTGGGTGGAAGGCCCTCACATGGAGGCGCGATATGAAGCCGCCGCCGAAGGAACCGTTCCCGGGGACAGCGACAACATCGTGTGGAACGAGGTCGACGGGGAACATGAGTAACAAACACAATACAATCCAAGCGTGTCGTGTCATGAGCGAATTGAATGATGTAAATTGGTGAATAAAAAGGTTTGATTCTTCAAAAAAAGTACCATTGTCGATTTGTTCATGCGTAGCGAGAAAAGAATGCGAAAGGATGCATAAAAAGTTACTGTCAAGCATTAAATTGCGATTGTGGTGTTCAATAATGTTCATGTTTACCCTGTATTTGTACTTTGACGATGAATAAGGTAAGTTTAGACATTACAATCCAAGCGTGTCGAGCGAATTGAGGTATTGCAAAGTTAATCTATGTCATTGCGATGACATCTTTCTTCTTGTACTTTTTGAGGATGAGCAGAATGGGAGCAAGGATGGCGGCCGCTCTTTTTTGACGGAGGGGGGCTGCCGATGAATTTGTCATTTTGATCTTCTCTAAGTTCTTCACCGAGTCCTCCTGCGGGGTGGGGCCCTTCTCGTCCAGGTTGTCGGCGTCCAGGTTGTCGGCGTCCAGGTTGTCGGCG
>JAAUYJ010023650.1_pt1 | contig 14069 bp, 17 predicted proteins | sample 7278031 | NCBI WGS metagenome assembly JAAUYJ01 (sample SAMN14350222, study PRJNA611818) | marine sediment metagenome | isolation source: surface marine sediment (1.8m) | place: French Polynesia: Moorea | collected 2018-08 | reverse complement strand
TCTACAATGTCTACATGACTTCTAATATTGTGTTTAGAAGCGACGCCCGCGCCCTGGAAGAGGAGGAGGACGAAGAGGAAGAGGAGATCTTGGGATCCGACGACGACGAGCAGGAGGACCCAAAGGACTACGTGAAAGGTAGATAGTCCGTTCAAGATGTTCATTTTCGTGGACAGCACTTGTGTATTTCGCATTGTCATCCATCCCAAATGAAGGTGGCTACCACCCAGTCAAAATCGGCGACCTGTTCCACAACCGGTATCACGTGGTGAGGAAACTCGGCTGGGGGCACTTTTCCACAGTCTGGCTGTGCTGGGACCTGACGTAGGGAGAGATTGATTGCTGCTGGTTTCGTGATAATACATTTTATTTCCTCCCACTTCAGGGACAAGAAGTTCGTGGCTCTGAAGGTGGTGAAGAGTGCTGCCCACTACACAGAGACGGCTTTGGACGAGATCAAACTGCTCAAATGCGTAAGTTCAAATCTTGAAATTGAACGCTGATCACCAGGATTATTTCTCAAATTGTCACAGGTTCGTGAGAGTGATGAGAAAGATGCTTTCCGCGAGCGCTGTGTTCAACTCCTCGACGACTTCAAGATCAGTGGTGTGAATGGGACTCATGTCTGCATGGTCTTCGAGGTCCTGGGTCACAATCTTCTGAAATTCATCATCCGGAGCAACTACCAGGGGATCCCGCTGGAGAATGTCAAGATCATAATGCGACAAGTAAGGAGACCTTTTGTTGTTTTGAATACTTCAGTTTATTCACTTGATACTGTCTTTTCAGGTGCTGGAAGGCCTCCAATACCTCCACGCCAAGTGTCAGATCATCCACACTGACATCAAGCCAGAAAACGTGCTGATCTGCGTTGATGAGGCCCATATTAGGAAGATTGCTGCCGATGCTACATATTTTCACAAAATGGGAATCAAATTGCCGGGGTCGGCTGGTGAGATTTTATTTTTGTTAGCAACACCCTACCACATTTCACTAAACGAACTTTTGCTTCAGTGAGCACCGCTCCCAAGGAGCTCCGCGAGGTGGACATGACTGCCAAGATGTCCAAGTCCAAGAAGAAGAAGCTGAAGAAGCGGGCCAAGAGGAACCAGGCGCTGATGGAGGAGACCATGCAACACATCGTCGAGAAGGAGCAGCAGGAGATGCTGCAGGAGAACCAAGACCCCGCCAACAGCAGCATCGACGAGGGCAAGGAGGCACCTCTGCCCGCCGAGGCTAACAGCGCCTCCAACGGGGGCCCGGAGGACGCTGCGGATGAGGGAGGAGCCGCCGAGAGCGCCAAGGTCAACGGGCAGAACGGAAACGGGCAGAAGAAGGCGGACGAGGACGAGGAGGAAGGCGGCTTCGTCGAGGAAGGAGCGGATGTTGCCAAAGTTGATGGTAAGTCATAGGTGGACGCTTGGACGTACTGCCGAGGTGCTTATAACTATCTCTTGTAGATATTGAGAAGCGCAAGTCCTTTGCCGACATGAAACTGGCCGAGGTGGCCAGCGGAGGCTCCTTTAACTTTGACAAGGAGGTGGTGCCTCAGAAAAAGCCGGCTGCGGAAACTGGGGCAGTGGCTGTAGCAACGACTCCAGCTAGCGACGACGACGAAGGCGGACTGCAGATGTCCACTTCCCCGAAGCAACAGCAGCAGCCCGCCGCCGCTGACAACAGCAGCAGCAGCTTCGACTCCCCGGACTCGCCCAAGGCGGAGAACGTCACTGCCACCACGGACGTCTCTGAAGCGACCGTCGGGGCCGCGGCCACCAACGGTGGCGGCCTAGCCGTGGTCGGAGGAGGAGGAGGCGAGGACAGCAACTCGCTACTCTCGGTGGGATCCGAGGGCGCCGTGTCCATGGGGGGAAGCAGCTCCAAGCAGAAGGAGAGGCTGGATCCCGTCGTGGACGTCTGCATGGAAATGCAAGTCAAGATCGCAGACCTGGGAAACGCCTGCTGGGTGGTATGTTGAAACTTCTCACTAGTATCATGATTTTTATTTTTTATCTTTGGAAAATAGGATGTAAAATAAAACTATTTTTCCGCAATTCTTCAGGACCACCACTTCACGGAAGATATCCAAACCCGCCAGTACAGAAGCTTGGAAGTCCTCCTGGGTGCAGGATATGGCCCAGCCGCCGACATCTGGTCCACAGCATGCATGGCCTTTGAGATGGCAACAGGAGACTATCTCTTCGAGCCTCACTCTGGGGAGGACTACTCCAGGGATGAGGATCATCTGGCCCACATTATAGAACTCATCGGAAATATTCCAAGGCACATAGCCTTTTCTGGAAAGTACTCTAGGGAGTTCTTCAACAAGAGAGGTAGGGGAAAGTTGAGATGTCTTTAAGCCTGTTTCCTTTGAGGTTGAGTGGCTTGGAAAAGGAAGAACGTTTGTTTTGCCTAGCCCGTGCCTGTATAGTAGAGTAAAAAATGTTCATTTTTCAGTTTTACATAGTTCTTAACTTTTTTTTACTTCCAGGTGAGCTGCGCCACATTACAAAGCTGAAGCCTTGGCGGCTCTTTGACGTGCTGACAGAGAAGTACGAATGGGAGCCAGACATTGCGCAGGAGTTTGCAGACTGGCTCCTTCCCATGCTGGCGTTTGACCCGTCCGACCGGGCCTCCGCGGATCAGTGCCTCAAGCACCCTTTCTTGCAACACTAGAAAATGCGGCAGTTTGGCAAGGAGGGGAAGAAAGATGTGTGCACACAATAAACTAATAATTACCTCCACTCAAGCTCCGTCTGCTGGAATGAGTTTTTTCAAGAATGCCTGAAGATTCTGCAGGAAAAGAAAAAAAGAAGTAAAAGTTATGGATGGTGGTTTGGAGTTTCTTGCTTTCTTTTTGAGCTGAACAATACCATGTGCTACTACTATCAATTCTCGTCTTGGCTTCTGTGCTCATGTATCCAAGCATGTACCAGGAAATCCGCCACTTATAGTCACGACGAGCTATCGCCCTATACACTATATTCCTGTGACGTTGACAAACCAGACGAAAAAGAACTCGCGTGCTTTGTGCAACACTTCAAGTAAATTCCAAACCAGAAGTCGGTACAGAAGGAGAGTGTAATACCCAGATCAGAAGAAGCACATTGTCCGTCATGCTGCTAAGCTGAGTGAATCCGACACAGTTGCTGGCTCTTGTGTCATGCGTTGTGCTTTAGCTTGAAACCCGATAAATTGAAGAAAGAAGACACTAAATTATTCACCCTAGACACTCTTCTATTTTAGCACCTAAACACTGGAAATTAGAACAGGCTGATTAAAAGCGTCATATCTATTGCTACCGTTTATAATTCTATTCTTATTTTGCTACAAGGTTACGTTCAAAGTAGGGAAGATCTGCATACATACTGTACGTGTTCATCGGCTACAATTATTCCTCTTCGTCCTCCTCCTCATCAAGACCTCCTTCGTCAAAGTCATCCATACCCCCTTCATCTTCGTCATCCCCTCCTTCATCGCCATAGTCTTCTTCGCCGTAGTCTTCCTCTTCGTAGTCATCGTACCCTCCTCCCCCTTCTTCACCGTAGTCATCGTATCCGCCTCTGCCTCCTTCACCGTAGTCATCGTACCCTGCTCCCTCACCGTAATCATCGTATCCTCCACCCTCGCCGTAGTCATCGTATCCTCCTCCTTCACCGTAGTCATCGTATCCTCCTTCCTCGCCGTAGTCATCGTATCCTCCTCCTTCGCCGTAGTCGTCGTAACCTCCCTCCTCTTGGCCGTAGTCGTCGTAACCTCCCGCCCCCTCGCCGTAGTCATCGTAGCCTCCTTCGTCGCCGTAGTCCTCACCAAAGTCTTGGGCCAAGTCGTCGCCGTAGTCATCTTCGTAGCCTCCTTCTATGGGTTCTGCTTCATAGGCTCCCCCTCCCTGTTGTTGTTGCCGTGCTCCCCCTCCCCCTCGTTCTGGAGGTGGTCTCTTACGAGGAGCAGCACCTGGTTTTTGTCGAGGAGGAGGAGGTTTGCCTGCAGGTGGACGCTTATGCGGTACGGTGGGTTTGGTACCCTTGTCAGTGGGTCCTGGCTTTTTCGCATTTCCTTCTTCTGCTTCCTTCTTGCCTGTCTTCGGTAACTTTTTCTCGGCTTTGGATTCCGGTTTTTTACCCTTTGCTAGTTTTGCGGGACCTTTTCCGGCATCACCCTTATTTCTCTTAGCCAGATCTTTTCTGCCAACTTTCCGAGCCGCTCCCTTCTCTGGAGATCCACCTTTGCCCGGTGGTCCGACGGCTTGTGTACCTGACTTCGGAGATATGGCTGACCCTGGCGTCTTTGTTGCACCTGTTGTTTTTGTTCTTCCAGGACTTATCCTCCCACCCAGTGTTCTTGTCCCTCCTGGAGGCCTTCTCGAGCCTGTTGTTGTCGTTCCTCCCATAGTCCTCCGTCCGCCAGGCTTTCTAGTTCTACCTGTGGTTGTGGATCTAGGTGGCATCGATGTGATGGTCGGTCCTCCTGATCTCCTCGATCTTCGTCTTCCTGGCGGTCCTCTCTGAGTTTTGTACCTGTCCAACATAACAGTATTTTGCAGTACCTTGAAAATGTATCTGGCGATTTCATCGTAATTGGGTTCTCGCTGATATTCCACGACTGCAACTTTTTTCTGCGGTAGAATGGGATCTTGCCCCGCCAACTTGTCTTGTTCAACCTGGGTGCCTCGTGCGATGCCAACGTTAGTGGAAACTGTGGAAAAAAGAATGCATTAAAAATATCCCCATCTTATACATGGATTGAACAAATTTGTCTCTTACTTGGGTGAATAATTTTTTCTTCTTTTATTATAGGAGGAGGAAGAGTCTTTTTGCTTTGCTTCTTAACATCAGGCCAGTGCCATGCTATCGCGGTGCGGTAAATAAGAGAACCAAATAACCCTCCCACGTAGGGAATTAACAGAGGAATCCAAAAGTAGAACTGGCCATCTTTAAATACATCAACTCCAAATCCAGATATAGTGTAAAACATTCTGCCCATAATATCGGAGGCTGGGTTAAACTCCGAAAAAGTTAATAAACATGTAATGTATTGCAAGCCCGCCATCACCAAACCCAAAAATATCGGTACCATGCCAGCATTTTTCGAGGAAATAGTGTTGTGTTTGTCATGGGCAACAAAGAATGCTACGGTTAGACAGGCAGCTCCTAAGAACTCTTTCCATATTAATATGAACGTTCCGTATATCGAAAAGTTTGGAGTTGGTCCAAATATCATAGCAGACTTGTATGGCTTTCTAATGTCCAGTTCTTGAATAGTTTTGCTTTGAAGAGAGTAGGCAAGCACTATCCCGAGGAACGACCCCACATACTGCCCGGATAAGTAGAAAGTAACGCTCCAAAAATCGATTATACGCCATGCCCCAAGGGCGACAGATACAATTGGATTCAAATGCCCCCCGCTTACTCCTTGAGCCACAGCAACGCCAAAGCAGTATCCTATGCCTGATCCCAGAGCAATTGCCGTGATGTCTCCATACAGCAAGTACCCAAATTTGGAGGAATCCATGCCTGCTTAAAACAAAAGACAAGGTTGTACATTGCATACTTTTTGAACTTCACCCTTATACCTGTTTGATTTTCATTATTGCCAGACAAATATCTTCCCAAAATAGCTTGCCCTTTGGCACCCTTGCAAAACAATATGAATATAGCAGTTCCAATTAGTTCCGCCAAAAATATCCTGACAGATTTCCGCTCATGCAAATCGAACCATCCAGCTTTGCTACGCCTTCGCACGATGACCGGAAGGCTATCTCTTTGAATCTGTGACTCTGTTTGAGGCATAGTAATTTTGATGTGATCCTTCGTTCCAGCCGCCTTTCCTGCAGTGTCACCGGCCTCTCCTGTCTGCACTTGACCTGAAGCGACAATTTGCTGTCCAGAGCCACCAGCAAGTAGGGCTTTCTCGTCTCCTTTTCCTCCTTCGTCCTCCTTGCCACCTACAGCTTTCTTCCCTTGAACTGCGTCTCCCTCCTTGTCTTTCTCTTCGCCTTTTTTCTTAGCATCTTTACCTACATCTGGTTTGTCCTTATCCCCCTCTTTCCCTTTGCCTTTGTCGTCGCCTTTATCTCCCTTGCCTCCTTCCTGTTCCCCGGGCTTCTTTGGACCTTCTTTGCCTTTTCCTAACTTTTTCTCACCTTTCTTTCCTTCGCCCTCTTTCTTTCCCTTGCCCTTTTCCTTCTTTCCCTTCTCTTTTCCCTTCTTCCCCTTCTCTTTTCCTTTCTTCTTCCCTTTACCCTTCTTCCCTTTCCCTTTCCCCCTTTTATCCTTCCCTTTCTTTTCTTTATCATCTTCTTTCTTTTTGTCGGATTTGGATGCATCACTACCTGTCGACATGCTCACTGATTCTGTGGTTGATTTTCCAGTGTTTTCCGATTTACTTGTAGATTTAGATTCGCTTTCGTCATCGCTTTCATCGGCAGCTGCCTCGCTTTCATCTTCGCTTTCATCTTCGCTTTCGTTCTCATCTTCGTCATCTTCATCGTCGTCTTCGTCTTCGTCTTCATCTTCATCTTCATCATCGTCTTCATCCTCATCGTCCTCTTCATCGTCCTCTTCATCGTCCTCATCCTCGTCCTCGTCCTCGTCCTCGTCCTCATCTTCATCTTCGTCTTCGTCTTCATCTTCGTCTTCATCTTCATCTTCATCTTCCTCCTCTTCCTCCTCTTCTTCGTCCTCATCCTCTTCTTCATCTTCTTCATCTTCTTCGTCTTCGTCTTCGTCACTGTCACCGTCATCTACGCACTCTTCTTCAACCATAGTCGCTTCGAAGCTTTCGTCCCCTTCCAAGTCGCGTGAAGTCACGCAAAACGATTTCGTATGACTGTTATAGGGAGGCATATTTGTAAATCACATACACTCAATGTAAAGGACACATTATCACTCTCAAAAACTAGCATAAAACAAACTATCAATTCACATATATCATCAAACATTATTTTTTTAATACAAAACAAAATAAAAAAAATAATTTTCTGTCAAAAAGCAATAAAAATTAAGTCGAAAATCGATTTCCCAAACACAACTTGAACTACTTTTAAATTTGAAATTTTTTTCTAGAAAAGCACAAATGCACAATATTTTTGATCGAGATTGTGGACACAATTGAAAGCAAAGATAAATTAGAGAACAAAGAAAAGCGCCAAGCTGTCTGCTTCACGGCGTCAATGCATATTCACAGCCTCAACGCCTTTTCTTTCCCATCATCCGGTTCTGCCTAAAAGGAACTAATGACCGTTTCTTTTCGGCTTTTTCTTGGATGGGGCAGGCCTTATTTGGCTAGATGCTAATATCAAGATGTGGCCGCTTACTACGAAAGGAGTCGGACGGACCAACCCTGCTACTACTACGCTGCTACTACTACGTCGGACGGAGGTGAAATTTATGAATGAAGTCCCTTAGTCTAGCTCCCAAGCATGGCATCATGTGTTGTTGCTAGCCGGCCTATTTCTACTCTCGCCGCTGTCGAACCCTGCCAAGAAATTTTTTTTCGGAAGTCGGGGCTTTTTTGCATTGCTTGTTGCACTTCCAAACGCCCACTTCCCAGGTCAATTAGTTGGCCAAGAGGGAAATCTTACCAAAAGAAGCCACTCTAATTGTGCGACAAGGAGACAGATTGTGGTAGACTCGTGGAAGGAGGATCTTATTTATTTTAGCCAGATGGCTCAATTGTCACAGGCCCCGCGCTCCGGGAGAGCGAAACGATCGATTCCCAAGACGGGCGGTGCTTTTTACCCCGACCCTGCCTCCAATTTCTTCTCGCCACCGCCCGCCGCCGGTGGAGCAAGAGATCCTTTCTCACGGGTTCGGCGGGAGCACAAAAGTGGGGATCCCCCTTCGAATATTGTTTTGTGCGGAACAATTGCAAGTTGATGGCCAAATTACCCCCCGTATTTCTTTTCTTGAGTCCGGGCGGGCCACCACCCCTCTTATCTCCCCTCCGCATCGCCCCTGAAAGATCTACCAACCGAAGCTCCCTCTCCATGGTAGGAACGAACGACCGCGCTACGTGGCACAGCAGAATCTACTTTTTCCTTTGAGCCTTGTCTTTATGAACAGATTTGTGTAACAGTAGCCCCTAAACGCATTATTCTATTGTTCAAACATTCATCTAAATAACTTATACGTAGTTGAAATAGGAAAAGGGGGAGCGAAGAGAACTCGCGTACTTGGACCAACCTGTACCTCTTTCACGGAGAAAAGTAGCCTAATTATCACCATTTGCGAGGGGGGAGATGGAAAGACCGTGGCCAGGTGGGAGGGAGGGGAGCTCTTCCGACTCTCGGTAGCTCTTCTTTCTCTTTCCCCTTCTCACTACCCATCCCCCCGTTACTACCTGAAACACTGAGGAGGAGGAGGAGGAACAAAGTATACCAGTATTCTTTCGCGCCACTTTGGGTCATAGATTGGCCAAGAAAAGAAAAGCCACTGTTGTTTTCAAAAGCTCCCCATTAGTTTTGAAGACATTGAACCAAAACAGTTTACCGCATCCCTCAAAATCTATTTTAGGTTTCCTCCTTTATCTTCTCCTTATGTACACTCGTTGGATTTTCCTTATTCTTCCTCCCCCAAAAACTTGGTGAGGTGTGCCTCTCCTCCGCCCCTTCCCCGCCCCTCCTTCTTTCTCTCCCTTTCTCTCCATTTTGGTCCACCTGTTCCATCTTGTGGAAACAGACGGTTGGAGCAAGCACACAACACGGTAGCCGGGCGGCGGCGGCGGCGGCGGCGGCGACCCATCACTTTAAGCGGCCGACGAAACGAAATCCCTTGAAGAGGGGGGAGGGGGGAGAAGATTGACTAAACTGAGGAGAACTATAATCAGCCAAAGGGGCAGGCGCCTATTATCGTTGGAGAGTTAGTCCAAGAGGAGGAGGAGGAGGTTGTTGCGATCGTCCAACTAGGTGGTGGTGGTGGCGGCGGCTCAAATGCATCTCATCTGGAGTCGTGACCTGTCGTTTGTGGGTGGGTAGGAAATCATCGATGCTCCGCGCAACATTTCATATTGTGCTCCTCCTTCTTTCCTTAACGCAAATCTTTATCTTTTGTGTGTCTTTGGGTTGACAAAAGGAGGGTGATTCTCAATAGCAGGGTAAGCGAACGCGACGCAGCTCATTAGACACCTGGGCAACAAAGGAGAGAGAGAGAGAGAGAGAGAGAGAGGAAAGAAAGAATAGGTCAAGGAAAAGGGAGGGAATTGAACTGAAATGACAACTGGACAAACAGGATCGAAAGATCGAATCACCAGGTTAGAAAAACCGCATCGAGAGGGAGAGAGGTAGCATTTTCTGCCACAGATGCTCCGATGTTCCTTCGGTGCGATGCTCACATGGTATTGAATTTCACTGCTGGACTTTTGACCACCACATCCAGTAGGTTGAATCCGAGGGCGAACACGTGTGTCCAAAAACAGCACACGCATCTCTCATCAATCACCTTTGTCTAGTTTCTACAAATAATCAAGAAAAAAGCTGGAGCATACCCGAAATTGCTGTTCGTGCTTTTCACAAAGCATGTTACATACCAATTACACAAGGTTGTCCCTCCTAAGTTTTCTCAGCTTTAGATGCTTCATCTCTGCACCACAGTGGTTTCTTGAAGTCCAGTCCGAGGGATCGAGTACAAAGTTTGCGTCGCCGGTCTTTCGCGGCCCGATCCCCCGATTCGTCCGTCTTTCGCAGGGGGCGGACGGAACAGTGGAGGTAAGGAGGGGAGACGAGGAAGATTTCTTGGTTTTTGTCGGCAAGTGGCGGGGAGAGCGCGGAGAAAGGAAGAACGGATCCAGCTCGGTCGGTCCGAGTCTCTCGGAATAATTTGACTCGAGTCGCCGGAGGAGACAGACGAAAACTTCCTCTTTGTGACACTGACACTATCTATTGGTTCATTCTACTCAGGCATTATCAATTGTACTCTTGTGCCTACGAAGGAAGTGCTTCTTCCTACGAAGAATATCTGCACTGCTGTTGAAATTTGCGAAAAAGATGTTTAAGCAGTGCAGTAAATCGAAAAGTGCCTTGAAACTGAGTGCACTTGTGGCGCTCCTGCTACTGAACTTGCACGTCCGCGGCTTCGGCGCAGGGACGGCCTCCGCCGCCTCCGCCGTCACCCCAGAGCTGGCCCAGAAGCTGTCCAAGGCACACTTCGAGTTCACACTGGACCTCTACCGCGAGCTGGCAAGAGCTTCTCCGCCGCCGCGGCCGCCACCGAAACACGCCGCTCCCGGGGAGGCGAAGGAGGAGGCGGAGGAGGAGGTGGGCAACCTGCTTTGCTCCCCTTTCAGCCTGTACTCCACCCTGTCCATGCTCTTCCTGGGCACCTCCTCCTCCTCCGACTCCTCCCGCCAGCTCCGCGCAGCCCTCCACTTCAACTCCGTCTCGTACGTTGACGCCCACACCGCCTTCGGGCAGGTCTCCCGCTCCTTCGCCGAGGACAGATACTACTCGCGGTCCGTTCGCTCTGCCAACGCCGTCTTCGCCGCCGCAGGGACCCCGCTCTCGCCGCACTACGCCAGGGCACTGGCCCAGTTCTACCGCTCAAGGGTGGAGGAGCTAGAATACACCGAGGGGAACACAGCCGAAGGGGTCGTCAACGAGTGGGTGGAGGACCTCACCGATGGCGCCGTGAACAGGTAGAGCTTTTTGCATGATAAAGTTTACTAGATCGAAAGATGGGTACTTTGCGGTAAAAAGTAATATTGGAAGGCCTCCACATTGAGACCCGGAAGGGTGCTCTACGCCCGGAAGTAGCAGGAGAAGGAGCAGCAACAGCAGCAGCTGCAACAACAACATTGATTATTAAAAAGTTTTCTTTTCCCGCTCCATAGGATGCTTGACCACAGCCCTCCGGTCGACTCCGAGCTCCTGCTGGTGAACGCCCTGTCGATCAGCACAGAGTGGCTGCTTCCCTTCGACCCAAAAGACACATTCGACAAGGGGCTCTTCTTCCTCCCAGGAGAAAAGAGGTAGGAAGTCGGAGTGTGTGTTTGAGTTGGGGAGGGGAAATCGAAGAAGAGACAAACGCGCCGCCTCTCTCCCAGCGGGAGAGAAACGATGATGCATTAGGGATGATGGGAAAAGGAAAGGTGGTGGAAGGGGGGGATAATTGAAACGGCGCCATCGTCGGTCCCGCACTCGGTCAAAGTAGAGGGGCCCACCCTGTCCCTACCCCAACCAAAACAAAAGAAAAAGCCCTGTTCCCTCCGAAAGGACCTGTTCCCCTTCTTCTTCCCTCTTTTGACTCGAGTCGGTGTCCTTCTCTTTTCCCCCTCCCGGATGCGGAACTGTCCCCCCCCTTCCCTTCTCCTCCCCTTCCTCCCTCTCCTGTACCATGAGACTGATTTAGCCTTTAGCGGTACCTCCCCCTCCTACCTCACTACGCATTGTGCCCATATGGGCATCATCACACCTCCCTTACCCGATCTCCTCTTCCCTCATCCGCCGCCGTCTCCGCCGTCGCTCTGGCGCCACATCTCATTTGGCGAAGAAAGGGGCGAAAGGGAGCCCATCCATAGCTCACCACCACCACCGTGAATTGCAATCGCCGCCGCCGCCGCCGCCTCTTTCTTCCATTTGTGTGCCGTCGCCGCGGCGCCACAAGTTTTAATGACAGACGATTTTGATTGTGTGACCTCTTGGCCCGGAATTGGGAGCTGCTAGAAAAATTCGGACGAGATCGCGCTAAGGGAATATACATATACACTATACAGTGGAAGATGCCGTCGCACATATATTTGGCTTTTTGCGCTTTCTGCTTTTAATTCCCATAATTTGATGTCGGACGCTCAATCAATCGGCGCAATTACGTCCAACGCTTCCGTAAGAGCACCAATCAATCAATACCTCGACTTCCTAGGCTAGAAATCCCCATGATGTCCGGGCGCTTCGATCTCCCCCTTGGCCACAACTCTGACCTGGAGGTGCGGGTGCTGGAGATCCCGTTTGCGCAGCGCAGGGTCTCTCTCTTCGTCTTCCTGCCGGACGACCCCGCCCTGGGCGCCCTGGCAAAGCTGGAGGGACAACTTACGTCAAAGAACGTCAAGAAGCTACTATCCACATTGGAGGTAAGAAAAAAAGGACATTTTTATGTTCAGCGTTTTTGAAACACTTTCCTTCGACGCTGTTTCAGGACCAGACTGTGACGGTCCGCCTTCCCCGCTTCCGCGTCTCCGGCGAGGCCGCGGTGGAGGAGGCGCTTAAAGGCGGCCTGGGCGTCACGGACCTCTTCGACCGGAGTAGAGCCGACCTCAGACTCATGACCGACAAGGAGGGAATCGTGCTCTCCTCCGTGGCGCACAGGTGGGTTAATGCAGCAGCAGTACAGTACTGCAGCAGCAGCAACAACAGCAGCAACAACAACAGAAGTAGGAGGGGCAACAGCAACAACAGCAAGCTACCAATTTCTGTTTTCGTTTTTTTCAAAGCTTTTTCCTACATAGATTCCTTCCCCATTATAGCTACGTGTAAAAGTGTGAATGTTTTTATGTACAGTACTTCTTCTCTGCATTTCCGGTAGTTACACGTCTATTTTCACCAGGTCTGTGCTGGAAGTATCAGAAGGCGGAGGCGATACGGCCCGGCGGGAAGAGGGCAGCAGCGCTAAATCCTCCTCCTCCTCCTCCTCCATCCTGGGCGAGCAGTACTTCGAGGTTGACCACCCGTTCCTCTTCATGGTGTGGGACTACTACAGCGGGATGGTCCTGCTTATGGGCAGGGTGGTGCACCCGGAAGTAATCGCAGGCGAAACGGAAGAAATTCATAATTGAAATCGGGCCGCTCAAGCCAAGCCACAAATTCACGAACGAAGCTTTACAGCTTTTGAAGGACGTCTCCCCCAAAATGTGTGATATATAAATACCTGTATCTCTGAACTCTATATTTCTAACTATTATAATATATCAGCGTACAACAACTGACAAGATCTTTTCGATTCGTTTTTGGGCTTTTTTGTGAGAGCTGGAGCCTTTTCATGGTTATTATTCGTCAATTTGTTTTGCGTTCAGGCGTTCACTTAAGTTTGGCTATCTTTCACAAAACAAGCACCGTCCGCCGTAAAACGAAGGCAAAACGCCTCGTATGAGAGGTTTCAAGAAACAGCATTCTTCCCTTCCGAAACAATTCAAGGTCACTTTCTGCGACATAAGAGGAGAGCTGCGTGCGTGGAGATAAGTAATTTGACGATGTCATCCGCTTTCATGTAAAGATAAGAAGGACACTGAACATATAGGGAAGGAAAGCTTCAGTTAAGAGTATGTATGAATTAGTTTAATTTAGGAAAAGCACTCCTCTACCCTTCCTTTTCAGTTTTCACTTACACTTCTCCCTTTTCTCCTCCTCCTTTTCTGAAGAGAATCCCCTCCTACGTACAGTAAGTGGAGGGCACTCTAGCCAGCCCGAGAGCGGCCGGCCCAGCCTTGTCAGCCCGCAATCTCTGCGGAAAAACGTAAACATAGGAGTAGACAGGATTGAACAGGAACGTCACTTGGACGGCCGCACCAAGCAAGGACGGAAATTATCCAATCCAAGACCGCGACGCCGACGCCGAGCGACGCCGAGCGAGGGCGGGAAAGGAAGGAACACTTCGCGTTCGCCGCAAAAAAGTGGGACATCTGGCCTCCCTCAACAACAACAGCCAAAAGTTTCATCGGGGATCATATCTGGAAAACAAAACCATTTACCTGTTGGCCATAGCTGAGGTGAGACAGGTGATTCAGTTCGGTTCCACACATAACTGTTTCTCAGATGAGAAGAGGATTCTGAATGGTGCAATTCCAAGAAAACTATTCACGTATATCCAGCTACCTGATACAAAGTTATCCTGAGCCGTAAATTGCTGCTGTAGCTTTTCCAAGCCACCCTCTACTACTGGCAATAATGACTTGGGAATCAAGCGAAGTAACGCATTCTAGGAGCCACCGATCTTCTCACCGACGCCAACAGCAGCAGCAGCAACATCAACAGCAGCAGCAGCATTACGGCGGTAGCAGTTACTGGCAAAACCTCCAGCAGCAGCAGCAACAACAACAGCAACAGAAGTATCACCACCAACAGCGGGAACAGCAGCAGCAACAGCAAC
>JAAUYJ010021399.1_pt1 | contig 14076 bp, 16 predicted proteins | sample 7278031 | NCBI WGS metagenome assembly JAAUYJ01 (sample SAMN14350222, study PRJNA611818) | marine sediment metagenome | isolation source: surface marine sediment (1.8m) | place: French Polynesia: Moorea | collected 2018-08 | reverse complement strand
GATCCCCCTGTACATGATGGCGACGGCTGCGGAGGTGTACTCTCCGCTGGTAGGGTTCACGTTCTTCACATAGATATCTATCCCCTTGGTCTGGAATTAATTGAAAACTAACGTCTCTTTATATCATGCCACCAGGGGGTTGACAAATCAGGAAAAAATGGTTTTTTTCTAATTTGCCTTTTATTCAGTTTATTTCTCACTTTGTCCTGGAACACCCTCCTGCCCTGGTGCCCAATGGGGTCCTGGTTGATCTTGATGACGTTCTTGTTGGTGAGTATGTCCACGAACTCTGAGCCGATGTCCCTGAGGTCGTTGGACATGATGAGCGGCGCCGCCAGCACCGACCAGACGGCCATCTGCACACGGGACTGGTCCCTGCTCAGGGCAAAGTTGCCGATGATGAGCATGTCGGGGTCGTTCCAGTTGCCAGGGCCGGCGTACTGGGCGAAATCGTCCTGAGAAAATATAACTGTTCCTTTATTTTGCATCGGTGCAGCAATATCAAAAAAAATTCGCCACAGATAAGTGCACCTGGTTGTCTCCGTAGTGGTCGATTATGTTTAGCACGTCCGCCCAGCTGTCCTGTATGTCCCCGTAGTTCCTCCATAGGTTGCACGACTCCTGGATGGCAGGGTAGTCTGGGTCGCTGATGTAGGCGGGCCAGGAGCAGGAGTAAACGATCGGACGGCCGGTCTCGTTAAGGTAGCGGCCGAACTCGGGGTAGCCTGAAATTGGGGGGAATTGAAAATAAGCAAGGGAAAAGACGGACCATCATTTTGATTCACCTTCATCGTACGTCTCCGCATCAGCGTAGCATCCGTCCAGCTTGACGTAATCTACCCCCCACTCCGCGAACGTCTGCGCATCCGTCTCCAGGTGGCCGAGGACGCCAGGGTATCCAGCGCAGGTGAAGTTGCCGTAGTCCTCGTAGATGCCGAACTGCAGCCCCAGGTCGTGCACGTAGTCCGCCAGGGCGGGGATGCCGGAGGGGAAGCGGACCGGGTCAGGCTGGAGCTTGCCCTCATCGTCGCGCTCAGAGGCGAGCCAGCAGTCGTCGACGATGATGTACTACGTACAGCAGGTGATCAGGGAAGTGAAAGACAATTTGTGATGATGCATATACAATTGAACGCCTTCTCCTAATTCTGCAAAACAGTTCTAACCGATATTCAATTTTTGGCATTCTGAAATGTGAGAGTCGTTGTTAACTGTTTTATACCTCGTATCCTGCGTCTAGGAACCCCTTGAGGACCATCTGCTCCGCCTGTTGCTTGATGAGGTCTTCGCTGATGCAGTTGAGCGGATCGTTGACGCAGTCGGTGTTGCAGCGGAAGCGCTCCCAGGTCATCCAGCCCATCGGAGGGGTCAGGGCAAGGCCATTGTCAAGGGAGGACGAAGGGGCGAGGAACAAGAACAGGAGGAACAGGAGGAGGAAATGCCTCGCCATGCTAGGAGCTGTGAGTGGGAACAATATCAGAGAACTTTCACTGTGATTGAGATGTTTCGTTTTTTGAAAGTATTGTATTTGCCGGTGATGTCTTTCAATTTTCTCGCTTGACAGATATATGCTCTCTCGTTCTACTGACCTGGATTTCTTTCTGCTGTAATCTCGGTCAGTCTCGACTTCATGCGACAATTCACAAGGGGGCAATTGAATTGCTGGCTTGTTTGCTGGCAAAGATAGTGCGACAACTACTTCAATTAAAGGGTAGATGTGTGATAAGCCGAATAGAATTCAACTCAAAATGCGTCGAATTTTGCTTCGTCTAATTGACCTGGAGGCGCTTTCGCGTTCAATGCCAATGGTACAAAAAAGCAGCGGGATCACTTATTGGAACTCATTGTTTCTCTCACTGGATTGTCTTGAATCTCAGGTGAACGCCGGTTCCATCAGCTCAATCAACAGGTGACCCACGGCTTCTTGTTCCGATGCAGCAGCTGGAGTTCTCAGACGTTGGACAAGTTCAAGGAAACGGGTTTCAAGGAGGGAGACTCTCCTTCTCCGGCCGACGTCTATTGTTTTCCTTTCTAGTTTTCTTCCTCCATTCCTCTGTAGTGTTCACATTGTGTCAGTGCATCCTCCTACACTACTGTTCCAGTGCTCCAAGGGGTCAAGGAACTTGTAACTGGAGACGGCGTAGCAGCAACAGATGGAAATGGGAAAAGTGCTCCGATTGTTCGAATTTCTGGGCAGTTTTCTTTCCCTCTTAATTGCTGCTTTTGTTCTCTAAAAGCGAGATGTATCCCTGACCCTTTAATTAAGGGCGTAGTTTTCTGCTGGCGCCAGAAATTACAGACACACACGAGTGGAGAAGGGGAGAGGGAAGAACAAAAAGAGGTGGAAGAAAAGAGTAGGTCACACACATGCTCCATCCTCCCTAGCTCGCGAAGAAGAGAAGGCATCAGGTGGAAAAGAGGGAAGAAGAAGAAAGAGAAGAGGGGGGAAGCAATTACAAAGTGCACCTCAACCACCGACGAAATGAACGGAGGCAGCAGAGACAGACAGACAGGCGCATGGTGATGCCTTCCTCCTCCTTCCCTGCATGATGATGCATGCGAAAAGAAGTTTTTGAGGGCAATAATCGCTGCCACCACCTCAGGAACTTGGAACAGGCAGCAGGAAAGAACTTATCTCCGCAAATCTTTCCCCGTCCCATATTTTCATTTTCTGTGATTGCGTGCGGCGCAGCTAGGAGGAGGGGGAGGAAGAAATAACGGGTAAAGGAGAAGGAAGGAGCAGTCACATAAAAAAGTCAAAGTCAGAAGAATGATGATGATGAGCCTGCATCTTCGCTTCCTTCTTTCTCGGAGGAGGGGGAGGAGGAGGAGGGCATAATATCCTGCGGCGAGCAAAAAAGTTCGTGTCCTCATTCCAGTTTCCCCTTTCCTCCAGCTCGCGGGGGGGAAGGAGGAGATTCAAACTGCGGAATGAATCGAATCTGGGCCCCTCTTTCATGGTGGTCTCACGCAAAAAGGGGGAGGAAGGAAAGAAGGGAGCAGCACTACACGTGGGAGAATGAGGAGTTGAGGACCACCTCGGGCGGAGGAGATATCGGAATAAGAAGGGGCGGTTCCTTCGATCCTACGATGCCGAATCATGAAGAGTTGGTTTCGAAACCCATTACGGGCGGTTGCGATACTGGGTGCTATGAATCTTTATTGAAAGCGACTCACAAAGTCGGTTAATTAAGTATTACATTCATGAATCATCACATCTTTGAGTGTACTTCCTCTGGATACTTTTTATATAGCTGAGTAGGTCTGTCTGAATCGTAGACGTGTTTGTCGCGTGGTGTGAGAAATAAACGAGAAAAGAGCACGTTAATATTGTGTTTGACAGAGTCCGAATTGCACTGCAACCACCTTTCTTCTTCTTCATTAATTATGTACCTAAAATATATATATTCGTGCACTCCACATATTTTTCCGTGCATTCTCTCCAATGTCCATTAATTAGTGCATAACCCTGATGTAGGGCGGCATCCCCCGCTGCATGATGACGTGAGGCCCCCTCCTTGTTCCTGGAGGAGGGCCTGGGGGAGGCGGAGGGGGAGGAGGCGGGGGACCCCTGGCAGCCAAGATATGGCCGTGGGGAGGGGGAGGGGAGCCCCTCTTCACAGCCAGGAGAGGGGTGCCAGAGGTGGAGGAGCCCCCGCCGCTGGCGCCGCCCACCGCCACGCCGGCGAAGAGACCCCTGGCGCGCGCCCACAAGGCGCAGGCGCACACCAGCGCCAGCAGCAATACCAGCAGCAGCACGCTGAAGGCCACCAGCAGCCTTGGAGGTGAGACGCACATCAGGTTGGCGGAAGATGCCTCTGGTTGACTCGTCTCGTCTAGTATATCTATCCTTGTCCTCCTGAGTAACTCTTGCTCCTCGAACGCCTCCCTCACCTCCTCCTCCTCCTCCGCGCCCAGCAGCGACTCCTCCTCCTCCTCCTCCCTCCCCTGCTCCTCCGCTGCCGTCCACGCTCTGGCAACGATCCCCTGCGGCCTGCTGTTGTTCCTGTTCCTGCTGTTTCTCCTCCTCCCGCTCTTCCCCTTCCCCCTGGACACCTCCGCGTGCGTCTGCAGCCAATATGCGTTGATCACCTTCCCCCTGTCCGCCATCAAGCCTCCGCTCTGCTCTCCTCCGCACCTGGCCACAGGGCAGTTCCCCCCGCAGACCAACACCTGGCACCTGACGGACATCCTGCCTCCTCCGCCCCTGCTGCTTGACGAGGAAGAAGGTCTGAAGGCTGGGAAAGATGTCCTAAGCGCCTTGACGCCAGTGCGGGAGTTGAAGGCGGCGGAGAAGTCCGGGAGGAGCTCTCTTCGGACGGAGCATCCGGAGCGGTCGGTCAGGCGGATCACGTCGGAGGCGTCGGAGGTGGAGCCGCCGAAGGCGAAACAGGTGCCCACGGAGGCGTCTCTCCCCGCTGCCTGGCGAAGGCGGAGCACTAGGGATACCTTGAAGAGAAAAAATGGTCGCAAATTTATCATCGTGCTTTGCACTGTTCGTAGGCATATGGTAATTATACCTCGTCTCCCTCCTCCAGATCCGTTCCTCCCCCTCCATCCTCGCTCCCCGGCCACTCCAGCTCCATCCAGGCGGCGTCCCCCTCCTCCTCCTCGTCTTCAACCTTCTCCTCTTCTTTCTCCACCTTGCCGCCGCCGTTGTTCTTCTCCACCCAGACGGGGGCTTCAGCGATGACGTCCAGGTTGGAGTCGACCAAGTTGGACACAATGGCGTCTTCCTCGTGGACAAAGCTGCGGAGTAAACTCTGCTGCTCGCTCTGCTGCTCCTGTGACTGAATCTGATGCTCCTCCTCTTCCTCCTCGGGCAGAACCCTCTGCTTCTTGGTCCTGCTGCTGCCGTACTTGCTGCTGCCGAACTTGGAGGTGACCTTGACGTTCCTAACGACCTGCCCTCTGTTGCTGCCGTTGTTCCTCCTCTTCCCGCTCCCGTTCCTCCTCCTTCTCTGGTGCGGCGTCACCACGGCCACCTCCTCCCCCGGCAGGCACTGAACCAGGAACTGCTCGTCGATCACCTGCGGAGAGAAGGCGTGAGAAATAGAAACTCTTTCTTTATAAATGGCATCATCCTAGATTACGACTTCTCTGTAGACCCTGCAACGGAGGGGCCATTTATTTCTTCACACACATATGTCGCCTCTGGCCGTTCGTTGCCATACACAATATCAGCCAAGATTTCTCCTCCATCACAAATACGCAGCAACAGCGTCGCCGCAACCGTCATCTTCCTCCCTTCTCCCGTTTTTTCCCGGCAAAAAGTCCCTTTTCACTCCACCCACCGCCGCCGTCACCTCCATCATAACTGTTTTCTCCTTGATCGCTCGTTTGCCTTCACACTAGCCTCCTCCGAGCTCATGTTGCAGGATTTATGTCTGTGCAAAATCATCCAAGCATGCCGCTGCTAGTGGAGACGGTGGTGTGGAAGCAAGAAGGCGTTCAAAGGAAAATGCAAACTTATAAGGGGAAAATCCAGATTTTTGTTAGAAGGAGAAAGGGGACTTCCCATATTTTCCGTCCCTCCACCACCAAGCTCCGCCTTTTTGCCTTTCTTGGTCATTATTGCCGCGTCAGTTTAAGGTGACCAAAGAAGAAGAAGAGAAGGAAGGGGGAGGAAGAAGCCATCTGTCAGTTTCTTCCTCTCCATGCACCACCGAATCAGAAAAAGAGGGGAGGAGGGGTGTAGGACAAAGTGGCCCATTCTGACATGTGGTAGTACTACGTACCACCCCTTCTCGACACTACTACTCCTTGCTTCTTCTTTTAAGAGGCCGACCAGCCGTGAAAGAAGAGATCCCTTAGATTAGAGGTATTCGCCAGCCGCCAAGCTCTGAAGAAAAAAGTTCAATGCAATAGTAGTAAGGCTGCTTTCTTCGATGCTTTTGTCTGATTAGGATGACGTCCACGTTTGATTGGGGAAGGAAAAGTGCAAGTTGGGTGGGGCAGGGCGCTCGGTCGAGCATGTGGTGTCACACCAGCGTTCAGGGGTTCTCCTCTCTGCCCAACCACCTGTTGATATTCAATACCTTCTTTCTACTGGCATACTGTCAAGACAAGACGGCGGAGTATACGAAACTGCAATGCACCTCCGGGACATGAACCATTCCTCACATATTGCACACAGAAGACGAATGGGACTTAGTTTTGACATGACAGATTGGTGACACGGCGGGCTGCGCACAGCGGACGACGGCGGAGAGATGAGAGTTGCAAAACAAATCACTGCTTCCTGCCGATCTACCAATCCTTCACCTGCTGCACGAATGGGTCGTGCTGGACGTAGACGTCGACCTCTGTCCCTCCCCCGCTCCTGGCCTGGCTGCGACGGATTCCGCACTGGCGGGCGGGGCCCATGTGAAGCTCGGTCACCTCGACGTCCCAGCGGCCGGAAGACCTGAGGGAGGGGAAACGAAAGAACGCTATAAAAGAATGCAGAAAAGAGAAAGAGAGGTTTCGCACGTTTCGTCTTCGTCTTTTCTACTGGTGCCGCTACAGCCAAAGCGCAATTTTTTCGCAATGGAGAAATTATACAGTACGGTAGGCTTCCCAGCAAAGGCATAATTTTCTCGCCTCTCAAAGAAAGGAAAGTGAGGGCCCAATTACTTCTTCTCCCACAGCCACAATTTCTTCTAGCTTTCGCGCTCTGCCCAGACCGATTTTCTTTTTTTCCCCGGAAATCCCCCTTTTATACCTGCAGGTGGAAGGGTGCTCCCTTGAGTATACAAGCCCTTCGAAGGCACTGCTCCTCATCCTCCGTGGGTCAGTGTCCTGTTTCATCTGCACCCGAACATCGATGGCCGTTCCCCCCAGGCTGCAGCGGGCCTCCAGGTCAACACCTTCTTCGCCGCTGACACAAGTCAGCAGCGAGGCCGCCGCCGCCGCCGCCACCAGACCGGCAAGCAGATACCGGTGCCTCATTCCAAAGGCATTCCTCGAAAGCGTCATTTTTTTTCTTTAGTGTCTTTTAGATCTCCGAAGATTGCGTATGAGATGAACGTAGAAGAAGAAAAGAATTCCTACAGTTTTTTTCCGGTTTCCGACGAAACTTTCGCCTTCCGCCCGTCCTCCCGCTCTCGGCTCGGGCCCTCAAAGCTGCACTCAAAGTAGGAATATCTGCAGGAGAAGAGGAGGAGGAGAGGCTTGAGCGCCTTTCATAACTTTTTCTTCCTCTTCCGATCACGACTCCTTTTCCTATTTCCTCTCGCTGCAGCAGAGAAGACAGAAGTGGCCAAGAAAAGGGCGTTCGTCCGTAAGTCACGAATTTCCCTTCTTCCTTTTCCTCTTTTGGGGTTTGATTTTCAGGAGAGGCCCTTTCTGACAGGATTTTCCCTCTCTCTTCCTCGCCGCACTCACACGCTGGCCAAACACTGCCTATACTCCTCTTCCTCCTCTTCCTTCCTCCTTCGTCAATTTTCCTTTCCTCCCACCTCGTTTCTTCTTCCACTTTATAATTCCTCCCACCCACTCTTCCACTCACAGTTTGAGTTTTTCTTAAAACGAAGAGCCACCGCCGCAGCCACCTGAGGGGGGAAAGGGCCTCCTCCTAATCTAATTTTCCCAATCTCCTCCTTCCCGTTAACCCCCTCCTCCGCACTTTCGTTTATAACGAGCTCTCTCCTTCACTCGGATATGAATGCAAAAGGCCCCTTATTTCCTCTTTCCGCCTCTTCTCGCAGCTGACAACAGGCGGAAACGGCAATCAACCACACACCGAGCAAGAAGGAACACTATTCTTTCCCTCCTCTTCCGTCAGGGGAGTAATAAGAGGAACAGATTTTTCCTTTTCCTGCCAGGAAACAATTTTCTTCTTTTTCCTCCCTCGATCCGTGCTTTGGTCAGCCCAGTCGTTGATCGTCGTCGTCGCCGGGCCCCTGACTGACTTTTCCCTTCTTCCTCTCCTACTCCCTTCCTTCTTCCTCCCCTTCCTCTTTTTTTCCACCACCGTTTTCTCCCTCCGCACACACAGAAGGGGGAAGAAAGGAGGAGGGGAGAAGGGAGCGGTGGCGGCTTCGTCGGAGGAGGCGGAGGAGGGCGGCGACTGGCGAGCACTCTTTCCCCCTCTTCTTCCTCCTTCTCCAAAGCCCAGAGGCCCTTTTCCTTTTTCTCCTATCCCCCCTCATACATTTTCCCATCCTATATAACGCAATGAGACGAGGGAGGGGCTTTGGACGTAGGTACGTGCTCCCCCGCTGGTTACATGGTGGCGGGGCTATTAGTCACACCACGGGAAGAATCCAGAGGAATACCGTGATGTGCTCATCCATATTCTCTCGGAAAAGAGTATCTCTCGGAGCATTTCCCGAATGTGGTACACATCCCTCCTGGCAAGGCCTTCTCCTCCCTCTAATTTCGACACAGTTTCTCCCTCCTCCCGATCCCTCTCGGCGAGGTCTTGTTACACATTTTTCTCTCCAGACCACATCGCCACCTTGCCCTTCCTTCCCTTTTTATATTTTTGCGCCAGACTTGGCTGCTCCTTTCCTTCCCCCTTTTGGTAAAATATGTCTTTATCTTGAACCTGAGCCTGGAGCCGCGCGGCTGCGATTATTTTTCTCAGTATGATACGGGATTGTAGTAGTTCAGAGATTGCTAATTTCCCAGGACATTCAGACCATGGCATGATAGTGGGACATTGTAGTCAATTTGACAGAAGCAACGGGAATGGGGGAAAATTGCTTTTCAGGCTATGATGATCTAGCCGGAGGGAAGTGGCTTTTGTCTAGCCTAAATTAAGCCAGTCAGCCGTCCTGGGAAGACGTAGTAGAAGAAGAGGGTTACTGCTGTGGCATGGCACAAAACAGAGCGGATGAGGAGATTTGACTTGTGCAATGTTTGACCGGGGTAAACACCTCCTCCACTATTCCCTTTCTCCCTTTTTCTCCTCCTCCCGTTTCGCAAGCTCCTCACTGATGGGGACAGACTTTACAATTAGGTGGTCGAGGGGAAAAAAGGTGGTAGGTAAAAAAACCCCTCAGCATTCTGATTATCTCTCTTTTTGGAGCAGCTCTGGCTATTTTCCAGATACGCAATTTCGCCGGGAAAAAAAGAGGAGGCTTCTCCGTCGTCGATCCGATCTGTCATGTTTTCCGTGAGTGAGGGGGCGCGAGATTAATTCCACCTCCGCCTCTGCACCGAGAGGGAGAAGCAAGCTCGAACGTTGTAGTTTCTTTTCTCCCGTCGCTTTCCAATTCCCGTGAAAAAACCGGAGCTGAAGAGAATCACGCGACGCGGAAAAGATAGAAGGGGAGGAATTTCGAACGCGGAACAACCGGGAATTGGGAGGGAGGAAAAAAGTCAGCAACATCATTCCGTACATGCAAGGGGTACGTTTGTACCACAACATGTAGGAAGGGGGTATTTTTTCCTAGGAAGCAAAGGGAAGAGGGGGAGGATTGACGTGTGGTGCCTGTGTGTACTGAGCATGGAAATATTTTTCCCCGTTGTTTTTACCCCGTTCTTCCGGAGCTAGGTAAGGGTGCAGGAAAATAGGAACGGAGTTCAACGATTACCATAGAACCATCTCGGTAATTGTCGTACTGCTTTGTTTATTCGGAATTTTTTGGCTGTTTCTGTTGACGCAAGATACGTTTGGCATATGCATGTTGAAATCAAGCCCTGGTTGCATGATATTCTGATATGTTCTTCCGCTGCCAACCACTGCCTCCAGAATGTTCTGCTTGTCGGCAAAGGAAAGGGGTTGGATTTGACTGCGAGCATATTGTAGTACGTCGCATACTGGATGTGTTGAGCGTTTGCTTGGAGTAGGAGAGGCGGCTTGTTCAGAAAATAGAGATACTTTGCCCTATCTGCTTCATAAATTTCAACCCTTTTCTTCTTCGCGTTGGATCTTAGCTTCCACTGACTTGATGCAGCGCTGTTACGCAATGTTATCATCCTGCCCCCTTCTTTTTCCATCCCCGCTCAAGGCGACTTTTTTCGGACCGTGAAACATTTCCCCCTCCTCTCTCCTCCCTACCCGGCCTACAAATCATCCTGCATGCTCAGCAATGGGTTTCCCACCAGTTTGGTTGTACCAGCTCGGCCTAAGTGCACTTGAGTCAGTGCAACTTGGACAATATTTTATTTTATTTGTATTCAAACTTTTTCGAGAACTATCCAGCCAACCAGTCCACTGTACGCCAATCACTGAAGGATTTTTTGTCTGTTTTTGGGCCCTCACCAGACCTGTTCCTACAGCGCGATAAAAACAGCAAGGTCCGTTCGTTGTCCGTCACTCCTCGATCCTTATTCCTTACTCAGAATATTGGGGCATCTTTTCCCGCCAAAGAGACGTAATCAAGTGAGCGAGAGGAGCAAGAACACAAAAGATGCGCCGGCGGCCTCTTTGTAAGCATTGCTGAATCTTACATTGGTGATTTCAACGCCCATAAAATTTCATGCACTATTTTAGTGTTTTACCGGCTTTGTGCGATCGGTGTTCCCCCAAAGCTTTTTTTGCACTTTCTGCTGTACTGCGTTTGTGTTCTCCTTCAGTTTCGAAACCGGTTTCAGCTCGCAGTTTTCCTGTTTCGCGAAATCCGAGATTTGACAACGTTTTGTAATGTAAAAAAATTTGTCCGCTAAAAGTTGTACGTCAACCTGTGACCATTCGCAGCCTTCTCCGCAACTCAAAAAAAGTTCAGCCTGTCCGTACACTTTCAACCCCAATGATGAAGGCGAGACTCTGTCTGCTCCTTTTTGTGCAAAAAGATCTCTGCTGAATCGTGTACAAATTGAATGTTTAAATGTTCCATTTCTTTATATTTTTTGAAGACATTACGTTTTATGTAATTCATTCTTAGGTGGCAATGACATATTGCGTGACGTCTTGAAAATAAGCCCCATTTTTTGTCGTTTATCGCCCTCCGTTTCTGTGCGTTGCCCTCTCGCGGTACCAGGGTAGGGAGGGAGGGAGTGGAGGGAGAGGAGGGAGAGCCCCAAATGAGATTGGTCTTCTTTCTTCGTTGGTGCCGGCGCCGATTGGACGAGGCAAGCAAAAAAAGAGTTTGCTTTTGTTCGCTTTTTCACCCTCGGCAATAAGCACGGGGATAAATTTTGAGGACTCGCAATGTTTTAAAGCATGTAAAGTTTTCATGGAACAACCGGGATGAATTTTATTTAAACACCAACAAGAACTCTTTTCAACTTTTGACTGTTTGGCTGACAGTGGTCCGTCGGTGGTGTTGCCTCATCGTCTCTCCCTCCCTCCCCTCTAGCTGAGATCATGCAACAGGGTCGTCGAGTCCGATCGTTGACCAGCCCAAGGCTTCATACACGGTCTTTGGCGGCATCGTTTTTTCGCTTCACATCCTTGGTTTTCTTCAGCACCTGCCCATGTATCCTATACCGAATGCTCCCAAAGTGGTTGGCTGGTTGGGGTATACTATACGGCGGCTCTCCCACGTAATCTCCCGTCGTGGCACAAAAAACGTCCGCCGTCCTTAGTTTCCTCCTCGACCCAAGCGCCGCAGCAACTCAGACGAGTTTGTTCCGAGGAGGAACTTTGTACCATTGGCGTACATCCAATAATCCCTTTGGTTTGACCCACCATGCCTCCCAACGAGACCCGCTCCCGTGATCTCCCTCCTCCCCCCTATCCACCCCCCTTCGAAAAGAAGAAGAAGAACCAGGATGAGGAGGACGAGGGTTCCGCCGTCAAACGTTCTCACGACTCCTACCGCCCCCTCCTGGACAACTTCAACAGGAGGATCAGCATCTACCAGTGGATCAAGGGAAAGGTCAAGGACGACAACATCGGGTATTTTGCTTAAATTTTGTTTTACAGTTTGCGGGAAAACATTTTTTATTTGTTAGCCCCGATTACTGGCGCGTTGAGGACAACCTTTACGACCTGTCTTCGTTCTCCGCGTCTCACCCTGGCGGGGCGGAGTGGATCGACCTGACGCGCGGAACAGACATCACCGAGGCCTTCCACGCATCCCACCTCTTCATCGGGAGGGCGGAGGAAGTGCTCAAAAAGTACCTGGTCAGGCCATGTCCGGAGATACCAAGGAACTCCCCCTTCACATTCCACAAGGATGGATTCTACTCAAAGTAATATATTCAAATCGTTTCATGTTTGAAAGAAGGTTTCTGTATGCGGGGAAAAAACATCCTGCAAACCCCTGCGTTTTCAGGCTTCGCTCCCGCGCCGCCACCGCCCTGAAGGACGTGGGCACCGGCCCCACTCGCAAGATGCTCCTGATCGCCGACTCCCTCGTCCTAGCCTTCCACCTGCTGCTGGTGGCGGCAGGGCTGGCGGGCTCAAAGGTCCTTGCCCTGGCGGCCGGATTGGTCCTGGGTATGCACGTCTCCACCGCGCACAACTTCCTCCACCTCAAGGACAAGACGGCCGGGTTCAGGCGTTACTACCTGGACCTGGCCGCGTTCAACTCGACCGACTGGCGACTCCTACACTTCCTCTCCCACCACCTCTTCACCAACACCTACAACGACTTTGAGGTCCAGTCGCTCTACCCGCTCCTAGACTTCAACGCCAACAAGGAAAAGGGATTCCTGCACAGGCACCTCTCGGGGTAAGTGCCTGGTAGGGTTTGGGGCACCTGAATACAAATTGATTCTGTTTCCATATAGCATCTACTACCACTTGGTGTTCTGCATCCCCGGCCCGTCCGCCTTCGCCAACAAGCTTGGCCAGTGGTTCTTCGGCGACTGCGCCCTTGTCTGGTCGGACCTCCTCCCCGTCGCTCACTTCCTCCTCCTGGAGCGCCTCTCCGGCCTCGGCCTGTGGGAGACGACCCTGCTCTGGCTGCTCATCCACGGCGCCTCAGGATACTGGGTGTCCTTCACGGCCCTCATCGCCACCCACCACAGCCCAAGGCTGTTCCACGCAGGAGACGACCCCGCGCCCACCAGGGACTGGGGGCTCCAGCAGATGGACTCGGTCAGGGACGTGGACGGAAAGAGCAGGTGAAAGCGGATTCCCGTAAACTATTAAGAAAAAAAATAACGTTAGAATTATTTAAATTTAAAGGAGCTTGTTCTTGGTTGCCTCCACGTTCGGCGACCACCTGCTGCACCATCTCTTCCCCACTGTTGACCACTCGAAGCTTAGACTGCTCTACCCGGCGCTAGAAGTATACATAGCATTGACGTTTCCCGTAGAAACAGAAACAATATAATATGAATGTATTTTGAATTCTAGGAGACCCTCCAGGAGTTCGACCTCGAGTACGAGTTCCAGCACTGGTGGGACATGCTCTGGGGCCTCCCGGCACAGCTCACCAGGTAAAACAGGCAAATATAATTCACTAAAATAATATTTTTTTTACAAAAGTACTTTTGGAAAAAAATTCAGGACCCAAACCCACACCTATGAGGAGAGGGAGAAGATGCGGCTGCCCGGGGTCTCGAAGATCGAAAAGGTGAAGAAGCTGTTGTAAAAACATATGCGAGAGTAAAAATGCGTGTTGTACAGAAATTTACTTTTTGAGAAAGGGAAAAGGAAGGAGGGGGTGTAGTAGTAGGAGATACTCAGAGCGTGAAGAAACACATAAAAACGCAGTTTGACGCGGAGGGAAAATTTATTCTACAAGAAAACAAGACAAAAAACACAACTATAGACAGGGCAGAGGATACTGCGCAAAAAAATCTAAAAAAACACAAAAGTACCATGAACACTTGATACATGCAATGCAGGCGTGAAACATGTGAACGGGACAAGTAAACAATCAAGTGAAAAACGCGAGTGTCCAAATCGAATTCTTTTTCTCCCCCATTGAGCGCAAAAGGGGAAGAGAGGGATCTTTCGTTACGGACAATTGAGGGAGAGAAAAGGAACAAGAACAGACTAAGTTCTACGACCTGCGGCGAGGAATTACAGAAGATTTTCAAAGATTGGCAGAGTTTCAAAGGACTTTATCAAAAAGTACCAAAAAGATTCACTGATTTTGAGCGATTTGTGTTTTTGACCTTTTTTGACCTCTAAATGACCTCAAAACTCAAATTTGACCTGATCCGCCCAGCATAATTTGGGGGTGCCCAAAATTTTCAATTTTATAAAATTTTCTGTCTGAGCACTCCTAGGACCTTAAATTTGCAATTTAG
>JAAUYJ010178925.1_pt1 | contig 14079 bp, 7 predicted proteins | sample 7278031 | NCBI WGS metagenome assembly JAAUYJ01 (sample SAMN14350222, study PRJNA611818) | marine sediment metagenome | isolation source: surface marine sediment (1.8m) | place: French Polynesia: Moorea | collected 2018-08 | reverse complement strand
TCAAAAATCCACATTTCAATCACCAGAAATCACACCAAAAGTTTCAGACGAAACAGTTGAAACTCAAGAGTTAATCCCAGAGCAACCTAGTGACTTAGTTCAAGAAAAATCCACAGTAAAATTCCCAGAAATTACTCCCAAGACTTCAGATGAAATTCTTGAAACTCCAGAGTTAATTCCAGAACAACCTACGGACTTAGTTCAAGAAAAATTCACAGTTCAATCGCCAGAAACAGCCCCAAAAGTTTCAGATGAAACAGTTGAAACTCAAGAGTTAATCCCAGAGCAACCTAGTGACTTAGTTCAAGAAAAATCCACATTTCAATCGCCAGAAACAGCCCCAAAAGTTTCAGATGAAATTCTTGAAACTCAAGAGTTAATTCCAGAAAAACCTACGGACTTAATTCAAGAAAAATCAACGGTTAAATCACCAGAAATAGAAAAAATAGCTTCAGATGAGACTGTTGAACCCCAACAGTTAATACAAGAAAAACCTCTTAATTTAGTTCCGAAAAATTCAACCATTCCTGCTTCTGAAAAAAAATTAGAAGAAACGAATATAGCTTCAGACAAAACTCTTGAAGCTCAACAGTTAATCCCAGAGCTACCTATTGATTTATTTCAAGAAAATTCGACAATTCAATCACCAGAAATCACCCCACCAGCTTCTGATGAAACTCTTGAAAATCAACAGTTGATTCCAGAATCACCTATTGATTTACTCCAAGAAAAATCCATAGTCAAATCACCAGAAATAAGCCCAAAAATTTTAGATGAAACTATTCAAGCCCAACAGTTAAGACAAGAACAACCTATTGATTTAGTTCAACAAAAATCAACAGTTCAATTACCCGAAAAATCCACAACCACTACAGAAGATTTACCTTTATTAAAATCAGAGATTACTGATACTATTCCTCAAGAAATAACAGACAATCAAATCTCTCAAATTCAATCTCGCTTAAATCCTGAAAATTTAACTAACCTCAATCCTATTCAATCTCATTCTCCTTTAGCTCAACAATCAAATTTTATTCAATCTCAACTAATGAATGAATTTTTTGAGAGTTTATCAACTTCCGAAAAATCAACTGAGGTGAGTTCTTTTCAACCTTCTAAAAACCAAGCAACTCCTCAAATTCCAGAAGTTTGGTCGAATCAATTTCAGCTAATAGATGAAAGTATTCCAGTAATAGATAACGTACAAGAATCCTGGTCAAATATAACAGAATTTATGGATTACGATCGCTTTAATCCATCATCTAATTCTCAGTTTTCTCTGGAAACTTCTGAATTAATTACAATAGGAAAAGAACAATATATTCCCGAACTTCCAACATCTATTTCAAGTTCTTCAGCAAAAGTAGAGAAAGTGATTGGAGAAGATAGAGAAATTACTGTAATTGATGAGGAACAGTTGGAAATGTTGGCGCGAAAAGTTTATAATTTATTGAGACAACAACTTGAATTAGAACGAGAACGTCATGATTTTAAAACAGGTGGCTCTTTGCCGTGGTTGGATACTATTAGTCAAACCGCTCCTATCAAAACACCAGGGTTGTATTCAAGTCTAAATCGTCCCGGACAACTTCAATCACAAACTGGAGCAACAGTTTCTTTAGTTAATTATAAATTACAAACTCTTACTCGAAAAATTTATCAACTCTTACAATTAAAAATAGAAATAGAAAGAGAACGTTTAGGACTTTACTATAGAGGGAACTTACCCTGGTAAATATATTAGGACTTACGCAGTACAACGTATTTTCGTCATTGCGACCGACTCTGAAGCAATCTCAAATCCTAGTTTTTCCTACCTCATGCGTAAGTCCTGTATATATTATAATTAATTTTTTTAAGGAGAATATTATGGCACAACTTGTTAAGGCGATTTTAAAATGTCAGGATAATGCGCCCGATATTATATTTATGTTTAATCCCAAAGAATTAGTATTTGAAAGAGTTGTCCAAATTGCAGACAATCCTGGTTCAAGAGATAGTAATACTGGAGTTCCTAAAGTGAGCTTTTCTCATACTAAACCCTACCAAGTAACAATTAATAATATTTTATTTGATACTTATGAATCTGGATTGAATGTTGTGACAATTTTTATCGATCCTTTTCGGAAAGCTGTAGAATTTGCTCAAGGAAAAGAATCTCCACCTATTTATAAGTTTATTTGGGGAGACCAAATTTATCTTCGGAGTTGCTTTATTGAACGACTTAATTATAAGCTAACAATGTTTCTGAGTGATGGAACACCTGTAAGAGCTGTAATTGATAGTTTAATACTTAAAGAAACAGAGCATAGTAAACCTTCAAAGTCACTTGGTTATGATGGTATGAAAAATCAAGTTTCTGATACCCTTTCTCAAGTTCGTCGTGAAATTGATAGTTTAGATAACCGCAAAAAAACTAGAAATAATCGTAAGCTTCCCATAGGAATTAATCCAGATAGAAATAGAATAAATAATTATTTTTAATATTGGTTTTGTTGCAAAAAAGAAGGATTAATGTATAATTGAAACTTCATTTTTTGACTCCTTTTTCTATAACCTTTTAAATAGCTTCTATCGGTTGGTTTGGTGTGTGAATGAACCGTAAGTCCTGACTAGATCTGCGAGTGCACTTATTCGGAAGCAACAACATCTTTGTTGATAGATTTATTTAAAATATCTGGTACATCGGCAACATTCTTGTGACTTTGAGCAAAGGCATTATCAGCAAACTTAATAGGATTAGCTTTTACTAAGGGTTTATTTTTGGTTCCTTGAACTTGAATACTATATTCAAAGAAGGGATATCTCTTCCCATCAATCTCAATTTCTGCTCGATAACGAATTTCTTTTAAGCGTAAGCTACCTGAATGTGAAGATGTTGTTGTGCTTAACTTGTAAGATCCGTTAGATAACTTGCGAGTAGTTAGGGCACGCATATATTTTTCAATGCCTCTATTTTGAAGAGCTTGATTAACATATTTGGGGGCATAAAGAATGCCAAATGGACTCTCAAATCCAGTCCCTTGTCCTAAGCTATGTGCTCTTTCCCATCCATCAGGGATATCAGGTAGATTGCCATGCTCCCCTTGGGCAAACATCTCTTTTTCAGTTCCTGCACGTTTTCCAAGGCTCGATCCAAGAGTAGTTTCATGATGTATTTTGCCCGACGAATCTCGCCAAACACGTGTTCCTTTTATGTTATAAACTATTCCGCTTGGCAAACTCTCGAATATTTCGAAATCGCCTCCTCGATCCTTATCCTTAAATTTTGGAAGATCTTCTATGCTGTCAAACTTCTTGACAGGCCAGGACTTGGGATCATCTTGAAAATGTCTTTTTCCCTCATCAGTATAATCTTTATCTACAATATTCTTTCGAGACAATTGAATAATTTTGTAAGTATTAGGCTCAACTTTTGGAATTGCTCTATACTTATGGACAATCTTAGACTTTATAGCAATGGTATTGTTCAATTGGGCAATTAACTGATCAACTGGGGTATCTTTGTCATCATTTCTTTCAGTAATTAAAGATGCCATGACTCGTGCTTGCTCCCATTCTCGGTCAGCCTTACTCATGTTTTCGTTATCTTTATCATGATCGCGGTCATCGTCGCGATCTTTGGACTTGTCACCTCGACCTTTGCCCCGCCGCCGGAAGTTAGGATCATCTGCCACCTTCAGCAACTTGTTTAAGACTCCCATCAGCTGGGGAAAGTAATCACCGATTTTGGCCAGCACCTTTGCACCCAGAGTTGCACCACCTGTAAAGATGGCTAGAACAACTTCGAGTGCGATCGCACCAATCGTATATCCCCGAAAATGCCATTTCTTGTATTCATTGCCTGGTGCATTTTTTCCTTCCCATTGGTCATAGAAATTATTAAAGGCATTTTTGCCCATAGTAATGACTTCATCCACCATGTTTTTGAAACTCTCCCAATTCATATTATCTACCGTATCGTAAATCGATTTGATCGATTCAAATAGCGATCCATCGAGAGCACCTTTAATTGTACTTACGATACCTTTGCCTAGTTCCCATAAACCAGTGAGGGTATCCCAGAGGCTACCGAAGATCCCTGAAATAATACCTGCGGTGAAACCTGCAATCCCCTTCCCAATGTCTACTGCCTTATTAATCCAACCTGGTCGAGAACCAATCACGCCAGAACTCTGTAGTATACGCACATAGTCTGGTGATGGTAACCAAATATTATGTCCTTTCAGGATTTCTGATCCCTGATAGATGGCAAAATTGTCGATCATCCAAGGATCGAACCACCGTTTATACAAAGGTGCTTCTTCCTCTTTGTACTTCTGAGCTTTTTCCCAATCAACGTCAACACCTATTCGACCCTCATTAGCCACTACTACTGCTGCTGCTAGCGTAGTGTAGTCATTACCTGTACTAAGTGTCCATAAGCTTTTATCAACATATTCATTTTTTAAGATGGTCGTCAGATTGCTCTCGGTAATGTGATGGAGTCGTGCGCGAGGATCTGGAGGATCGAGGGCAACAAAGTTTTTGTTGATCCAGCCCACTGCGCCCGTATCTGCAATGATGAAATAAAAGGAACCAGTATTATCTAAAGCTTGTACCTGAACTTTGTTACCGTAAAGAACTTTAGCAATATGTGGAAGAGTGCCATCTGGTTTTGCTCGAACATTTACACCAACTGTTTTGGCAATTTTGTATTCTTCTGCTCGTGAGGAAACATAACCAACTTTATTGATGCTTTGCCCTTTATACTCCTCAAAAACAGGTTTGTTAGGGTCTTCCTCCTGCTTCGTTGTAGACTCGGTAAGCGTTCCAACATCTTCTGAGTAACTAGCATTTTGTTCATCAGCGTAAGCAGATTCCTCTGGTCCTGCTTCTGACCAACAGACTCCACTCGAATCACAGACCTCGCGTTTTTGAATTATGGCTGAGGCAGGTAACACCTCAAGTAAATGCTGGTTTTCGCTTGACTTTCCATTACGAATTTCATCCAATTGCACTTTTGTAGGAAGTTCAGAGGTTGTTTTAGGACTAATTGCACCTACCTGCTGTACTACATGGGTCAACTCATGGGCCAACAACTCTTTCCCACTACTGGACCCCGGATTAAACTTCCCAGAATTAAAGTAAACATCATTCCCGTGAGTAAACGCCTGTGCCCCCACTCCTGATTCATCTGCACAGCCTGGGAACCCGTATGTACCCGCACATTACCAAAGTACGCCCCAAACCGCGACTCCATAAAGTTGCGCGTTTCATCCGGTAGAGGACTTCCCTGACCCTGCTGACTGGCTAAACGACTTTCCAGACCTGGTTGAGTTGAAGATTGGCCTTCCTTATTCTGGACAACAGACTGTGGCTTACCCGTCAATTGTCCGTGACCAACAGAGGTAATAGAATTGGCCAGCGATCGCATCTGAACTTCAGGTTCCTCTTGTTTAGGAGCTAATTCAGTTTCCTGGGGTATTTTCTGCTCTGTTTCTGGCATGGCCATAACTTTAGCCGCCATGTTGTCCGCTTCTCGTTCGTATTTGTCCCCCGGTTTCCCGACCGTTAGCTTAGTTTGTAACTTATTCTGAAGCTTAGTCTGAAAAGATTTAGGCCGAATCGACTGAGTTTTGGCTGGAGGTGCTTTAAGAAGATGGTCGTCCTCACGGGCTTTCTGTTTCTGAATAGCGCGATTAATCCGACGCTGAAGTTGCGTTTCCTCCTGTTGTTTTTCGAGTTCCTGATGTTGAACAGCATGATTAATTTGCCGTTGTAAATGACCTTGGTCTCGATCTTTATTGAGTTTTTGCCGTTGAATAGAGCGATCGATGCGAGTTTGTAGCTGGGCATCCTTTTTGTGTTCGTCCAGTTTCTGCTGTTGAATAGCTTGATTAACCTTTTGTTGCAGTTCCACCTCTTCTTCTTGCTGTGACGGCTGAGATAGAACGTTCAGATCCTGTTTTTCCTGAAGTTTTGTCTCTTCTTCTAACGTTTCAGTTGGCTCTGCTTTGGTCTGAACTGGAGTTGAATCTTCTTCTTCTAAATCTTCCGGTTGAGAGTCTGCTTTTGCTTGAAGGTCTTCTGGCTTCTCCTTGTCTAGATCATCTTGGGCTTGAACAGTTGAGTTAAGTTTAGGCTGAATATCTTCTGGCTTCTTCTCTAAATCTTCGGGTTCAGATTCTGCTGTAGCCTGAACTGGAGGAATATCTTCTTCTTTTTCTAAATCTTCCGGTTGAGGTTCTGTTTTTGCTTGAATATCTTCAGGTTTCTTTTTCTCTTGTTCCTCTGGCATCGCCTCCCGTTGAACTGAAGACTCCTGACGCATCTGGATATCTTCCTTATCCCGATCCAAGCCCTGATATTCAGCCATTTGAACTTTCATCATCCGTTGTAGCGGTGTATAGGCTCGTGCAGCTCTTTGCCTAATCAATGTTTGGAGGTCAGGCTGTTCTGGCTTTCGTTGAACAGACTCATTGGCCTTCATCTGGAGGCTTTCTTCTTCTGTCTCTGAGGCTTGTCTTTGAACTGTTTGAAGTTGAGCTGAAGTGCCATATAGATGAGGATTTGCAGCTTGGTATCGTGCCGCCCGTTCTCGCATCGTTTGTATATCTTGGGGCTGTGGCTGACTTCTAGGAGTTGCTAAAAAAGGACGACCAGCAAATGGACTTCTTTGTCCAGCATGGGTGTTGGTATCAAGTCCACCTATTTTTTTAGGCTTGACAAAATCATGAGTCATGGTTGATACATCGCGATTAGGCTGCAATAATTACTCGTAATATAACATAATTAAACCCAATTGCCACATAATATTTACAAAAGAGAGATTAGTTGAATTCACTTCACTACTATGGTTAATTTAAAATAAATACGACTTACGCAGTACAACGTATTTCCGTCATTGCGACCGACAGGGAAGCAATCTCAAATCCTAGTTTTTCGTACCTCATGCGTAAGTCCTGATAAATTTCTTCACTCCTGCTTTTGGCGTCCTTATGAACTCTCAAGAACCTTTCAAATAGTCGATATTAGACATCTCTAATAATAAAAAAGAAAATTAATTATCGTACAGAAATCATCAATTATTTCTCCCTACTCCCTCTTTTATGGAGATGCGTTACATTTCATTAACACACCCTACTGGACTGAAACTTTTGCAACTAGACACTAGATTTAATAGTTTAGCTTGAGCTGATTCTAATATAAAATCTCGCATATATGTACTAGCATTAATAATTTCTACTCCGATTAATTCTCCGGCAGCATTTAATTCAGCCGTGACGTTTGGACTAATTTCTACACTTCCTGCTTCTGCTTCTTCAGAAATTAGGAGGTGCAAAATATCTTCTTCTTTAAAGTAGTTCATTTGTGGGAATTGCTGTTTGATATTAGACATTTGCGATCAACCGTCCAGTTTTTCAACGAAATCGAAGTGGTTGATACAATTACAGATCATCCAGAAGGTTGTTTGATTATTTTTTAATTGTAAGTTTTTCTACTCTTTGCTGTTGAATCACTCCGAGAAATACTCCATATTCATTGAATCTGTACCATCCTGGATGAATAGTTATTTTCCATGTATTATTTCCCAATTCTTTGTTAACAGTAAATTTTACATATCCTCCCAAAAGTAAATTATCACTAATACGTTGGGCTAGAAAACCGGAAACTTCCTGCTTTTCTTTGAAAATATAAGAATCTCTAAAGCTGATATATCCATGATTTACATCTAAATATTGAAAATTCTTTAGCTTATTTGCAACCTGACGGCCATTGTCAGTAATCTCACCTTCTTCTAGTAAATTTTCTGATTGTGGTAATGTTGCTGATTGACTAGGATGTTCCTTGTCATTTGTCATTTCATTTTCTTCAACTTTCTCTGTTAGACTTGCATCAGTTAGATTACTTGGGTTGTCCGCTTTATCTTGACCACTAAAATTACTGGCTTTTTTGGGTGGTTGTCCCTTTTGTTTTAGTCGGTAGTTCAGGCTTTTAAGTGCTTTATCAAAAACGGGAGAATCAGTCATTTCCAGTTCTTGTAAGCGAGTTAACAAGGTATTTGGGCCACAAATACCATCTACTTTAATTCCTTTCTTTCTCTGATAGTCAGCAACCCAATCTGCAAATTCTCTTGAATCGGCTGTCATTGTTGTTCCTCCCGTCATCAGCTTAACTGTCCAACTGAGAGCTTTTTGCTCAGAGAGGTTCACCCAAGCAGCATGATGATAGTTAATTTGTTCTACATCAGTCTCAAGATTTGGCTCAGGTATGTTACTTGTTTGAACATTATCAATTGAATGGATAAGCTTACCAATAAATGCATCTGCATTTTGATACTGAGCAGCTTGATTTCCCTGTTTAAACACATCAATAACTTTCTGGATTTCATCATCTGACAGTTCTGGTGGGATGATCTCATTAATCTCTTGTAGATGTTCGGGGGTTAGGTGAATATCATTACCAACCACTGCCTCAAGGAATCTTTTGCTATTATCATGTAGCTCTATATTTTCCTCGTAGGGATCTTGTACATCGCTGTATAAATCAGAATTGCTGTCAACCCAATCCTCTGTAGTTTGATTTGTCCACTCTCTTTGATGTAAATCATTGTCGCTGATACTATCTTGATTACTCCTGTAATCACTTTCCACTGAGCTACTTGTTTCTTCACCGTTCTCTGTATTCGTGTTACCTGATCTTTCACCTCCTCCCCCTAATCTAGCCCTACCAGTTGCTAGATCATGGATAGCAATTCCAAATTTAACAATATCATAAACGGTAGAGATAACGAAAAGTGTAGGAAAAAAGAAGGTAGCAATCTTTCTAAGGGCTTTGCCCCCTACTTTAGTCAAAGCTTTACCTACAATCTGTCCGGTTCGACTTTTTAAGTTTTTCGCAGTACCAGCAAATCTCTCACTTGCTTTTTTGATAATATTTTTATGTCTTTTCAGGCTATCATACAGTTTTTTTGACTTCTTATTAATCTTATTAATACGTTTTTTTAAGATTTCTTTTTCAGAGCTCTGAGCATTTTGAATTTGTTTTTGCAGTTTAGAGCGCTCATCGGCTAATTTTTGGAACTTATCCAATTTTTTCTTCATTGCTTTGGCATTGCTAGACATTATCTCCATAGCACGATTCATACGTTTGAGCTTTGCCAAATCCTTCAATGGAACTTTATATTTGTATGTACCTTTAATGGTTGCTACTTTAATTTTGTCAACTAAAGCTTTCGGAATTCCAATTCCAATTAACCACTCATCTGGCATTGTACCTTCAATATTAACAGAAAGGCTGGCTAAATCGACTTCAGTTTTGTCATTCTGTCTTGTGGCTTCAAGACTGTTTAGATCTAATTGAATCTTCAGCCAGGGAAATGGATTATATTCTGTTCCAACTTTAGCTAATTCAGCAGTTAAAGTTGGTTCTATTTTTTTTCCTATTTTCAAAGCTGCTTCAGTCTCAGCAATCTCACCTCTTCCTGTTAAGTTATCTATTCCTAGTAATTCTTTTGTTTCTCCTTTTACCAGTGATTGTCCTTTCTTTTTTATTAAGGTTATAGTGAAATCCCACGCATGATTACCTTTTTCCTGATTAAATTTAATCGCAAATTTAAGGTTTTGACTTGGTTCCACTTTTACATTAGAAGAAGAATTATCTTGATCTTCATTTCTTTTCTCAGATTCATCTCGCTGAATAGGTTTTGATATAGAACTTTGTTGAGTTTGCCTACTCGCTTGCTGAATCGTATGCGTCAACTCATGCGCCGTCAACGCATCATTCCCTGGTGCTTTCCCCTTACCATAATAAACATCATTCCCATGAGTAAACGCCTGCGCCCCAAGCTGCTGATTCATTTGTACCGCAGCACTGCCAGTATGTACTCGCACATCAGAAAAATCTGCTCCAAACCGAGGTTCCATAAAGCCTCTCACCTCATCAGAGAGAGGATGACCACCACCTTTTTCTCCTGCTAACTGACTTTCTAAACTTTGACTCCCGCCCTCTTGCTGTTGCGTTTCACTGATTTGACGTTGAACCACAGGAGTAATACCATCCACCAGGGGCTTTTCCTGTAGGGTTTCTTCTTTTTTCCCTATTTCCTGCCGTTGAACATTTTGAGCTGTAGGGTCAGGCATGGACATTACTTTAGTGGCCATATTGTCCGCTTCCTGCTCGTATTTATCCCCTGGTTGTCCAATAGTAAGTTTAGTCTGTACTTCTGCTTGCTCCTGCTTAGAGTCCTGAGATTTCAGTTGAACAGTTGCCTCAGACTGCATTTGCAGGTTTTTGTCTTCTTCTTCCTCCGATAGTTCATCCCTTTGTAGAGTAGGTTCAGACTGCATCTGAAGATTTTCTTCCTCCACCTCTGGCATAATTTCTCGTTGAACAGTCACTTCAGACTTAGTTTGAAGCTTTTCGTCTTCTTGCTGCTTCAACCTCTGAGCTTCAGCTATTTGAACTTTCATTATCCGTTGTAGCGGTGTATCGACTCGTGCAGCTCTTTGTCTGATTAATGTTTGGAGGTCAGGCTGTTCAGGTTTTCGTTGAACAGACTCATTTGCCTTCATCTGGAGGCTTTCTTCTTCTGTCTCTGAGGCTTGTCTTTGAACAGTTTGAGGTTGAGCTGAAGTGCCATACAGATGAGGATTTGCAGCTTGGTATCGTGCTGCCCGTTCTCGCATCGTTTGTATATCTTGGGGCTGTGGCTGACTTCTAGGAGTTGCTAAAAAAGGACGGCTAGCAAATGGACTTCTTTGTCCAGCATTGGTGTTGGTATCAAGTCCACCTATTTTCTTAGGCTTGACAAAATCATGACTCATGGTTGTTTCAGTTATCAGTTAGCAGTTATCAGTTATCAGTACCTCTTGTAATAGGGAGGCTTGAAACCTTGGTGGATACGTTGCGATGAGGCTGCAATAATTACTGAAAATATACCATAATTCAACCCAATTGCCACATAATCTTTACAAAAGTTTGCTAAATTTACTGCTGAAGTTTGGGTTCTGTTGCCAACTTGATGGACTAGATGATGTAATATGTACCCATTATCGGATAGATAATTCCTTTCTCTAGGCATTGCTTGTAATGCCAAAAAAAACCTAGTAATATGTAATATACTGTGGCCAAATATTGCCATACATAAAGTTCTATGATTTATTTTTCTGAGAGTAGCAGAACAGAAGTAATTAAAGAAAATTCTGCACTTCAAGCCTCCCTATTACAGGAGGGACAGATAACTGATAAGTGAAATGACAGAACAATTTTTTCCTAAACCTTCACCTAATCCCTTAGATCGTCTTCATGTTACAGACGGTTTAATGATCAATGCTCAAAGGTGGCGTTTAGCTCATCACTATTCTCGCAGACGGCAAAATTTACATTATCAATCCCTAAATCAACCTGGAATTGTTTGTGGGTTAGGGGTACATCCAACTCAAGCACCTCCTGGCGTCCAGTCAAAATTTCAAACGGGATGGTTAATGATAAAACCAGGAATTGCAATTGATGGTGAGGGAAATCCAATTATTATTGATCGCCCCATGGAATTTAGGATTAACGATCCTAAACCTTCCAAACTTGAACCTATTCTTGTCTATTTAGTAGTTAGTTATGTCGATCCAGAAGAACTAAGCTTAAGAAATGATAATGATGTTGTTCGAGAAACATTTCGGATCGATCAGAAAACTGACCCCCCTAGTCATCTAGAAGTGGAAGTTTGTCGCATAAATTTGCAACCAGGGAATGTTGAAATTAAACAACCCAATGATGTTTTATTTCCTCAAGTTAACGATATAGATTTACGCTATCGAATTATAGCGCGAACGCGACCGCAAATTGTGATTGAAACAGCAATGTTATCCCCTAAAGCTTCTGGAGGAATGATGTCAGAAGCGGAAGGAAAATATTGTCAAGATAATCTGGCTTTTCTGATGCGTTCGGTAGAGTCACTTGACCCCAGAATGCAAGGGATTTCAGAAATTCAACAAATACGCCTTAATTCCAATGAAACACTTGATTTCGACCTACTATATTTAACCGAACAACAAACTTTTGAATTAGGGAACGAGCAGATAGAAATATTAGAAAAATATCTAGAAAGTGGAGGAACTGTATTAATTGAAATTCCAATAGATAACGATATTAATCAAAATTATAAAGATTTGACAGATTGGGCAACAGAAGAATTTAATCTTAATTTTATTAATTGGGAAAGATTACTTCCCGATCATTTACTAAAAGTGCATCCATTTCTCTTTGCAATACCTCCTGATATTAACAATGAATCCATTCAACTTTTTGTAGGAGGTGGAATGATTATAGTTATTGGCCATTTATCACAAGCCTGGGGAATCAACGAACATATACTACCCCGCAATGAAATTAGAACAGCACAAGAATTGGGAATTAACCTACTGTATTTTGCTTGGTACAGACGACATCAAAATCAATTGTTAGAGAAATTATCTAGCGAATAATATCAAATCGGTATAAAAAAGCAGAGAAACCGGGTTTATTAAATACCTCACCATACTAACATTTACCTCCCATAAACCCGGTTCCTTATAACACTTCAACCTGTTAGTATATGCACCTAAAATTTCTGTACAATATTTAATTCATAAGTACAAAAAGCAGGTTTATATTCTTCAATAATTTCTCGCACTAATGACTCATCAATTTGATTGGGAAACTCAACTTTTAGATGAACAATAAAGTGATAAGCACGCCCTCCTCCAAGCATTGAATCTTGATTAACACAAGCTTCTCCCAAAACAAATCCTTTCTGAAAATCTTCCCACAAACTAATATGTTTTTCCGCTTCAGGGAGGTCTTCATCAAGGGGTAAACCTGTAAGCAAATGCAAATAAAATCGTAAACCTTTACGAGTTCCATGCCAACGGTAAAGGGTGACTGCATTACGAATCAAACGACGCTGAATTTGAATTGGCCAGCGAGAATCCATTTTCCAACCTACCCACTGGGCCAGAAAGGGAAGCAGTGCTTCAGGTGTAGTTAGAGGGTCAAGATAGGCCCATAAATTATCGGTAGTTTGGATAGCCGGATCGTAGGTTTCTTCCAGGATTTTCAAGAAACGACTGAGGAAATCCGCTTCACGATAAATAACAGGTAAAAACTCAAGATATTCAATACGGGGACGAATTTTTAAGTCAAAAACTTGATAGCCAATTAATTTTTCATTTGGATTGTTTTTGTAAGCTAAAATTTGAGCCGAATAATTAATTTCTAGTTTGTCATTTTCTGAGTTTATAGCTTGTTGATTTTCAAAGAAGTTTGGCGGAAAATTAAACTCTATTTCAATATCTTGTCGGTCTTGAGGATTAATTGTTAATTGATGGCTAAATCCTTGAACTATTTCTGATTGAGTTGAACCATTATTAATAGTTTCTTGATAAAATTGACACCAATCAGGAGAAATTGCTGGTTGAAATTCAAGTTGCAAATAAAGGGTTAGATGTTCTTCAGACTGATTTTCTAACCGCAGCAGAATTTCACTTGGTTCTCCCGGAGAAACTTGTAGTTCTATTTTGCTTGCATCTACAGTTTGACCGCGAGATATAGCAAACTTTCCCATACTTGTATTATCGGTAAGCTGCATCGCAGTCAATTGCAGGTTAAGAGTTGGAGGAGAGTTTGCTTGAGCCATTTCAGTTATTAGTTATCAGTTATAGCGCTACGCGCTAGGGAATAGGGAATAGGGAATAGGGAATAGTAGACTGTAAAAGGGTTTCAGGATTTAAAAATGTCCTAACCTATTTGCGTAGTGCTATATCAGTTATCAGTACCTCCTGGAATAGGGAGACTTAAAATACTGAATTTTCTTTTTTTATCCCCTTTAAAGGCTATGCTTTATCAACATCTTTACTTAACATAAAACGTGACAAAATAGACAAGTTGTGTATTTGCAATTTAATGAATATTTCGAGAGAGTAAATGTATTTAATTAGAGGCTTTTCTCCTCCCCCCCCATCTCCCTATCAGAAAAGGTTTTTAGAAGCTGTTTGTCAACTAATAAAAACCTCTCTCCAAACCTCTCTCCTACGAGGAGAGAGGCTTTGAAACCCTGATTAT
>JAAUYJ010110087.1_pt1 | contig 14083 bp, 16 predicted proteins | sample 7278031 | NCBI WGS metagenome assembly JAAUYJ01 (sample SAMN14350222, study PRJNA611818) | marine sediment metagenome | isolation source: surface marine sediment (1.8m) | place: French Polynesia: Moorea | collected 2018-08 | reverse complement strand
TCATCATGGGCAAGACGTACAAGATCGTGATGATCCGCCACGGCGAGAGCGAGTGGAACCAGCTCAACAAGTTCTGCGGCTGGTACGACGCCAAGCTCAGCGACAAGGGCGAGACCGAGGCCAAGGCCGGAGGCAAGGCCCTCAAGGACGCCGGGTACCAGTTTGACGTGGCGCACACCTCGCTCCTCACCCGCGCCCAGGTGACGCTGCAGCGCGTGCTGGAGGGCATCGGCCAGACCGACCTGCCCACCGAGAAGACGTGGAGGCTCAACGAGAGGCACTACGGCGCCCTCACCGGGCTCAACAAGGCAGAGACGGCAGAGAAGCACGGGGAGGAGCAGGTCAAGATCTGGAGGAGGTCCTTCGACATTCCGCCGCCGGCCATGGAGAAGGACCACCCCTACTACGACGCCATCGTCAACGATGAAAGGTGAGGGAAAGATGCTCCTGCTGCTCATGTTGTTGCCGGCTTCGCAGCTCCTGATCCTGTTGTTGCTATCTTCAGCTCCTGCACCATTTCACAGCTCCATGTTTGAACAACAGGTACAAGGACGGCCCCAGCAAGGAGGAGTTCCCCATGTTTGAGTCGCTCAAACTGACCATCGAGCGCACCCTGCCGTACTGGAACGACACCATCGTCCCGCAGATCAAGGCCGGCAAGCGCATCCTCATTGCCGCCCACGGCAACTCCCTCCGCGGCATCGTCAAGCACCTGGACAGCATGACCAACGAGCAGATCATGGGCATCAACCTGCCCACCGGCATCCCCTTCTACTACGAGCTTGACGAGGACCTCAAGCCGGTCAAGTCAATGGAGTTCCTGGGAGACGAGGAGACAGTCAAGAAGGCCATAGAGTCGGTCGCCGCGCAGGGGAAGGCAAAGAAGTGAAGCGGCGGAAGGAAGAAGAAGACAGGAAATTAAAATTCCCAGATAATATTTGAGCTGCTGTTTCCCCCCTTTTCTCGTATCGGGTCTCGAAAACAACATTATTAAATTATTGGAGCGAATTCCGGTGTGTATCAGTTTTAGTCAGCGTATTTACGGCACTAAAGTATACCAACAATAAAGCAAATTGGACCTCACGCGTTTCGTCCGGTCTTTGACTTTCTCCATCAGCTGTTCTTTCGGCTCATACACTTTCGTTGCGTCTTTCACTCCCAAGCGAGTTGCTTTCTCCACAAGCTTATGCGTTTCACCGTTTTCGTCCTCTCACACACCGAACTCGAATTTCCACGGGGAGGGGGGGGCGATAGCGGCCCCCGACTTTTGAAGATGCACCTTCTCAGCTCCGCCCTCCTCCGAGGCCCGCGTTGTTGCTGGGCAAGGAAGGGGGGCGCACCTTATCCTCCTCCCCCTTGAAAAAAGTCGAGGGAAGGTCAAGAAAGCGTCGTTCATTCGAGTAAAGAAATCAAGCCGACTGTTGGAGAAGTAAGGCGAAATGGGTGAGGTGGAGAAGGGGCCGCCGTACAAGGTGGTGATGGTGAGGCACGGGGACAGCGAGTGGAACAAGCACAACAGGTTCTGCGGATGGTGAGGAGGGAAAAAAAGATAATTTCATCCAAATAAAAAAGTGGGAAATGGGAATATGTCCCAGGTACGACGCCAACCTCAGCGACCGTGGCGAGGAGGAGGCCGCCAAGGGCGGGAGGGCGCTGAGGGACGAGGGAATGCGGTTTGACCTGGCCTTCACCTCCTTCCTCACCAGGCCGCAAAAGACCCTGGACATCATCCTGGATGCCATCGGCCAGAAGGAGCTGCCCGTCATGAAGACCTGGAGGCTGAATGAGAGGCACTACGGGAACCTGACCGGGCTGAACAAGGCGGAAACCGCAGAAAAATATGGAGAAGCCCAGGCAAACAACTGCCGCAAATTAAACACAATTTTTGTTTTTTAACGCAGTACTTTGTGGTTTCCAGGTGAAGGTGTGGAGGCGCGACTTTAACATTCCACCTCCGGAGATTCTGCCGGAGAATCCCTACTATGACTCAATCATGAACGATCCCAGGTATAGTTAACGGTTGTTGCACGCATTGATGTAATTATTTTGTTACTGCGGAGTACGCCCCTGTATGTTTTCAGCTTTTTTTTTTCAACAAGAATCATTTGTATTTTTTCCTTTTTATTTTTCAGGTACAAGGAAGAGGGCGGCCCGTCCAAGGATGAGATCCCGACGGCTGAGTCCCTCTCGATGGTGATCAAGCGCCTGATGCCCTACTGGGAGGGCACCATCGTCCCCGCCATAAAGGCCGGCAAGAAGGTCCTCATCGTTGCGCACGGCAGCTCGCTCAGGAGCCTGGTCAAGCACCTGGAGGGGCTGACGGACGCACAGGTGTTTTTTGCTTGTTTTTATTCGTTTTTTGGGAACTAATTGTGCGGGGTTTTTTTTTCGCAATTCCAGATCGTGGAGACGAACGTCCCGACCGGGATCCCCTTCGTCTACGAGCTTGACGAGAACTTCAAGGCCACCAAGGAGAGGAAGGTATAGTGAAACATCATTCGACATTATTTTAAATTTATATTTTTAGTTTTTTCCTTTCAGTATCTGGGGAGCGACGAGGAGGTGGCGGCCGCCATCGCCAAGATCAAGGCCCAAGGGAAGGCCAAGAAATGAGAACTCATTCCAGAAAGGAGCAACGGAATTACGCCAAAACAGAAGCCGCTTAATTTTTTACTCATACTCGCATATGACAAAGTACCGCAACCACGCCATAGGAACGCAATCAAAATCGAAAGTGTACTATCTCAAATCTTCAACTATGCTTCCTTGGATCGTACGTGTTTTGCTTGTCCCTCCTCTCGTCCTCCTGTGTCCTTACGGGCTCCTCGTATCCCATGCGGCGGATGAGCTCGGAGCAGAAAGGGTCAGACTCGATCTGACGTCGGTGGCCGTAGTCCAACTTGCGCTTCCACCTGGTTAAGATTGATTTTCCCCTTCAAACATTTCTCCCAAACAACGACTTTTTCATACCTTAATGCGCTCCTCCTGTGGCATGAAGACAAAGTTAAGAACTTTATTGTTTTTCCTGCGTGCTATTCATAGCAAATCCGATACATACCCCGCCCTGCTCCTGCATGTGGTGAAGTGCACAAATCCTCTAAATGATACTTTGGGGAGTACCCCGAAACGGCGGCGGCGGAGGGTGTCAGACTCTTGGTCCTCTTCCTCTGACGAAGAGAGCGCATAGGTGACTCCCTCGTCGTCGTCCGTCAGGGGTCTGACAAGGTGGTCGGGGGGAATTTCTCTCTCAACATATTCGTCGGCGGGTTCTTCTGCTTCCTCGTCCGACTCTTGCCATTCTTCTCGGGCCGATTCATCTTCCTCCTCGTCCGACTCAAAGACTTCTTCCTCTTCCTCTTCGTAATCGTTGTCCTCTTCTGCTGGGTCGATCTGAACAAGGGCATCAATATTGTTGAGCTCCGCCTCCTCTTCTTCGTCAATGTCATCTTCTTCGTCATCCTGTTCATTCCCATCTTCGCTTGCTAAGTCGTCTGTTTCCAAGTCAAAGTATTCCTCAGAAGCATAGTTGGCGCTGGAGTTGGAGGAAAATGTTTCGTTCCCTTCGGAAGAGTCGTTAACGCATTGTTTCCTTTCTACGCCTCCAATTCTCTTGTACAGCGCGAACATCTCCGTCAGGTTGCAGTTGGTCCTCTGGGTGATGATGTCCTCCACATCCTACTAAAAGTCCCAATGACATTTTGATACGTAAAAGAATAACTTTCCCCCCAATGCCTGCGTTAATGGAAGTCCCATGAACTTGTAAGCCTTTTCGAACTCCTCCAGCGGCCAGCGGGCAAAGTCCTCGTAGCGGGCCAGGTGGTACCTGAAGTCTCGTGAGCTCATAATATTAGCGAACTTTAAGTATATAATTCACACCTGTCTGGTCCCAACTGCTTCTTCAGAGCGTCAGAGTCTGTGAGATCGGTCTAATGGCAGAAAAGGTTTTGTTTCCTCCAATTTGTCACCAATTGTATTAAATACCCTGCAGTCCTTAATGACGTTCCCGACGAACTTGTCCATGTCCACCACTGAGAAGGCGACCTGCATGGACAGCAGCCTGGCCCGGGGGTCCCTCACCAGGTGCAGCACCTTCAGCCGCGCTACCGACGATGAGACCCCCAAGACCGACATGAGGTGCGCGCGGACGGTCTTAACCACCAGAGGGCCGGCAGATCCTGGCAATTTCCATTTTCAAAAAAGACTCTCACTTTCATATCCAACAAAAAATAACAAAGAAAGAATGAGAAAATTGCCTCCTTCTTCCGGGTTGCAGTCGACCTTCCCCGGGTCGAATCCCCACCCTGCGGCCCACTGCGTCGAGTTGAGTGCCTCGCGGTCGCAGCGGAAGATCCGAGTAAGGGTCTTCCACTGCCACTCGCGGTCCTTGGTGGTACCTCGGCGGCTCCTGGTTTGGCACATATTAATTAATTGCTAACGGAATTTAATCACAAATGAAAACATTATTGCTGGGTTACCCTATTGGCTCGAAGACGAAGGTCGAATTGGGGAGTTGGCTCAGCATGTCTCCTACGAAGGTGGACCCAGTCCTGGGAAGTAAAAAACATATTGTAATTGGCCGCACAAAAAAGTGAGGAATTCGTGGCTACCTCTTCTTGGCATAGAGGAGCACTTTGATCAGGGTGTCCCCGCTGCCATTCTCTTCCCTTGGAGACGAGAGATCGGAACTGTTGACAATTTCGATTGCAAAGGCATAGTATAAGTAGGCATGAATCGTTCAAAAAACCTGTTCATCATTTGGTGCAACTTCTCCAGTCTGTTTGCGAAGGGGTCCCTCTGAACACTTTGTTCTTGGCCGCCGCTACCGTTGCCGCCGCCGCCTCTATTGTCGCCCCTGCTCCTGCTGTAGGTGACTATCGCCAGCACCGCCGCCGTGGCAACCACTGCTATCAGCCGCATCATGTGAAGATTTCTCCTCATTTAGTAGAGGGAAGTTTTTCCCAGCAGACTCCCGAGTTAGGGCTTTCCGGTGAGCCAACCAACTGCGATTTTGGGAAACAAGTGTGAGGGTATGTACATTTTTCACTTGGTCCATCGGAGATCTATCATGCGTGACCAATTGACCATGTGTGCAACGAGGGTTCATTCGAATGTGTTGATTGAAATACGTTGCAAAGGGCAGTTGAAAGTTGTCGGCGATGCCATGCATGGCATTGAAAACAACTTTTTTGCTAGATACTTCTCATGTCGTTCAGGAAATGAAAAACCTATTACGAATGACAGACATTCTCTCTACTAGTAGCTCATCATGCGGACTTTCTCTTTCCTTTCTATTAGGAGGCAGGCGTAAATAATTGATTGCATTTCCGAGTGTCGGTGGTTTTTTGGCGAGGAAAAAAAATGGGGGTTTGCCAATTTGGGGCTGATCCGATTCGCACTTAGCCGAAGAGAAAGGGACACTGAAACGAAGGATCAGGAAAAAGGGGTATTAAGGTTACGCACTACGGATGTAGGCAGTTGATTGGTAACGAGGTTAAAGGTGCAACAGCAATCACCTCCATGTCAGAAAGAGGCTTTCTCTTCTTCCTCTTAGTACAGTACGTATCGCATGCGTCGCGTAACGGTTGTTCCGGCTTCTCCTCTTTGCCTTCGCTGCCCAAATTGTTCCCCTGGGGATTAATGAGGAGGAGGTTGTTTGACAAGTGGGCTCGGCTCTGGCTTGGCGGTCGGTCGCCCTCAGCTCAGAAGTCGAAGCGACCGTGAAAACCTCTTGCCGCAGTCCCTCCTTTTCACACAATCGGCAATACTTCCCTTTCTAGACGACCCAACATGTACAACACAATAGCTACCTCCATTCAAATATAGCCGCACGACACGATGTAAGAGTGTGTAGTACTGTAAAAGTAAACAGTAATTTTTAAAAACGTACGATACATGTCTGTGCGGCTGGCTTACTCAAACGCTGCGTCGATATATCGAAAGACGGAAAATTTTCTCCCTCCCCCGCATTACAGAGTTTTCGGCCGAAGAGAAATACGGCGCTATTGTCCGTCTCCGTTCTCAAGGCTGCCGCTACTGCCGAAATAGAGGGGGAAACTACTGACAACTTCCCGTAATATTTGCCGAGGAAATGCCGTCTTTCCTGTTGCCGCCGCCGCGACATTTGTGAGGAGAAGAGTGCAGAAATTAGAGCTTTGCCTAACCACCTGCCACTGGTGTTCGCGGAAAAACACATGAAAAAATCAAGTGTACTTCTCAATCCTTTTATATCATCACTTCATCACAAAATATATATAGAATAGACGTTGTTTTTATACCTTTGCAGTTGTTTCATTCCTTTTAAGTCGTACAGTTGATGATGATAGCTTTTTCTTTCACCGGCGGCGGCGGCGGGGAGGTCCTTGTGTTTTCCGCCGCCGCCGCCGCCGCAGAGGTTGTGCAACAGAGACACACACCAAGGTTTCACGGAAAGGAAAAGGGAAGAAAAAAACAAGAAAGTGAATTCGACAATCGATATCTCTTGGAAAGTTGGGTGGGAAGTGGGAGCTTTATCATACGAGGGGTTTTTCTCTCACAGCAACGCAGGGAGACCAAAAAACAACAACGGAAAAACACTTTGCGGGGAGGGGGAGATTGGAGAGGCCCGGCCGCTGCAAAATTTCTCCCCACGCTCCTTCCCTTTTTTGCACAGTCTGAAAGAACACACACGAATTCCAATGGGAAATCATAGAAATTGCCAAACCGAAGAGAGGGAGAGGGTTATCACCGGGCTGTGTGTACGCAAATATTCCCTTGAGACATCTTCATAAGTGTTCCCCCAGATACCCTTGTTCGCCCAATTTCGGAAACAGAAAGCTTTTGGGGAGGTGGGAGCGACTGGTTCAACAACGATCAAGTTATCGCTTTCACATTCAGGTTTTCACGGGTGGAGGAGAAGCTCATAGGGGAAACAGTAGTTGTGTGCGTTGCAAGGGAGGAGGGTACTTGGCTACGCAATTTTTTGTATCTTCCAACACACACGAATTATTTTTTCTTCTTCTTCGCTTCTGTCGCCGCCGCTCCGCGGCTCGGCCACGTACGTACAATAGCTTTAAAAATTCGATATTGACAACACCGAACTCATGCTAAGTAGTAGGTACACCTAGAAGTCTCCTCCTCCATGACCTGAAATTGCAGCGTTCCTCTTCGGAAACACGGTCCTTCCACTCTCTCCGTTCGTGGGGTGGGGGATCTTTTTTGTTCATGATGGCACGCTTGCTTTGCTCTCGCTTATTCTCGGAGCAACACAACACCAAAAAGACAAAGGTTGGGGTGGGGAATGGCACAGAGAATATAATTTGTACTGCACATTTAAGTGTGATTGTGGTACGGAGAAGGCGCGCTATTGTTTTTTTTTACTAAGTGAGCGCGCTACTGTCCTCCCACCACGATCCCGGGCTGCGGCGAATGGCCGCCGCTCCCGCCGCCGGCGGCGTGCGGCGAGGGCGTCCGGCCGTCGTGCGGCGGCGCCCCCGCGGCCAGCTTTGACGCCTGCTGCTGCCCCTGCGGCCCGGCCGAGCCGCGGAAGAGCACCAGCCCGGACGTCATGTACTGGTCGATGGTGTCGCACACAATCTTGTGCTTCCGCTTGAGGTGATAGACGCAGTTCTGCTTGTGCGGGAACTTGCGCCCGCACTTTGAGCACTGGAAGGCGTTCTCCTTGCCGCACTCGTACTTCAAGTGGCGGTTGAGGTTGTAGTTCCAGTCGTAGGATCGCTGGCAGTGCGGGCAAGTGTAGACGCGCTTGGGGCCGCCGCTGTCCTTGGGGGCCTTGGCCTTCTTGCCCTTCTTCTTCTCCCCGTTCTGGTCGGAACCGTCGCCGGCGGAGCCTGAGGACTTTCGGGCCTTCTTCGGCGCCCGGCGGCCACCTCCTCCCGACGAGGACTGGTCCATCTGCTGCTGTTGGTGCGGCCCTGGCGAGGAGGAGAGGGCGTGCGGGGGCTTGACCGTGATGAGGGGCAGCGAGGAGGGGGAGGGGACCCCGTGCACCTTAGCAGGGGAGGGGTGGAGGTGCTGGTAGAGGGCGACCGGGGGAGGGGGAGGAGGGGACATGGAGACGTCCTCGTCGTGCGGCGGAGGCGGCTCAGGGGCCCAGCCTTGGGAGGAAGGGGGGCGGTCGGCGGCGGCGGCGGCGGCGGACCAGGCGTTGCCGGCCGCGGCCGCTGCGGCCACCGCGGCGTACTGCAGCGAAGAGTGAGGCGGCGGCTCGTACGTCATGTCCGCGGGGGAGGACGTGTGCAGCCTCCCTGGCGGTGGCGGCCTGATGATGGCCCCGCCGCCCACGGGATCCTGGTAGATGACGCCGCCTCCGCTGCCGCCACGCTGTTGTTGTTGTTGCTGCTGCTGGTAGAGGGCGTTGAACTGGTGTATCTGGTAAAAGGGAGCAGGGAACCCGGCGGGGGGCTGGTGCTGGTGGTGCGGCGGAGGGTGAGGGTGGTGGTGTGGCCCTCCCGGGTGGGGATGGGGGTGGAGTGAGGTGTGCCGGTACTCGTAGTCGTCGATGACCTCCGTCTTGATGATCTCCCCGTGGCTGCTGTGGCCGGAAGGGGTGCGGGAGCGGAGAGCGGCGGCGGGGTCGGCGGCGGAGGGATACTCCTGCTTGAGGTGTTGTTGCTGCTGTTGCTGCTGAGGAGGAGGGTGGAGCTGGATGTTGTGGGGGACAGGAGGTGGGGCTCCAACTACTACTGATGCTGATGCTGTCGGTGGAGAGGTCGAGGCGGAGGGCGGCGATGACTTGATGCTGTTATTGTTGCCGGCCTGTTGCTGCTGTTGCTGCTGCTGTTGGCGGCCGATAGAGAGATCCTCTGCTTCCGACGGATAAGGCGGCGGGTCTCCCTGCCTGCCGCCGCCGCCGCCGGACCCGTCTCCCCCTGTCCCCGCGGTCGCCGAGCCTGAGGAGCCGCCGCCGCCAGAGTTGCTCTTGGAGCTGAGGTCGGTGGGCTCGACCGGGATGGGGAATCGGGGGGAGAGGCGGGGGGAGAGGCGCTGGTCCCGACCGGAGTAAGACTCATGGGTGGGGGAACCGGCAGAACGAAGCTTTGTCCTTGAAGTACAAAAATTTTACATTGATAAAATACATTGAAATTACAGCAAACAAAACAGAAATCTTGCGAATTACCTTGGAGTGATTGGCGGCGGTGTGAGGAAGTCGAAGACGTTGCTGTCGAGCTGCTTCGGTGTCTTGAGCATGTCCGGGCCGAAGTAGTGCTCGACGGCGGACCAGTTGGGGCTGGGCACCGCCAGCGGGGAAGGGGTGTAGTGGCTGGGGAGGTCGGAGGAGGCCGCCGCCTTTGGGTGCTTGAAGCCGAGCGGAGAGGGAAGCCCGCCGCCCCCTTTGCTGGAGAGGGAGAGGGGGACAGAGGAGGAGGAGGACATTGTCACTCTTCCCGCCGCCGCCGTGTCAGTCCTTGGCGGCTTGGGTATCGACGATGAGTTTAAAGAGGTGGTGGAGGAGGAGGTCGCAGCAGGATCGTCGAACTCCAGCTTGACTTGCACCCGTGACGAGGAGGAATCCTCCCCTCCGTTGGCATTGGCAGCCCCGGCTGCTGTAGCGACGGTCCTGCCGCTCCCTCCAGTGGTGGTGAGGTCCCTGGGGCTGTTCTGGGAGGTGGGGGTATCACAGGAGTTGGAGTCCGAGTTGACCGAGTTGGTGGAGGTGGCCTGCTGCGTCTTGAACTTGCGCCGCTTGGCCAGGAGCCCGTCGTGCGGGGACTTGAGGCCGATGTCGGAGTCCATGGGGAGGTCCTTGGGCGGGTTGCGCGGGGTGGCGGGAGCCTCGGAGGACGGCGCAGAGGCCGCGGAGGCCGAGGGGGAGGAGGCCGAGAGGTTCTCGGGCGAGAAGGAGGTGAGGGGGAGGGTCTCGCCCGGGTGCGGCGGGCGGGCCAGGGAGGAGGAGGAGAGCGGCGGCGGCCACAGGTCAGACGTCTTGGGGGTGGTCAGCACGGGCGTCACCAGCATGTCCTCTGGCCCAGCATCGCCGTTCAGGGCGGAAGAGTGGGATCTCCCCCCGTGGCCCCTGGGGGACACGGAGCGACCAGACTTGGAGCCAGATGAGGAGGATGCTGGCGGGGGGATGGCGGGGAAGCCGCGCGGGGAGAAGAGCATGCCGGAGAGCCCCGCAGACTCTGGCATGAACTTGGGGGTGGTCAGCATCTCGTCCGAGGAGGAGGAGCGCGGGGAGACGGGCGGGCGGCGGCCAGACGACGACGAGGACGATGAGCCCTTGGCGGCGCTGCTCCCGGCGGGCGGAGGGGACCCGGAGGAGGAGGCGCCGGAGTTTGTGCCGGTGCTGCCCGTCCCAGCGGCGGCCGCGGCGGCCGCGGCGGCGGCGCTGGCGGCGGCGGACCCGCCGAGGTCTAGCCCCGTCATCCTGGCCGAGGCGGCCGTCAGCATGGATTCCATGGATCGGCGGCGGGGGGAGCGGAGTCGGTGGCGGAGGCGACTCACATCTTATGCTTCACCTGTAGCCTGTTGTTGCTGTTGCTGTTGCTGCCGCTAGAGCTGCTGTAGCTGCGGATGAAGCTGTTGTTGTTGCCGCCGTCCTTTTTTTTCTGGCAGCTTCTTCTCCTCCTGTCCGTCCGTGGGTGGTCGCGTCGCGGGCGCGGCGACGACGACGACGAATCTCTGCGGAAGAAAGAGAAGAGAGCGGAGAATGAGATAAGAAAGTGCGGCCGACACTCAGACGAAAAGCTCGGAGAGCAGCCAGGGTAAAAAGTCGTCGCCCCCTCTCCCTTCGCCCAAAAGCAGGCTGCTTTTTGTATGGGCGCACGCTCAAAAGAAGCAGGCAGCCTCTCTCATGCCCATTTCGGATGACAGCAGCACAAGGGACAATAAAGTCACCGAGGGTCGCCCATTCTATCCAAGACGACGACACTCGCAGCAGCCTTGACATTGGGTTCAACTCCTCCTACCCATGCTCTGAAGTAATTGTTGCACCCAAAAAAGGGACAGAGTACAAGCAACTCATCAAAGGAACGAGAATGAAAAAGAATGAAAAGGACGAGCATAAAAACGGCTATCAACTGACCACTGCTCCGAACCACTTCTTCTACAAGGTGAACTTCTCAGCACTATTATTTCCTTTTGGATCCCTTGGGAAAACACCTCCCGTCTTGTCTTGGCGAGAAGTAAACGTCTTTGGTTTGGTGGTGGCCTGACCTTCGCTTCCCCTGCACGCGAAAAACAGACAGTCCCTCCAACTCCAACTCCTCCGATCCAAAAAGCAATGTTTTTTTCTCTTTCTATACCTGAACGAACGGAGTGGTGGATTCTAGGATTAGGACGGAAGAGACACAGCCACCGGTCTCCTCCTACCTTTTTCCTCCCTCCCTCCGCCCCAGGGAGGAGAAGATTGAGAAGTGAATGGGATTGGACGGAAGAAGAAGAAGAAGAAGAAGGACCCTGAGGCCTTTTCCTCCCGTTTCCCGACTGACTGTGACTGAGAGGCGAAGTATCCTCGACCTTCTCTTCCTGCCTTTTCATGAGAAAGAGGAGGAAGGAAAGCGGAAAGGAGGAAGAGAAGAGAAGCTAGGATAGAAAGAGCCGCTCCTCCCTACTCTTGCTTCCGCCGACCGACCGCGAGGGCCTGATGGGGAGGAGAGAGCTAGCTAGGCCTACTGCCGCCTCCGCCGGGGTGACGTCATTTCGGGCACAAACAGCGGCGGCGGCTAGGTCTACGACATACTACGCTTTCTCGCTGCTTCTCCTCTCTCTACACACACTCTACAGCGAATCCACGCAGCCTTTAGTATAGCTGCATGAACTACACACGGCCGGCGGGAGCGCACTTCCCCTAATTTTCTCCTCCTCTGATGATGACTTTGTTTCCTCCTCTCTTTCCGCCATCTGTGCGTCCGACAGTCCTAGGCCTCTCTTTTCTTTTTTGGACCAATGCTCCCTTGGGACTTCCTCCTCCTCCTCCTCCGATGCTAGACCGACCGTGTCGAGGCCTTCTTCCCCTATCCGGCCTTTGCAGTCCAAGACAGAATTGCAACGGTGACGGCTAAAAAAAGTTTCCTCTTTCCATGTGTGCCATCATCAACCATCGACACCAATCCCCTTCTATTTCTGGCCTCGATCTCCCTTCAATTGCGCCAAACGCCATCCATTTCCACCCTCCCTAACTTATCCCTCCCTCTTTTTTGCGCCACTCTGCCTTTTTTTCCTGGAAAAACCCCCCTTCCTCCCTCCTTTGGGCGACACACGCAGAGTCACAAGGGCGAGACCGCCGCCGCACTAGCCTACCCTACCCAAGTCTTTCTATCTGGCACTTTCCATGTAGCCTGGCTCTCCCAAGAGCCGATGCTGCTGTTGCGCTCCCCCCGACCCCTCATCCCTACTTCCTCTTTTCGCCCCTCCGTTTAAGCTTTTCCGCAATTGCGGCGGTTTTTTCAGACTTTTGGGACAAGTTACTTCCCACAAAAAAATTCTGGGACATTTTACAAAACGGAACTGTGTGCACACTTGTCCACAGGTGTTCTTTAAACCTGACAGACTGCGGCAAAAAAGCAAAAAAAAGCAAAAAGTGTGTATAGTTCAGTACACAAGCAGGCCGCTTTGCCACACTGATATGATGTGAAAAGAACGATATTTTTTTAAATAAGGGTTTTCTCCGGTTTTTGTTGGGAAGGCAATCTTTGTACTTTAAAGATTGGCAAGGCCACGAACGATGAAGTAGAGGATGCTCCTCATGGCCTTGATTTTCGAAGGCCGCGTCTCCTTCCCACCCTTCTCCCCTCTTCCTCCGTTTTATGATAATTTTCCTGACGAAGAGAGAAAGGGGGAGCGATTTATAATCCCAGGAGACCTCGCGCGGTTGCCCGTAAACACGTCGGATGAAAAAGACGCGAGAATCGAGGATGCCTCGGATTCCCCGAGAGAATTTCCCGGGAAATTGGGGGCCGCCGCTCCCTAGATCGGAAAAGGTCTGAGAAAGCTGGCCTTTTTTCATAACCCACCACCACCCGAGTAAGCTACAAAATACGCGCAAAAAACGAAAGAGGGAATCGGAAAAAAACTTGGGTTTTTGGAAAAAAATACTTTTTTTTCTTTGTCCGTGCCCTAAAGACAGTAGCTCTTTTCCCCGGGAAATGCTCGGGATTCGTTTCCACAACGACGAAGACGGCGGCGGGGGAGGATATTCTCAGAAGAAAGTAGGGCAACTGGGATTCGCCAACTTTTACAAAACAAAAATTAATTACATTTTAAAGGGAAATGGTACTTTTGACATGGAAGTAAACAAAGCGGATTTGCCTATGTGGCAAATCCGGGTCTTTTAGTGGAATTAGCAGGAGGGGAAAAGTAAATCTTTCCTGGGGAGTCGTCTAAACACTGATAGAACTAGGGGGAAGGAGAAGGAGCAAGCAAAGCAATCGGCTCAGCAAAAATGATCTCTAAGCGTTAATTGCCCCGTTTGAAAGAAAAAAAATCTTGCAGATTACAGAGGGAAAGATGGGGGAAATAGGCAGTAGCAGCAGGAGGTATTTTTCGAAAAAGAAGATGGGGGGTTGTTTGGGCTGAGGAAATTCTGACACTTTGCTAATGAGATTTCCTATTTTATGCAAGATATTTTCACAAGTAAACACGAAATCTCAAATGACAGTCGAGGAAAAATAGTTTCCCTCCGTCTGCACCTTATTGTGCAAAGACAGGATTTCGCGAACACTAAAAAAGAATTCGAAATCAACTCAACCGATATTTTTATATGTTTTTCCTCGAGGCCATAAAATTGCACCGTGCGTGGTTTCGGGTAATTTACGAGGCCGCCCTCCAAGCAGTTTCCCATAAATGAGGGCGAAAATACGCGCCGTGTCGGTCTCTCGGTGTAAAAGGGGACACAGTGTCTCTACGTCAATCAGAGCTTGTAAGTTTCTCTCTCCGTCGCGTAAAATTTAGAATTTTCAGCGCACCCATATTTCCCTAAAAAAAGAAACCCGACTTAGGGATCATCGCATCTTGAGAGCGATGTGGGGGAAAAGAAGTGCAAGATTCTCTTGCTTAGGGTTTTGGGCGCAACCTGGGGGTGGATTTCCTTTTTGCCGGGCGGCTTTGTTGGTGCATTTCTGAGCTATTGCAAGGGAAAGGGGGG
>JAAUYJ010178448.1_pt1 | contig 14090 bp, 9 predicted proteins | sample 7278031 | NCBI WGS metagenome assembly JAAUYJ01 (sample SAMN14350222, study PRJNA611818) | marine sediment metagenome | isolation source: surface marine sediment (1.8m) | place: French Polynesia: Moorea | collected 2018-08 | reverse complement strand
GACATCTCCAAAATAAGAAAGAGAATCAATTCTTATCCATAAATAAATCATCAATTACTCTCCCTTCCTGTTCAGAGTTCCCTGTTCCCTCTTTTCTGGAAATGTCTAATTTATCCCACCAATATGCAACGCCTAATTTTCTAACTTATTCATTACCTTTAACTACAATACCATCATCATTTAATTTTACAGAACGTCTTTGACGATTTGCTTTAGGGATATTGCTGCTTGTTGTTACTTTGCTAGAAGTTGCTAATAAATTCGCGATCGCTTCTGGACTCTTATTGCTAAATAACTCCTGTAAGGGAAATTCAGTATCATAATTTTGGCGTAAACGCATAGCAAGTTGTGTTACTAACAGAGAATTTCCACCTATTTCAAAGAAATCATCTTTCACCCCTACTCGTTCTAGTTTTAATAAGGATGCCATTATAGAACAAATAGTTGCTTCTTGGTCATTTCTGGGGGCAATATAAGGTTTACTTATCCGACTCCAATCATGTGCGGGTAAGGCTTTTTGGTCTATTTTTCCATTAACTGTTAAGGGTATGGTTTCTAATGGCACAAAAGCTGCTGGAATCATGTAATCGGGTAGTTTACTCTTGAGAAACTCTGGTAAATCTGTTTTCAAGTCTGCTGCCAGATCGGATTTAAAATAGGCAACTATGCGATTTTCCCCAGTTGCAGCTTTTTGCACCATGACTAATGCTTGTTTAACTTGAGGATGACTATTAATAACTCCAGTAATTTCTCCTAGTTCAATGCGAAAACCACGTATTTTAATTTGCTGGTCAGCACGTCCAAGATATTCTATTTCTCCATCTGCTAAACGCCTTGCTAAGTCTCCTGTCCGATACAATCTCGCCCCTGGTTGTTGACTAAAAGGATTCGGAATAAACCGTTCTGCTGTCAAACTAGAACGCTTAAGATATCCTCTGGTGACTCCAGGACCACCAACATAAATTTCCCCAGGAATTCCTATGGGTGATTGCTCTAAATTTTCATCTAATATATATAGTTGTAAATCGGGTATAGGTTGACCGATAATACTACCGCGATTATTGATGATATCTGCTTGAGTAATTGGTTTATAGGTGACGTGAACTGTGGTTTCTGTAATCCCGTACATATTAATTAATTTGGGTTGTTCTTCACCATATAGTTCCATCCAGGGTTGTAAACTTGATAATTCTAGAGCTTCTCCACCAAAAATTACATAGCGCAAGGGTAATTTTTCTGGTTTTTCTTGAGCAATGGGGATTAATTGCTTAAATGCTGAAGGTGTTTGATTTAATACTGTAACTTTGTGGGTTTGTAACAGTTGGAAAAAGTCTGCTGGCGAACGACTTGTCCAATAAGGTACTACGACTACTTGACCGCCATATAATAAAGCTCCCCATATTTCCCATACAGAGAAGTCGAAGGCGTAGGAGTGAAATAAAGTCCACACATCTTGGTTGTTAAACTCAAACCAGGATTTGGTAGCTTTGAGGAGGCGAATAACATTAGCGTGAGTGACGATACAACCTTTGGGAGTCCCTGTTGAACCACTGGTATAAATTATATATGCTGGATGCTCTGGTAATATCTGGACTTGGGGAGGTTGAGATTTTTCTGTTTCTAATTGGGTGAGAATATCTTCAAGGATGAGGATTTCTGTTTCACATTCAGGTAATCGGGAAGTTACCGATTTTTCTGTGACTAAAAAGATAATACCACTATCTTTTAATAGAAATTCTAGGCGATCGCTTGGGGAGTTAGGATCGATGGGAACATAAGCACCACCAGCTTTCAAAATGGCTAAAATGGTAATTACTAATTGTTCTGAGCGCTCTAAACATACACCCACTAGACTTTCTGGTTTGACTCCTCTGTTTTGCAGATAATGCGCTAGGGAATTAGCACGGGTTTCTAATTCTGCATAACTGAGACTGGTTTGTTGGTAAACTAGGGCAGTTTTATTTGTATATTCTGCTGCTGTTTGCGCAAATACAGAAACTATGGTATCGGGATATAAAAAGTTTTCGGAGTTGTTGTTTGCTGCTTGCAGTAATTTTTCCCGTTCTGGGATGGAGATGAGGGACTTTTTATAATATTCTGTTTCCGGATGATTAACCATATCTGCTAAAGCAGTTTGGTAATACTTGCTATATTGCTCAACTTGTGCATCTGTGAACTGTTGGATGTCATAGATTAAATTTAGTTCTAATGCTGCACTTCCAGGTACTAAACAAAATTCTGTCAGGAATGGGAAATCGGTTTCTTCAAAAATATTAATTTTGTCAATTTGAATCTCCGGTAAATCTATCAATCCTTCATAAACGTGAAAATGTACATAATTAAATCCTACTTCAAATAAAGGACTTTTACTTTGGTTAATGAGGCGCTGGATTTCTGCTAAAGGAAAGTCACGATAAGGAATAATTTCTGTCTCTGTACGAAAAACAGCTTGTATTAAATCTATCCAATTACCAGAAGTTAATTCTAATCGGAAGGGTATTGTATTAACAAATAAACCCAGTAAATTTTCAATGTCAGTAGTTTCTGGTCTCGCATTAATTACGTTACCTGTTACTACTTCTTTTTGTCCAGTGATAAAGGAGAGAACTCGTAAGTGTAAAGCTAAGAGAGCTGTTTTTAAAGGAACGCCTATATTTTTTGTGAGTTTACGAATATTATTGGCTAATTCCTCATTAATAGTAACTGATAGACGTTTTAACTGCCGTTTTTGAGATTCTTTAGGGATGCTAACTGGTTTGAGACGGGGGAGATTAGTTACTTCTAAATTGCTGAGATGCTTTTGCCAAAACTCTTGGAGTTCTTGGTTGGCGATCGCTTTTTGTTCTTGAATAATAAAATCCCTGTAAGTAATCTCAGGTATGGGTAAAGGTGACAAAGTTTCCGATTTTAAATACTGTACATAACGCTGTAATAATTGGGTTAGTAAAGTTGCCACACTCCAACCATCAAGAATGACATGATGGAAACTAAAACTAAAACTGAATTTTTCATTACTTACTCTGTGGATTTGGAAACGGAATAGAGGTGCTTTTGTAATATCAAAAACACGATTTTTTTCTGATTCAATCCATCCAGCAATTTGTGCAGGTGCTTGAGATTGAAAAGGTCGTAAATCGACTACTTTTAAAGGGAATTCAACTTTTTTATGTACAATTTGGAGCGGAGTGCTATATCCTGTCCAATGAAAAGAACTTCTTAATACTGGATTGGCTAAACAAATATCAGAAATTGCTTTTTTCCAATCTAATTATGAATAGGTTAAATCTAAATCGAAGGTGAAAATATGGTTTAAAATCGCCTAATAAGGGTGTAATTACCTGTGATAAAGCATTCCTTCTTGTAAACTAGAAAGAGGATAAGCATCTTCAGCACTTCGTGGTAAAAGTTCTCTATCTGCTGCTGAAATTAACGGATTTTTCTTGGTTTTATCTACATCTGATGAAGTTGTTACTGTTGCTTTTGTAGTAGCTAAATAACGTACTGTAGGAAATTTATATAAATTTATATTTGAAACTACAAAACCTGCTTTTTTAGCTTTAGCAACTATTTGTAAAGCTAAAATTGAATCACCACCAATATCAAAGAAATTATCATCAATACCTACCTTTTCCAAACCTATAATTTCCGCCACAATAAGGAGTTTTGGCAACAACAATTAGCAGAAATTCCTTTTACTAAAATACCCCGTTTACCACTAGCAGTTACTTCAGAATGTCGGTCGAGTATGGGTAAGGTTGATATAACTTTATCAGATACAATTTCCCAGGGTTTAAAGGATGTATCTCATCAATTGGGTGTACCATTAAGAACTGTATTGTTGGCGTTACATTTACATATTTTGGCGGTTTTCTCCGGAGAGGAGGAGGTAGTTACAGGGTTGGTAAGTAATGGGAGACCAGATGAAACAGATAGCGATCGGATTTTAGGTCTATTTTTGAATACTTTACCATTACGTTTAAAGTTACCTCATGGAAGTTGGGTTGATTTGATTAAGGAAACATGGCGTGGTGAACAAGAGTTAATGCCAAATCGTCGTTTTCCTCTAGCAGAAGTACAACGGTTAAATGGTAATCAACCTTTGTATGAAACTTCGTTTAATTTTGTACATTTTCATGTTTATAAAGGATTACTAAATTGGCGAGAGGTAGAGTTACTTAAATCTACATCTTTAGATGAAACAAATATTCCTTTTGCTGTTAGTTGGAGTGAAGAAGTAGCTGCTGTTAATATCAGTTTAAATATTAGCTATAAGACTGAATAATTTACAGAAGCACAAATCGCTACCATCGCTAATTACTATCAAACCAGTGCCGAATTATTGAGTAAAAATCCCCAAGTTAATCGGGAATATTTACCAATCGATAGGGAAATTTCCATCCACAAGCGATTAGAAATTACCCCCATCCATGAAATTGTCAGTCAACAAGCTGCCAAAAATCCCGATTTGACTGCGGTTGTTTTTGAAGGAGAAGTTTACACATATCAGCAGTTGAACCAAAAAGCTAATCAGATAGCACGATTTTTACGAAAGCATGGTATCGGTCAAGACAAACTAGTAGGTATTTGTTTAGAACGTTCTCTAGATATGGTTGTTGCCATGTTAGGTGTTCTGAAAGCAGGTGGTTGTTATGTGCCAATCGATCCTCATTATCCTGTTGCGCGTATCCAATCTATGTTGGAGGATGGCAAGGTTAATTTATTGTTAACTCAGTCAAAATTAAAGGTTAATTATGGTGAAACTATTTGCCTAGATATTCGTAAAGAAGAAATAAAAACTGAATCTACTGATAACTTAGAAATTAAGGTTTTACCTGAAAATATTGCTTATATCATCTTTACTTCAGGTTCGACTGGTAAACCAAAAGGTGTCGCTGTTTCTCATCAAGCATTAGCTGATCACCAAAATTGGTTTGTCGAGAATTTTGCAGTTAATAGTAATGATGTAGTTTTGCAAAAAACAGCATATAGTTTTGATGCTTCTGTTTGGGAGTTTTGGACGCCTTTAATGGTGGGTGCAAAACTGGTTATGGCAAAACCAGGAGGACATCAAGACCCCGCTTATTTGCTACAAACAATACAACAAGAAAATGTCACATTACTGCAATTAGTACCCAGTTTATTAGAAATAATTTTGGGCGAATCTACATTTTCTCAATGTGATAGTTTACGGTTAGTGTTTAGTGGTGGAGAAGCACTGAAAAAACGGATTTGGCATGAGTTTAAAGAAAGTTTAGCTATTCCTTTAGTCAATCTTTATGGACCTGCGGAAACTACTATTGATGTAGCTTTTCATAATTGTCGAGAAAATGAAAATGCTGATATTATTCCCATTGGTGAACCAGTCAGTAATACCAAATTATATGTTCTTAATTCTAATTTGCAACCCGTACCTGTGGGAACACCAGGAGAGTTATTTGTATCTGGATATCAATTAGCGCGTGGTTACTGGAATGAACCAGGAAAAACGGCGGAACGATTTTTACCCGATCCTTTTATTCCTGGTGAGAGAATGTATCGTACAGGCGATCGCGCTCGGTATTTACTAGATGGGAAAATAGAATTTATCGGACGTGTAGACCGACAAGTTAAAATTCGTGGTTTCCGCATCGAAACTGCGGAAATAGTTGCTGCTTTAGAACAACAAAGTTGGGTGGAACGTGCAGTAGTTCAAGCAATTACTACTGGAGAAAAAAATCGGTTAGTTGCTTATGTACAACTACAAGAAACAATAACAAATTGGCAAAAAGTTTTGCGGTTGGAAATAGCGCAGACTCTTCCCAATTATATGATTCCTGCTTTCTTTGTAAATATGGAAAATTGGCCGTTATTACCAAATGGTAAAATCGACCTAAATTCTTTACCGAACCCAGAAATTGAAGAAGCAACCAGAGATGAATATATCGCACCACAAAATGAAACTGAAAAGATTTTAACTCAACTGTGGGAACAGATATTACAAGTATCTCGTGTTGGGGTGACTGATAACTTTTTTGAGTTAGGTGGAGATTCAATTATTGGATTACAAATTATTGCTAAAGCGAGAGATTTAGGTTTTTATTTCACTCCTCAAGATTTGTTTAACCATCCCCAAATATCTGATTTGGCTAATCATGTCAGGAAAGTTGATAATCAATCTGTAAACTTACCAAATATTGAACAAGGAGAAATTCCTTTAACTCCGATTCAAAATTGGTTTTTCCAACAATCTTTAGCTCATCCAGAACATTGGAATCAGGCTATCTTATTGGATATCAAACCAGAATTTAATATTGCTCAATTTTCCACAGCTTTAAATCAAATAGCTAAAAAGCATCAAGCTTTTCAGTTAAAATTCCGCCAAACAGAAACAGGTTGGATACAGGAATTAGATAATTCTAGTCAAGGTGTAAATTTTGATATTGTCAATTTAATAGATATTCCGGAAACTGAATTATCTGCAAAACTGCAAACCATAGCCACAGAATATCAAAGTAAACTTAACCTAGAAAATGGTATTTTGTTCCGTGCTGTTTATTTACAAACATCAGCAAATAAGACAGACAAATTATTATTAATTATTCATCACCTCATAGTTGATGGTGTTTCCTGGCGCGTAATTTTACAGGATTTAGCTGAGAAAGTTGTTGAAAATATTCCGGAATCTTTACAAAAACGAAGTGTAAGTTTCCCTCAATGGAGTAATTATTTACAACAGCAAACTATTGAAAAATCCGATTGGAAAAAAGATATTAAATTCTGGAAAAATCAAACAGTAAATAATCCGATTTTACCTATAGATTTTGCTGAGAGAATAGCAGATAATAACGAAAAATCTGCTATGCAAATTGACTGTAATTTTAGCAAATCAGAAACGGATAAACTATTATTTGATATCCCTAGGATCTGTAAATTTCGGATCCAGGAAGTTCTATTAACAGCACTTTTAGGAGCATTTAACGAATGGAGTGGTAAATCATAAATAGTTATTGCTTTAGAAAGTCATGGAAGAGAAAGCACTTTAGATATATCTGATGCTATTGGTTGGTTTACATCTTTATTCCCCTGCAAATTAACCAAATCAGATGGCGATATTTTAGATGATTTATCCACAATAAAAGAACATCTCAGAAACTTACCTAGTAACGGGTTGTCTTACGGTATTTTGAGTCAAAAACCAGAATACACTGAAGTTTTACCACCAATTCCTCAAGGAATTATCTTTAACTATTTAGGACAATTTGACGAACAAATTTCACCAGATGCACCATTTACACCTGCTGTTGAAGATACGGGAATTTCTCGAAATCCAGAAAATAAACGTGCTTTTCAGTTAGAAATAACTGGTTTGATTGTTAACGGGGAACTACAAATACGGTTTGGTTTCAGTAAAGCTTTACATCAAGAAGAAACTATTCGCAACTTGGCAAATAGTTATCAAAAATGTTTGCGCGATTTATTAACAACTAGCGCTCGGAAAGCTGAAAGTTGGCAACCAGATGATTTTCCTTTAGTTAATTTAACTCAGGAACAATTAAAAATAGCTGTCGAAGGAATTACCGATCTAGAAGATATTCACCCTCTAGCACCAGTTCAAGAAGGTATTTTGTTCCATGCTAACTATGAAACTGATAAAGATGTTTACCTACAACAAGTAACAGGTAATATCGAAGGAAATCTAGATGTAGAAATCTTTAAAATGGCTTGGGAAAGCTGTATTAAGCGTCATTCTAGTTTGCGTACTTCCTTTATTTGGCGATCGCTCCCTCGTCCTGTAGCGAGAGTACATAGTAGTGTAAATTTGCCTTTTATTATCGAAGATTGGCAGAATTTAGACATTAATAAATTAGAGTCAAAATGGGAAGACTTCTTAAAAAATGACCGTCAACAAAATCTATCCACAGAAACAGCACCTTTAATGCGGTTAACTTTAGTGAAAACTGGAGCGCAAAAATGGCGATTCTGTTGGAGTCATCATCATATATTGTTAGATGGTTGGTCTTTACCTTTGGTTTTTGGCGATGTGATTTCTGTTTATCAAGCACAACAAAATAGTCAAGTTTTACATTTACCACCAGCACCAAATTATCAAGATTTTATTGCTTGGTTAAATCAAAAAGAAACTGATGCAGCGGAAAGATTTTGGCGAAAAGAGTTAGCTGGTTTAGAGTCTGCCACCAATTTAGGATTATCTACTGGCGTTTCACGAAACTCCCCTACATCAGCAGATTACCAAATATTAGAAGGTATTATTACCCCCGAAATTTACACCCAACTGAAAACTTATGCTAATCAGCATCAAATTACAGTTAATACTTTAGTTCAAGCTGCTTGGGGAATTTTGTTGAGTAAATATAGCGGTGTTAATGAAGTTGTTTTTGGTGTAACAGTTTCCGGACGGACAACAGAATTATCTAGTTGCAGTGAGATGGTGGGTTTATTTATTAATACCTTACCTTTACGGTTAAAAATTGATGCAGCTACACCTGTAGAACAATGGTTAAAAGAAGTAAGTAATCAGATTTTAGGAATCAATGAATATTCCTACAGTCGCTTGGTAGATATTCAAGGTTGGAGTGATGTCAGCAGAGGTGAATCCTTATTTGAATCTATTGTGGTATATGAAAATTACCCCGTAGGCGAAAATGTACGCAATAATCCCGGTGAATTAGTAGTTAATGGTGTGGAATCTTTAGAGAAAAATCATTATCCGGTAAGTTTATACGCTTTGCCAGGAGAAGATTTAACTCTGAAAATTGCTTTCCAAAAAAATATAGGTACAGCAAAAGAACGGGAACAACTATTAGAGCAACTAACCCAGATTTTAACCACCTTTGCCACCAAATCGCCACAATTTCTTGGTGAAATAGGTCTGCAAACTTCAGCTATTTTACCAACAAGCGATCGCCCATTACCAATTACCACAATACTCGATTTATTTAGCAAACAAGTCTTCCAAAATTCCGAATCTCCTGCTATTTTGCATGGTGAAAAATGGTTAACTTATGGCGAATTAGATCGACAATCCGACGACATAGCTCGAGCATTAATCCAGTTAGGTGTCGGACGAGAAACATTAGTAGCTGTATGTTTAGAGCGGAATGCAGGTTTAGTAACAGCATTGTTAGGAATTATGAAAGCAGGTGCAGCTTATTTACCACTCGATCCAGCATTCCCAAGCGATCGCTTGCAATGGATACTGAATGATAGTCAAGCTGGAGTATTACTCACACAATCCCAAATTGCTTCCCAAATTCCCGCATCCCAAGCCAAAATCCTCTTACTAGAAACAATACCAGAAGATACAACAGTCATTTCTCAAGAACATACATCCTTAGATTTAGCATACACAATTTACACTTCTGGTTCGACTGGTAAACCCAAAGGAGTACAAATTCAACATCAATCTCTAGGGAATTTTCTTCTCAGTTTCCAAGCAAAACTACAATTAACTAAGACTGACACCTTAGTTGGGGTAACAACAGTTTCCTTTGATATTGCTGGTCTCGAACTATTTTTACCATTAATTAGTGGTGCAAAATTAGTCATCGCTGATAAAGAAACAACCCTGGATGGATTCAAATTAGCTCAATTGTTGCAACAAACCCAAGCAACAATTATGCAAGCAACTCCGGCAACTTGGAGATTACTATTAACAGCAGGTTGGCAACCACAAAATGATTTTTCTGTTCTTTGTGGTGGGGAAGCAATGTCAGTAGAACTAGCTGCTTCTCTCCTAGAATCAAAGGTAAATCTGTGGAACGTTTACGGACCGACAGAAACCACTATTTGGTCAGCAATGAAAAAGGTGGAGCAACCCGAAGACGCAATTTCCATTGGTCAGGGAATTGCTAACACATCTTTGTATATTCTGGATAAGGGTTTAAACCCACTACCAGAAGGAATTGTTGGTGAATTGTATATTGGTGGTATGGGGTTAGCGCGGGGTTATCGTGGCAATCCAAAACTAACATCAACAAAATTTATACCTGACCTATTTTCACAACAACCAGGAGCGCGGTTGTATTGCACTGGAGATTTAGCGCGGTGGTTACCAAATGGAGAAATTGAGTTTTTAGGAAGACTCGATTATCAAGTAAAAATCCGGGGTTATCGCATTGAACTCGGAGAAATTGAAACAGTGCTAGGAAGTCATCCAGTTATTAGTCAAGCTATTGTCCAAGCAATAGGTGATACCCCCGTTAATCAACAACTGGTGGCTTATTTGGTAACGACATCTAATGGAGAAAGACCAACAATAGAAACCTTGCGTTTATATCTCTCGACAAAATTGCCTGATTATATGATACCCTCAGCTTGGGTATTCTTGGATGCTATTCCTCTGACAGCTAATAATAAGATCGATCGCCGTGCTTTACCGGAACCTAGTCAAACAGATACTCAAGCAGATTATCTAGCACCGAGGAATCCTATTGAAGAAGCATTAGTAGAAATGTGGCAAGAATTACTCAAAGTTGAAAAAGTGGGTGTCAAAGACAATTTCTTCCATCTAGGAGGACATTCACTTTTAGCTGGACAGTTTCATGGACGTATTAAAAAAGTGTTTGCCATTGATTTAGCGTTAAAAGATCTATTCGATGCTGTGACTATTGAAGAAATAGCACCACTTCTGGTAGAAAAAGAGAGTAAATCAGGAAATACAGAAAAAATTGCCAAAGCGTTTTTACGTCTCAAACGCATGACACCAGAAGAAAAAGCCCAACTACTAAATAAATCAAAATTAAAGACTCAAAATTCAAAATAAATATGGGAGGAGTCAGGAGGACCGAGTCAAGAGTTAACCCACCCCTAACCCCTCCGGTGGAGGGGAAGAGGAGGAAGTTTGTCTATCGGCCTCTGATTTGGTAACACAAGCATCCAGGTTGTAACAACCTGGAAGGCTGTGTTACAAATTACCTGACAATCCTCAAAAGTGGTGTAAATACCTCACCATATTAACATCTACCACCCATAAACCCGGTTTCTTATAACAGCAAAGCAAGCCGATTTTATTAGGACTTACGCAGAAACCGGGTTGATCAACGAAATTTCCTGGTTTGAACAACAATATTACGACCATAAACCCGGTTTCTTGGTTGCGCGTGTGTAAGTCTTGTGAATATAGCGATCGCTTATCTGAAAACCTAAACCTAAATTAACTAACATGAAAAAACTACTTGTTACTGGATCGTCAGGATTAATTGGTTCGGAAGTCTGTGAATATTTCGCCTCAAAAGATTGGGCTATTCATGGGATTGATAATAATCAAAGAGCCGTATTTTTTGGAACCCAAGGGGATACTCGTTGGAATCAAAAACGCTTACAGTCAGAAGTTAAGGGTTTTGTCCACCATGAAATTGATGTCCGCGATCGCACTGGGATTTTAGACTTAATTGATAGTATCAGGCCAGATGCGATCGTGCATACAGCCGCCCAACCCAGTCACGATCTAGCTGCTAAAATCCCCTTTGATGATTTTGATACCAATGCTGTAAGAACACTCAATCTTTTAGAAGCAACTAGGCAATATGTTCCTTCAGTTCCCTTTGTGCATCTGTCAACCAACAAAGTTTATGGCGATGCACCCAATGAAATCCCAATGTTAGAGTTAGAAACTCGTTGGGATTATGCCGATCCTGCTTATGAGCATGGTATACCCGAATCTTTTCGTATCGATCAATCTAAACACTCTCTATTTGGTGCTTCTAAACTTGCAGCCGATGTTATGGTTCAAGAATATGGTCGTTATTTTGGCTTAAAAACCTGCTGTTTGCGTGGGGGTTGTCTAACGGGGCCTAACCATTCTGGTGTCGAACTGCACGGTTTTTTGAGTTATTTAGTCAAATGTAATTTAGAAGAGCGGACTTACAAAATATTTGGATATCAGGGTAAACAGGTACGAGATAATATTCATTCTTATGATGTTACTCGACTTATAGAAGAATTTATCGTAGCACCCCGTAACGGGGAAGTTTATAATTTAGGAGGTGGAAAAGAAAATACCTGTTCAATATTAGAAGCTTTTGAAATAGTCAGCACATTCACCAACAAACCAATGATATATGAGTATGTGCCAGTAAATCGCGAAGGGGATCATATCTGTTATTATAGTGATTTACGCAAAATCAAAGACCATTATCCTAATTGGGATATTACTAAATCCTTAAACTCAATCTTTGCTGATATTGTTGCAGCTTGGAGTGATAAAATCAAAATGAATTAAGTAGATCGGGACTTATGCATAAGTACCGCAGGCGAATGCCATTCGCCTCACGGGGTGACAGGCACCTCAAAGCTATTGTGGGATAAGACTTTAGAGCATATAAGCAAGGGTAAAAAATTGACTGATTTTGTGATAATAATTATTATTATCAGTAGTGGTGTGGGTATCGAGCTACCCACACCACTACAATTTATTGAAGTATTATTCAATTATGTAAGTCAATTAAAAAATTTGAGCGATCGTCCTCACGGGGTGACAAGCAGCTCAAAACCATTGTTGGATAAGGGTTTCTTGGATTAAACCTCTGTGTAAAATATGGATTTTTTGTCAATTATAATGATAATCATTTTTAGAGAAGGGGTGGGTTAGCGATAGAACTCCGTTCCGCTGACGCGAACGCTAACCCACCCTTTCTCCCCCAATTTAAGTTGATTTTTATGTCAATTTTACCTCGTAGCCATCAGTCACATTTTCTGGTCAAAAAAGTCGGTTCACTTACACACACAGACCGACCAAATGCAATTTTTATCATTGTATGAGTCATATTTTAAACAATCTTTGACCGAGACTCAAGTCCAAACTTTAAAAATTTTAGTTTGGTTAATTACTGTTCAAAAAACTGTAAAAATAGAAAGGTTGGCAGCCTGTTTTCCTTTACCTATAAAATATGAGAGTCGCCGGAAACATATACAAAGATTTTTAACATTGTTTTCTTTAAGTCTTACCCTGTTTTGGTTTCCGATTATGTTGACAGGTCCTAGAGGTAAGTAGATATTTTCTGAAGTTGAGCAACTACCTCTTACTTCCCTTCAACTTTCTGCTAGTTTTCTGAGGATGTGAAAATTTCACTTCTATATATAGATACCCGAAAATGTGTCAGAGACTTTTCCCAGATATCTGCTTTAGCTAGAAGTAAGTAGAGATTTTTGAAATTGTTATGCTGTAAAGCTCTAGTAAACATATGTATGCTTGTTTTTATCTCATCAAATCTTTCCATCCATCCCTCCTCAGTGGAAAACCACAAAGATTTTCATTCTCTTAAGCTCCAAAAAAATTAAAGGATTTTCAGTTGCATCTCCACAAAAATTGTGATAGGCTAATTTTTAGCTGGAGTTGCTCGTCCTAAAGTATGACTTTTTATTCAACTAAATTCTTGGCTAAATGTATAGTTACCTGAGCAAATTGCCTTCTAGTGTCCCTGACTCATTCCATCTTTCAAAATATTAAAGCTATTCCAAAACAGACAAATTTTTATAGGAAAACCAAAAGTAATATCTTTCAATTTTCCTCTCTATCTATCCCTAGATAAATTTCTCTAATTATCAGCTAATTAATTTCCTGTTCAATCTAGATTTTTAACAGGTAGTAAAAATGCAGTCATCAAAGCAATAGTACCCCCCAGTAAACCCCAACCCAACCAAAGATTAAAATTCCTACCTCTGCTTTTTGCCACAAAAGCAGCAGTAGTACCAATAACACAATGTAAAATCATTAATATCCAGAATAATTGCCAGTTAATTTCATTCATAATTTTCTTTCAAGTATTAGTTATTTGAGAATAAAGACCCAAAAATTTTTCACCATCAAAATGAATTATATGGTCTGGTGTATCAGCCATCCAAACTTCTGTTTCCCAAGCAATATCAGCAGTAAACTGGGGAAAAGTATGATGGTCTATAAAAGCCGTGATAAAAATTATGTCAGCCTTACATTTTTCTGTCAATTTTTTCAGTTCTAATAAGCGTACATTAGAAATTACACCTGAACTATCAACAGCTTCTATCAAATAAAGCCAATTTTTCTGTTCTGAATAAGAAACTATTGGATAATTAATAATTAATAATTGATAATGAAAGTATTTTTTAAATCT
>JAAUYJ010056133.1_pt1 | contig 14090 bp, 9 predicted proteins | sample 7278031 | NCBI WGS metagenome assembly JAAUYJ01 (sample SAMN14350222, study PRJNA611818) | marine sediment metagenome | isolation source: surface marine sediment (1.8m) | place: French Polynesia: Moorea | collected 2018-08 | reverse complement strand
GCCAGGTCGGAGACCGTGGCGCTGGGCGCGCTACGCCCCGCCACTGTGTCGGGGACCAGTTGGTCTTCGCAGGGCGCGCGCGGCAACACTCTGCCGCGCGGCCTCGCCGAGGCCACCGCCGGCTATCACGCGCCGCTGCCCGGGCTTCAGGCGGCACCGGCGGCGCGCCCGGCCGAGGCGGTCGCGGCGGCCGGCAATCTCCCGGCCGAGGCGGGCGAGAGCTATCCGCTCGGCGCCGCGCGGGCCCAGGTGCACGCCACCTACATCGTCGCCCAGACCGAGGACGGCATCGTCATCGTTGACCAGCACGCCGCCCACGAACGCCTGGTCTACGAGCGCATGAAGCGCGAGATGGCCGCCTCGGGCGTGGCCCGCCAGCTCTTGCTGATCCCCGAGGTGGTCGAGCTGGAAGAGGCCGCGGTCGAGCGCCTGCTGGCGCGCGCTCAAGAGCTGGGCGAGCTCGGCCTCTTGATCGAGCCTTTCGGTCCCGGCGCCGTGGTGGTGCGCGAGGTGCCGGCGCTGCTGGGCGAGGTCGACGTCGAGGGCCTCTTGCGAGACCTGGCGGACGAGCTGGCCGAGCTGGGCGAGGCGCTCAAGCTCAAGGAGCGCTTGGAGGAGGTCTGCGGCACGCTGGCCTGCCACGGCTCGGTGCGCGCCGGCCGGAGGCTCAACGTGGAGGAGATGGACGCGATCCTGCGCCAGATGGAGGCCACGCCCCACGCCGGCCAGTGCAATCACGGCCGACCGACCTACGTCGAGCTAAAGCTGGCTGACATCGAGCGCCTGTTCGGGCGGCGCTAGCAGGGGCCGGCCGGGCGCCGGACTGCCTCGGATTGGCTGAAATCGACCAAGGGGTCGTTGATTGATATCCTGGCGGTGCCTAGTTAGACGAGAAAGTCACGCTTCCGGGAAGCGGAGATGTTTCTGAAGGTTAGGATCGAAGGGGTCTCGAGCCGTGGGACGGGCGCGGTCTCTGCCGCGTCGCGCCTCGGCGCCGTGGTCCTGGCGCTCGGCCTGATGGCCGGCTGCACCAGCCGGCAGGACCACCCCGAGCGCATGGACTTCAACGGGGTGTCGAACTTCCGCGACTTGGGCGGTCATGTGACCGTGGACGGCCGGCGGGTCAAGCAGGGGGTCCTGTTCCGCTCAGACCATCTGGACGCCCTCGACGAGGCCGACTTCGAGACCCTCCGGGAGCTCGGGGTCAAACGCGTCTTCGACCTGCGCGATGCGCACGAAAAGGACGGCGCGCCTAGGTTCACCCTGCGCACGCCCGAAAAGCGGGTGCCCGTGCCGCACCGGGCCGCGATGACGGAGGAGACGGCGCAGATCGAACCCAACGCCATGCCCAGCCACTATGCGATCCGCGTGGTCCATCTGCCGATCTACTATCCCGGCCTCGACCGGCGCGAGAGCCGCCGCAGGGTGGTCGAGGCCGACCCCGGGCCGGGCGGCTTCGAACAGACCATGATCGAGGCGAACCGGGCCTTCGCGCTGGACTATCGCGAGGAGTGGTCGGAGCTGCTGCGCTCCCTGGCCAACGGGGACTCGCTGCCGGCGGTGATTCACTGCGTCGAAGGCAAGGATCGCACCGGCTTCGCCGTCGCGCTCGTGCTCAGCGCGCTCGAGGTTCCGCGGGAGATCATCTACGCGGACTATTTGCTCAGCAGCGAGCTTCTCGACTACCGAATCAGGCGCTACGCCTTTCTCGCCGCCTTCGGCTCGATGTTCCGGCTGTCCAAGGACGACGTGCGGCCGCTGCTCGAGGTGCGGCGCCAGTACCTGGAAGCGGCCTTCGACGCGATCGACGAGCGCTACGGCTCCTTCGACGCCTATCTCCGCGATGGGCTCGGCATCGACGGATGGACGCTCGCCCGCCTGCGCACAAACCTCACCAGGTGACCGCGGACCAGCTTCGCCGTATGCGGCTCTGTCGAGCTATCCTCATGCTTCGACAAGCTCAGCATGAGGCTCTCAGGGACTCAGCCGACAACTAAGGTAGCCTCCTCATCCTGAGCCTGTCGAAGGATGAGGATCGCTCAGTGATACCACTCGTTCCACTACGACGCGGCCGGCACCGGCCTGCCTTACGCCGCGTCGGACTGCCTGATGCCCTCGACGACCATCTCGCGCCATTCGCGTTTTTTGGGTAGCAGCGGCGGGCGCGGCGTGACGTTCGGCACCTCGGTCGGCAAACCTATGCCGGTCATCTCGCGCAGGACCGGCTCGGCCCGGCGGAAGTAGAGGTTGTAGATCGACCACTGCAGCCGGTCGCGCGACCCTCTGAACGGCAGCCGGTCGATGATCGACGGCGTCGAGTAGAAACGCTTGTAGGCCTGCAGCTGGCCATCGCGCAGTTGCTCCGGCGTCATCTTTTCGGGTTGGTAGACGACGTGGCCCTGGTCGTAGTTTTTCCAATCGTAGGAGAAAATGCGCCCGGCCTTCTTCATCTCGTACCAGGTCAAGGTTCCCGGATAGGGGGTGAGGACCGAGTAGGCGGTCATGTCGTAGTCGGCATCGATGTTGAATTGCGCGGTCTGCTCGAAGACCGAGGGATCGTCGTGGTCGAAGCCGAACATGAACAGACCGAAAACCATGATGCCGTAGCTGTGCAGCTTCTCGACCAGGGCCTGGAATTGCTCCGGCTGGTTGACGTGCTTGTGCACGCTGCGCAGCGTGTCGCGCGAGATCGATTCGAAGCCGATGGAGAGCATGAAGCAGCCGCTTTCGGCGGCGAGCTCCAGCATCTCGTCGCTCTGCGCCAGCTTGCTGGTGACGCCGGCCTGCCAGCGTATGCCGCGGCCCTTGAGCGCGCGCATGACCTCTTTCGGGCGCTCGGGCGTGCCGAAGAAGTCCGCATCGTTGATCGAGATGATGCGCTGGCCGCAGCTCTCGATCTCGCGGATCACCTCGTCCACGGGACGGTAGCGGAACTTGAGGCCGTTCATCAGGGGCTCGGCGCAGAAGGTGCAGCCCTGATGGCAGCCGCGCGAGGTCTGCACGAAGGTGCGGTTGAAATAGCGGCTCTTCTTCAGGAGGTCATAGCGCGGCATCGGCATGTCGACCATCGGATGCAGCCTGTCGGCCCGGTAGATGCCGCGCATCTCCCCGCCTTCCAGGTCGTCGAGGAGCTTGGGCATGACCAGCTCGGCCTCGCCGACGACCACGGCGTCGGCGTGCTGCAGCGCCTCGTCGGTCATGAAGCTCGCGTGCACGCCGCCCATGACCACCGGCACGCCGCGCGCCCGGAAGGCGTCGGCGATTTCGTAGCCGCGGTTGGCGTAGGCGGTCATGGCCGTGATGCCGACCATGTCGACCTTCAGATCGTAGTCGATCTCTTCGATGTTCTCGTCCGTCAAGACCACCTCGTACTGGTCCTTCGGGATCACCGCCGCCACCGCCAGGAGTCCCGCCAAGGGTGAGTAGAGCGCCCGGTCAAAAAGCATCGGCCGGGTGGTCATGGAGTCGGTCTTGGGATTGATCAGGTGAATCGTACGTGTGCGCATGGCTCTCCGCTTTCCGGTGCTTCGCGCGCCTAAACCGATTCCGTCCTGGAGGGCCATGACGCAGTGGTGGCAGATGTCGACTTTCGACATCCCCTCATCGCCCGTTTTCTTCAGCCTAGGCGATCGTGCCCGGGTTTGGCACTGCCTAAATGACCGGGCCCGCTGTTCGACACGATCTCGCGATCCATGAACCGCCGTTGACCTGACCGTCGGCGGCGAGAGGCAAAAAAGGGATTCGACCGCGCCGGAGCGCCGCTCTAACGTGAATTCGAACGCAAACAATGGTTTGAGCCGTGAGCGACAGCGTCCAGGAAGTTGCCGAATCGGCGCCGAGCGGCCGGCGGAGCCGGCGCCCGAGCCTTTTCCAGATGATCCTGACGGCACTCGCGGCGGGGATCGCCTGCGGCCTCTTCCTGGGGGATTACGCCGATGGCCTGCGCGTCGTCGGCAAGATCTACGTCGGCCTGCTGCAGATGACGGTCCTGCCCTACATCGTTTTCTCGCTGATCTCCAGCATCGGCCGCCTGTCGCTCACCGAAGGCAAGCGACTGGCCATCGTTTCGGTTGCCGTGCTGGGCGTCTTGTGGGCGATCGGCCTTCTCACCGTCGCCTTCATGTCCTTATCGCTGCCGGACAGGACGACGGGGGCGTTCTTCAGCACCAACCTGGTTGAGAGCCAGCAAGCGGTCGATTTCATCGAACTCTTCGTGCCGAGCAATCCCTTCGGCTCGCTGGCCAACAACGTGGCGCCCGCGGTGGTGGTTTTCTGCCTGCTGTTCGGCGTCGCCCTGATCAAGGTGGGCAGCAAGGAGGGCCTGCTCGAACAGTTCGACATCGTAGTGACGACGCTGATCCGGGTGAACAGCTTCGTCGTCTCCCTGAGCCCCATCGGCATCTTCGCGATCACGGCCACCGCGGCGGGCACGCTCAGTTTCGAAGAGTTCGGCCGCCTCCAGGCCTATCTCTTGACCTTCGCGCTCAGCGTCTTCCTGCTGACGCTATTCGTCCTGCCGATGCTGATCGCCGCCTGCACGCCCTTCAAGTACCGCGACATCCTGGCCGTCTCCAAGAACGCCCTGATCACCGTGTTCGTCGTGCAGAGCCTCTTCGTCGTGATCCCGATGCTGGCCGAAGGCGTGCGGGAGCTGGTCGACAAGTACCGGAAGGAAGGCCTCAAGGCCTCCGCGCATCCGGAGTACGTCATCCCGCTCGCCTACCCCTTCCCGCACATGGGCAAGGTGCTGACCCTCGTCTTCATCCCCTTCGCCGCCTGGTTCTATGGCTCGCCCATGAACTTCGCGGACTTCCCTCTGGTCTTGGGCACGGGCCTGGTGCTCTCCTTCGGCAAGGTCGTCACGACCATCCCCTTTCTGCTCGACATGCAAGAGTTGCCGGCCGACATCTTCCAGCTCTTTCTACTGTCGAGCGTCGTCGCCGGCGGTCTCAGCGATCTCGTCGGTGCCATGCATCTCATGGCATTCACCACCCTGACCACCTGCGTCATCGCCGGCCTGATCCGCTTCAACCGGATGAAGATGATCATCCTGTTGGTCTTCACCCTCCTGATCGGCGGCGCGATGATCGCCTCGACGCGCGGAGTCCTGAGCACCGCCCTGGAGGGGGCCGACAGCAAGGAGCAGGTTCTCGGCGGCATGCACCTCTTGCAGGAAAAGGTGCCGGCACGGATTCTGGAGACCGCAGCGCCCAATCCCGTGCCCTTGCTGCCCGGCCAGTCGAGGCTCGACAGGATCCGGCAGTGGGGCACCATCCGCGTCGGCTTCCACCCCGACCACCTGCCCTATTCCTTCTACAATGCCAGCGGCGACCTGGTCGGCTTGGACATCGACATGGCGCATCGCCTGGCACGGGATCTCGGGGCCGAGATCGACTTCGTGCCCTTTGACGTGACGAGCCTGCCCGAGCAGCTGGCCGAGGACTATTTCGACATCGTGATGTCCGGCATCGGCGCCACGGCGCGGCGCTCGGCGCAGATGCTGCTGAGCGATCCCTATATGGAGGTCACCCGGGCGCTCGTTGTGCCCGACCACCTGGACAAGGAGTTCGCTGATCTCGAGGCCATGCGGCGGCGCGGTCCTTTCAATATCGGCGTGGTGGCCAGAACCGCCTTTTCGCGAGAGATTCACGAAAAGGCCCCGGCGGCCAACATCATCGAGCTCGAGTCGGAAAGCCAGTTCTTCCAAGATCCGCCCCAGCCGATGGACGCGCTCTTGACCAGCGCCGAGGGCGGCTCGGCCTGGACACTGATCTATCCGGCCTACACGGTCGTTAATCCCCTGCCCCGGGCGATCAAGTTGCCGCTGGCTTATCCCTACGGCGGTCCGGACGCCCGCTTCGAGCATTTCCTCGAGCACTGGATCGATTTGAAGCAGAACGACGGCACGGTCGAGGCGCTCTACGACTATTGGATCCTGGGGCGCGGCGCAGAGGAACGTGGGCCGCGTTGGAGCGTGATGCGCGACGTCTTGGGCTGGGTCGACTAGCTTCGGCGCTGGCTCACTCCGCCGGTCCTATCTGGGCCAGGCGCGGCGCCAGGGCCTCCAGCAGGGCCGCCGCCAGGATCTCGTGGCCGCGCGCGTTGATATGGCGATCGACGAAGGAGTTGCGCAGCGCCGGGTCTTCGAGAAGGGCCGCCGGCACCGTGTCGGGCGGCAGGCCAAGCGCTTGCAGGTGGCGGAGATAGCGTGAGAGAGCGGCGTCGCGCGCGGCCGTTTCGGCAGAGCCGTAAAGGGCGATCATGAGCTCGATGCCGCGTTCCCGGCAGAGCGCGATGATGCCGTCCAGGGCGAGGCGGGCGTCGCGCCAGCGCGCTTCTTCCACGGCGGCAGGGAGTTCGCCGCCGGGTGGCGCCCGCCGGCGCCAAAAGTACTGCAGGTGCGTTGCCGCATAGGATCTGCGCGTGATGAAGCGCCAGACGTCCTCCGACAGGTTGCCGATCCAACTGCGCCCGCTCTTGTCGGCAAACAGCTGCTCGCGGCTGACCTCGCTGGGGCCCTCACGTTTCGGGTCGATGTCGTTGTGGGTGACCACCAGGAGCAAGACGTCCGGCTCGTAATCGGCGCCGACGTGCTTGAGGAACTCGTACTGCGTGCGGGTATTCCAGGAATTGACGCCGGCGGCGATCACTTCCGTGGCGGCGCCTTGTTCGTCCAATCGCATCTGCAGCAGGGTCGGAAAGATCCGCTCCTGTGGCACGCCCCAGCCGAACACGATCGAATCGCCCAGGACCAGGAGCCGCCTGACGCCGGCCGGTTTCGCCGCGGCGAAATCGGGGCCGCGAAAGCCGTGTGCGTTGATGCGCACCTCGACTCCCTGGAAGAGCTCCTCGGCGTGCGGCTTGCTGATGTAGGCGAAGCGCGGGTCTGCCTGGTGCATGGTCTTGGAATAGCGATGAATCTCGAAGAGATACTCGATACCCAGGGGATCGAAGAGCCGGAGCAGGATCTCCAGACCCAAGACCACGGTGACCAGCAGGAAAACGGCGTAACGCAGCCGTGTTGCCCAGGGCTTCGGGTGGGATCCGCTGGATCTGCGCCGCTTCATGGGCGGCCCTGCCTGCCTCTGGACCGCGCCTGCCGCTGTCTGCCCGACTTGCTGTGAATCATGGCCCGCCCGTGCTTCGGTAGCTGCGCCGGGACGCCCGGGTGCCGGCTGGCCGCGACCTTAGCATGCCGGGCCGCTGAGGGCGCCGGTTCCGGCGGCCTTGCAAAGGTTCCCGCCGGACGGTTAACACTCTGCCTCGCGAAGCTCCGATGGGGCCGGCGGATTGCCCGGCCCAGCGTCGTCGGAACGATAGGAGCGATCACTTGTCCTACCGGGAGCCGCCGGTCTACATCGACAGCCTGCTGGCGATCCGCGGCCTCTGCGCCCTGGGCGTGGCGCTGGTCCACCTGACCGGCGCTTCCGAGCTCTCTTTCCGCTGGTACCTGGAAAACGCCTGGGAGTTCGGCGCGACCTCGCAGGCGGTCTTCGCGTCGCTGCTGCCGACCACGGGCAAGAACTTCGTGCTCTTCTTCTTCGTGCACAGCGGCTACCTGATGGGCAAGGTCTTCTTCATGGAGCGCTATGGGCTCGACCGGGAGGGCCTGTTCCGCTTCTACCGCGGCCGTTTCCTCAGGATCGCGCCGCTGCTCTACGTCAACCTGATTGCCTGCCTGTTGTTCCTGCCGTCGGCGACGCCGACCCTGCTCGAAGCCCTGGGGGACTTCCTTTTCATCAACAACTTCACCGGCCGCGGCATCAACGGCGTGACCTGGAGCCTGTCCTGGGAGATGCAGTACTACCTGATCGCGCCCTTCGTCTTCGCGATCTTCGCCGTGTCCTCGAAGAAGGCGTTGCTCCAGGTTGTCGTGCTGGCTTGCGTGTTCGAGATCGCATCGGTCATCGGCATGCGCAAGATCCCGCCGACCGAGTTCTTCTACTATTTTTTGCTGGGCTTCGCGGTGAACCTGGCGCTGCGGAATTTCAAGGCGCGCAAGTTCCGCGGATCGACCGCGCTCGCCGTCCTCGGCGGCTTCTTCGTCGGCAACGCCGTCTACTACGTTCTCTTCAATGCCGGGTTCGAACGGGTCGCCGCAAATCCTCTCATTGGCCTGGCCGCTGCCTTCACCATCTACCTGATCGAGCTTCCGAGGCGAGACGAGAGCGCGCCGCAGCCATATGAAGCCTACGGAATGCTGCGCTTGCTGAGCGCCAGGTTCTGGACCTGGATGGGCATCCTGTCGTACGGGATCTACCTCTGGCACCTACCGATCGCCCTGCTCGGCAAGTCCTGGACGGTCGAAACCGCCCTCGCCGTGATCGAGGGCCTGGGTGGCGTCGAGGCCGGTTGGCAGCGGACCTTGATCTTCCATTCCCTGCAGCTGCCCATGATCCTCGGTCTGACTCTGCTGCTTTCGCTGATCACCTTCCTGATGGTCGAGATCAGGTTCCGGCCGCACCTCTATCGCTGGGACACCTCGAGATACGTCGGTCGGGCGATCTCCGCCGTGGCCAGGCTGTCGCAGCGCGGGGCGCGCCGTTCAGCCTGAGTTGCCCGCCGCGCGGGTCGTCTCCTCGAACTTTCGGCCGGCGTAGCGCGCGGCGAAAATCCAGATCAGAATCAGCGGCAGGGTGACCGCGGTCAGCCAACGGATCGATTCGAAGTCCTGAAAGACGGCGGTCACCCCCAAGCTCACGCCCACTGCGAGGGCCTTGGCGAAGCGTTGCACGAACATGTCGATAAAGGCCTTCGCCTTGTACTTCTCCTCCTTGGTCGTGGGCACGTAGAGCGATTCCTTGGCCGACTGGTTGATCGAGTAGCTGAAGCCGTTGTCGGCGGTATTGAGCAGGCTGCCGACCCAGAGGATCGGCAGCAGCGCGAAGCCGGCCGAGCCGCCGAGGATGGCGATGGGCAGCACCAGCAGTGCCACGCCGACGCCGAGGCGCGTCATGATCAGGCTGGTGAAGAAAAGCTGCACCACCATGGCGACCACGTTGGTGAGGGCGAAGACGGTGGCGAATTGCTGGCCGATGGCGGGGCCCTGCAGGTAGTGCACGATGGTGCTGGTGAACTGGAAGTCGAGGATCGTGGAGACGATCTCGTAGATCCCGACGATGGCCACGATCGCGAGCAGGTAAGGCGAGCGGAACACCAGGCGCGCGCCCTCGACTGCCGGGTTGCCCTCGCTCCTGGGCGCCGGCTTCGCGGACCCCGTCTGGGGCGCCGGCTCGGCCGGCAGCGCATTGGCCACCAGCCGGCCAGCGGCGAAGGCGACCAGCAGAATCGCCACGCCCAGGCCGAAGGCGATCCAAAGCCAGTCCACGCGGTCGACCGTGCCGATGAAGCGGGCGACGACGAGCGAACCGAAGGCGCCGCCTGTGACGCCGCCCAGGCCGACCAGGCCGTACATGCGCTTGGCGGCGTCCGGGGTCACCGAGTCGTTCAGGAAGGCGAAGAACGTCGCCACCATGAGGGTCGAGAAGAGGTCGCCGAAGAGATAGAAGCTCCACACCGTGAGATCGCCCGGCTCCCCGAGCACCAGCGTGTAGGCGACGTAGCTCGCCAGGAAGAAGCCGGTGAAGATGAAGCTCAGCTGCTGCCGGCGATAGCGGCTCGCGAGCCACGAGAAGACCACGACCGCGACGAAGGCGACCACCATGTTCATGACCTTGGCGATCAGCTCCGCCTGGGAGGCCAGCATCACCCAGCCCATGAGATCGAAACCGCTCTCGGCGTAATACTCGATGAAGATCGACTTCTTGATCGGCTTGAGCACCCAGAAGCTGGTGATCACCAGGAAGAAGTAGCCGAACATCAACAGCGAGAAGGGCAGCTCCTCGCGCTCGACGGTGAAGATCGCCTTGATCGGATTGGCCGTGGTCATGGCGGGGCGCCGCGCCCTAGAAGACGGCGATCTCGCCGTTGTCGACGCGGGCGACAAGCCTCTGTATGCGCTTCCAGACGCCGTCGATCTCGGCCTTCGTCAGGCCGAGTTGCACCTTCGCGCTCGATTTGCGCACGCCCTTGTTCGGGGCCAGGTTCTCGCCGAACGGGACGTTCACCAGGACCCGACGGCTGTCCCTCTCGAGCTGGGCGACGACGCCCAGGGAGTCCAAGTCCTTGCGCTGCAGCGCGCGCAGGCGGTCGATCGAGTCCTTGCGCAGGGCCGCTACGAAGATGACGTGCCACGGGCTTGGGAAGAAGTTGCGGAAGGTCTCCCCGAACGCGAGGCCGTTGTCGATCGAGAAGACCTGACGCCGGTCGGGCTCCTTGGAGACCAGGAAGTTGCTGCGCTTGGGGTCGGAGTGGTCGATCAGGTAGGTCAGAATGTTGAAGTTCGACATGTAGTAGGCATAGACCGGATCGGAGACGAAGCGCTGCTCGTCGTAGAGGTTCTCCTCCGACGTCACGTTCTGCAGCCAGATCGAGGCGGTGCCGAGCACGCAGTTCGTCCCCTTGAGGTTCGGGCTGCCGCCGCCCGTCTCACGCACGTATTTGGGCAGCGGCACGCAGTACGTGACGACCGTCGGCACGACCCAGTCCTCCGCGTCCAGGAAAAGCTTTTGGGCCTGGTAGGCGGCGAGCTGCTTGCGGGCGCTGTTGTTGTATTCCTCGAGTGTTCCATCGGGCATCGGCTTCCACTTGATGCGGACCTGCTTGCCGGTGACCTTGGATTCCAGCTCGACGGAGAGCGCGCCGCTGGTCCCGGCCGCGGTCCTCTCGAGCTCGATGGCCTTTTCCTCGCCGGCGTCGAGCTGCCTGGGCCCATCTTCTTCGAGGATTCGGGGGTCTTTCGGGAAATTGGGGAAGGCGCTCGCCGCCGCCGGCCGCTCGGCCGAGCTGAACTCCAGCGGCATGCCGGTGTTCGACGGGATGGTCTGGCAGCCCGCCGCAGCCAGCCCGGCACCCAAGACGATGGCTCGACCGATCACGGCCATGGACCTCATGAATTCGCCCCCCTGAAATACGGTTTTTCGTTCCAAAGCTACGGGAAAGCCTAGCAGATCGGCGGTCTGGTGCCGCTGTGTTTTTTGCCAGGTCCCTCGAGTGGCCGCGCGCTCAGAACACCGCAATCTCGCCGCTGTCCGCCCGGGCGAGGAGTCTCTGGATGCGCCGCCACAGGGCGTCGATCTCGGCCTTGGACAGGCCGAGCTGCACGCTGCCGTTTTCGATCCGCACGCCCGCGTTCGGGGCCAGGTTTTCCCCGGGCGGGACGTTCACGAGGATCCGGCGGCGGTCCTTTTCGAGTTGAGCCACCACGCCCAAATGATCGAGGTCCTCGCGGCGGAGCTTGCGCAGCCGCTCGATCGAGTCTGCGCGTAGGGCCGGCACGAAGATCACGTGCCACCGCGGGCTCGGAAAGAAGTTGCGGAAGACCTCCCCGAATGTGAGATCGTTGTCGATCGAGAAGACCTGGCGCCGCTCCGGCTCCTTGGAGACCAGGAAGTTGCTGCGTTTCGGGTCGGAGTGATCGATCAGATAGGTCAGCAAGTTGAAGTTCGACAGGTAGTAGGCGTAGACCGGGTCGGACAGGAAACGGCTCTCGTCGTAGAGCCGATCTTCGTGCGTCACGTTCTGTAGCCAAATCGAAACCGCGCCCAGGACGCAGTTCGTCCCCCTGACGTTGGGCCGGTCATTGGGGTCGTAGCGGGCGACCCGGGTCATGGGGACGCAATGGGCGATGACCGGCGGCACGACCCAGTCCTCGGCGTCGAGGAACAGCTTCTGCACCTCGTAGGCGGCGATTTCCTTGCGGGCGCTGTCGTTGAATGCGTCCAAGGTGCCGGTCGGCATGCGCTTCCATTTCACGCGGACTTTCTTGTTCAGCTTGGGGAATGCCAGTTTGATAGTGGCCGCGCCGCTCGTGCCGGCCTGCGTCCGACCGATATCGAGGACTTCAAGCTTGCCGGAGTCGAGCAGCTCGGGTGCCCGTTGCTCAATGATGCGGGGGTCTTCGGGCCAGTTGGGAAAGGCGTCGACCGCCGGCGGCCGCTCGGCGGAAGCGAACTCCAGGGGCGGGCCGCCGTTCGACGCTGCGGTCTGACAGCCCGCCAGGAGTGCGCCGATGGCGATCATGGCCGCGTGAAGGCCCAAATCCGCCCGGCGCGAAACCCTCTCCGTCATTTCCCTACCGCTCGCTGCGAGTGAGTTGCAGTGAAAGCTTAACTGATATGACCCGATGTGAAGGAGGCATCTTTCAGCTCTGGCGGCTTGTGCGCCTTAGAAGACCGGGATCTCGCCGGCGTCGACCCGGGCGATCAGCGCCTGCGCCCGTTCCCAGATGGCATCGATCTCGAACTTGGCCAGGCCGAGCTGCACGGTCTTGCCGGCGATGCGCACGCCCTTGTTCGGGTTCGAGTTCTCTCCGGGCGGGACAGAGACGTACATACCGGACCTGTTCTTCTCGAGCTGGGCGACGATCCCGAGACCGTCGAGGTCTTCGCGGCGCAGCTTGCGCAGCCGCTCGATCGAGTCCCTGCGCAGGGCCGGCACGAAGATGACGTTCCAGGGATCGACGAAGGGATTGCGGAACACCTCCTCGAAGGCGATGTCGTGGTCGATGGAGAAGACGTGGCGCCGGTTCTCCTCCTTCGAGACCAGAAAATTGCTCTCCTTCGGGTCGGCGAAATCGACCAGGTAGGTGAAGAGGTTGAAGTTGGACAGATAGTAGGCGTAGGCCGGGTCGGAGACGAAGCGCGCCTCCTCGTAGAGCTGGTCGCTCCTCGTGACGTTCTCCAGCCAGATCGTCACGACGCCGAGCACGCAGGCGGACTTCTTCAAGGTCGGCTCCTGCAGGTCGCCGGTGTCGCGCGCGTACCTGGCGAGCCGGACGCAAAAGGCGAAGCTGGTCGGCACCACGTAGTCCTCCGGCTCCAGGAACAGCTTCTGGACCTGATAGGCGGCGATCGCCCTGCGCGGGCTGTTGTTGAACTCCTCCAGCTTGCCCTCGGGCATCTCCTTCCACTTGACGCGCACGTTCTTCAGGCCGCCCGAGCCTTCGGGGAAGAGGAGCTTGATGGACATGGCCCCGGCCGTGCCGAACTCCGTGCCCTTCATTTCCATGGTCTCGAAGTCGTGCGGCTCGAGCTCCTTGGGCAGCACCGTCTCGAGGATCTCCGGCTCATAAGGCCAGTTCGGGAAATCGCTCTCCGCGGCCGGGCGCGGGGCGGAGTCGAACTTCATCGCCATGCCGGTGTTGTCGGGCATGGATTGGCATCCGGGCAATCCGAGCCCCAGCGCGAGCCCCGCGGCGGCCAAGAGCCCCGCCGGATGACCGAGCTGCCCCGCGCGGCCCGTCGAGCTCTGACGTCGCCCGTCGATCCCGGATTCCATAGCGGCCTCCCCCGTTCTTTGGCCCCGAGTTTAGCGAATCGGGCGCGCGGGCGTCATCTTCAGCCTGATCCGGCGATCTTTCTCGCTTTCCGTGTGTGGGTGGAGCGGGTTCTGGGCAGGCGGTTGCTGCCGGCGGCGGCGCCCGAACCTTCCCTGGAGGCGGGTTGCACTGTTCATCCGACCGAAGCTTGCGACAGGTCAAATTCCTGCAACACGCCTGCTGCTAGGCTTGGTTTCCGCCAAAGCGCGTCTCCTCCCCAAAAGCGAGGCATTGTCATGCACCTATCGCGCCGGACTTTCCTGAAATCGACGGTTGCCGCCGCCAGCCTAGTGGGCACGCCGGCGCTCGCCGCGATCGATCCGAACTCCTTCGCCGGGCGGATCTTCCACGCCAGCCACTATGGCCCCTTCGAGGCCGTGGTGCGCGATGGCAGGCTGCTCGCCGTCAGCAGCGTCGTGGAGATCGATGCCAAGCCGACCGAGATGCTGGCCTACGGGGTCATCGACCGGACATACGACAAAACCCGCATCGACTATCCCATGGTGCGCAAAACGTACCTTGAGAATTGGCAGGACGGTGACACCAAGCCCGAGCTGCGCGGCCAAGAGCCCTATGTGCGCGTCGATTGGGACACCGCGCTCCAGCTGACCGCCAAGGCCATCCTCGACACCATCGAGAAACACGGCAACGAGGCGATCTTCTCCTCCTCCTACGGCGGCTGGAGCCACGCCGGCGTGATGCGGCCGAACGT
>JAAUYJ010059903.1_pt1 | contig 14103 bp, 14 predicted proteins | sample 7278031 | NCBI WGS metagenome assembly JAAUYJ01 (sample SAMN14350222, study PRJNA611818) | marine sediment metagenome | isolation source: surface marine sediment (1.8m) | place: French Polynesia: Moorea | collected 2018-08 | reverse complement strand
TTGGTAGATTAACTTTAACACAGTTTACCCAAAGATGGTAGAATTAAAATCGTTGCCTCGCCTTAATTCATTGGTCGGATTTCATCCCCCGCTAATTTTGGTGGATATTTTCTGGAAAAATGTAGCGGGGGCATTCATCCGACATTTTAGGTAAACCGCTTACCACTGAGATGAAAAATGTGACGCTTGTCACTTTCATTGAACCACACAATACCTTTAGCTCGAAAAACATTAACATTACAGGGGAGTTGATTATCTAGAAAATATTGGAATTTACGCATGGAAAACGGTTTATCGCTTTCAAAAGAAATGGAGGTAAACCATCATTCTCTAAATGATGAGAATGGTGATCATGGTGATGATGATCATGATCGTGATCATGGTGATGATGGTGATGTTCAACTTCTTGATGCTCAAAATATTTATCAGATTCAAATAATCCCACACTCAGAATTAAAGGTAAGGAAACCTGAGATTGCCTAGTCCGCAAAATTCTAGCAGATCCTTTCATATCTCTAATTCTAATTTCTAAAGAATCAACCTCTCCTTCATCTACTAAGTCAGTCTTATTTAAAACAATAATATCTCCATAGGCAATCTGACTTCGGGCTGCTTCAGACTTGAATAAATCTAGACTAAAATTATCACAATCTACCATCGTAATGATAGAATCTAGACGAGTCATTGCTCTTAATTCTGTTCCCAAAAATGTTAAGGCCACTGGGAAAGGATCAGCTAATCCGGTGGTTTCAACAACCAGATAATCTACTTTCTCAGGACGTTCTAAAACTTTATGAACTGCTTGGACTAAATCTTTATTAATTGTGCAACATACTCAGCCATTGTTGAGTTCTACTATATTATCTTCAGTGCTAAAAATTAACTCATTATCAATGCCAATTTCTCCAAACTCATTCACTAAAACTGCTATTTTTATTCCTTCTTGATTTTTTAAAATATGGTTGAGAAGTGTTGTTTTTCCACTTCCGAGAAACCCGGTAATAATTGTTACAGGCAAGCCTTGTTTGACTTCATCCATTGTGTCATTGTTTCTTGACTGTTTATCCACTGTTTGCATAATTTTTTCTGTAGTTAACTTGTGGGTAAGAAAACAACCAATAGCTAGATTTACCTTATCGGTTGCTCTAAATTCTCTTTGATATTAACTCATTAACTAATAGAATGAGAATGATTATCATTTTTATTTTATTAGTTAATCCCCATCGACAGTGCAAATGAACTCATTAGCACAGGTTTTGACATTCTCGACGTTCAGTGTGAATTTCTCATCCCCTTTTATAGCAATGGCCACACACAGCAAATTCATGCCCTTGAGCCGCGGGTATGGCAACTTCCAAGGGGAGTGCAACAAAGGCCGGAGATGGGAGCATTCGACCTGTTATGAAAATGCCAGCAAAATGGTCAGCCAAAAGTTAACAGTTAGGGGTTAGTTCAATATCAGGTAATTTTTCGCCCGATTTTTGAGCAGTTTATAACCATAAGTATCGAACAATTATTAATTCTTTTAAGGTATCTTCTAGGGTTTCTACTTTTACTAAACATCCTTTTAAAGCAGGTATTTCAGCAAGAAAATCTACTTCTTGACAGGGATAAATAACCATAGGATAATTCATGTTTACTCACCTTGTATTGATTGGGATATCTTTCTCTTCATAAGAAATAGCTAAAATTTCTATAAGTGATACTATCATCCGTTGAATAAGTGTAAAATAACCAAATAAAAGATAACAAATAACACAAATAGCAAAATAGGAAAAAAACAGTAGTAAGGTTAATTTTCCTATAGAAAGGATACCTAACAATGCAGAAATACTTAACGCCAACAGAGAGGATGATAAGAATGAGGCAATATCTTTGTTTCTAGTAACAACCCGGTTTATCCAAAGCTGATGAAATTGAGGCAAAACCGACACAACTATCTGCCAAGCAGACTCAAATTTATCTCCATAGGGTTCATTTAAACCTTCACAAATATGTTCATTCATTTTACTATAAAAGACTCTTGCTCTATGACTTAATAACTTATTATATTCGTCCTTTAATCCTAACTTATATAATTGTTTATAACCAGCAGAATTAATAATTGTTCCTAGAATAATAGCAATTGGCCAGAATAGAAAGCTAAACATAATAACAAAAGTGACATGAATTACCCTCCGTAATTTTTGCTCTTTGTCAACTTTATTAAACATCCAAGTTAACCAAGAATTACTAATAGAAACACCTGGGACAATAAACCCTTCTACCATAGCATCAATAATTGAACCCACTGCGAAAACAAAACCAGCAGCAATTACTAAAAATTGGGTACTAGAAACGAGGCTCTTCGCTTGAATTCCTAATAATTTAGGTAATTGATAAATATCAACACTTTGAGAAATGATTGTGTAATTAATTGTAAAGGCAAATACAAAAATTAACCCTGTAACAAAACTACGACGAATAACTCCATCTCCACTGTAAAACTGTTCTAAAAATTTATCAATGTTACTCATAATTTCTTTTCAACTATCATCAGCTTTGAACAATTCTAAATCCTGCGTGTTGATAGAAACTGGGACGAAACCAATTACGATAAAACCGTAATGTTTCTGTTCCCTGTGTTACCCATGCTCCCCCTAACATCATTTTATGATAATTATCAAAAAATGGGGCAGCATTGTCTTCATATAAAAAATGGGTTTTAAATCCTGGTAAAGCATCAAAATCTTCGTCTAACCATTCCCAAACATTTCCTCGTAAGTCGCACAATCCTGACTCACTTTGTGCCGTTTTTAAAAACCCTACCGGACTGGGTGAACCCAATTTTAAATTAAGATTATAATCATTGACTTTTTCACTGTTGACTTGATGATTATTATCAGTTCCATAAGTGGCTAAATTCCATTCTTCCTCCCTCATTAACCTTATTCCTTTACCCTTCCAACGACAATAAGCTTTGGCTTCATAATAATTCACTTCCACTGGCCAGTCTAAAGGTAATGACATTTCATCAAACATAGCCCGATAGGAATACTCGCCGTTTTTGAGTTGCCAAAATTTAGGATATTGAACATTATTTTCTTCTTTCCATTGCCATGATATTTCATCCCAATAAGTTTGAGTTTCATAACCATAATTATTGACAAATTCTAAAAAATCTGCATTTGTAATTAGATATTTGCTGGCATAAAATGGCTCAACATTAACTGATTTTTTCCCATATTCACAGTCCCATCCAAATAAAGGAAAATCCTCATCTTTGCCTAATTTTACTGTTCCTTCTCCTACTAAAATCATTTCGTTTTTATCAGGAACACCATGAGAAGGTGCATATTGCCATCCTGAAGGGCATTCTAATTTTTCCGTAGGAAGTTGCCGTAAAAGCATCGAAGAGGTTTCAAAATGAATCCGTTGATGTTCTATGCCCATTACTAACGCCCAGAGGGGATGATTTTGATGAATGGGTAATTTCAAAGGTGTCTTTTTAATCACCTCTAAAATAATTTCATAAGCGTTATTTCTATAGTTCCAAACATCTTCAACTTGTGGCCAATTAATATTAGCGATCGCTTGATTTAACTCTTCAGCATTTTCTGGATCAACCCCCAACTCAAATAATATTTCATAATCAGAATTGAGCGATTGTTGTAATAAGTCAACTTGAATTAATTTATTAATATAAAAAGCAGCAGAATGACCTAAGTAAAAAATCAGAGGATTTCTTAATGGATCAGGATTAATATAAAAAGTTTCAGGCTTAATAATACTTTTTAATAAAATATCTTCTAATTCCCACGCATTTTTAAAATAGCCCAAAAGTAAATCTTGAGAACAGTTGTTTAGATAAGGTGGTAGTTGAGATTTAGGTAATGACATGGTATTTTGTAATTTATTGATTACTCAAAATTGGACGAAGAGGAACTTAATTTAATAAGTTCCTATAGAATTAAATCATTTTGAACACTGACAAAGAATTAAGGCAAACCAATTGTTAGGATCAGTAAATACTTTTAAGGTATTTAATTGTTTAGACTCTAGCTGCTCTGCTATTTGTTCTAAATCAAATTTACGAGAAATTTCAGTTAACATTCTTTCTTTTTCTTGAAAATCAACCTTAACATTGAGATTTTTTAAAGTTACTTCTTGTGACTTTTTCGATATCAAATACATCTCTATTTGTTTCTTTTCTTGATTATAAACGGCTTGATGCTCAAATGAATTAAGATCAAAATTTCCTTGAAATTTATCGTTTAAATGAGCCAACATATTTAAGTTAAAAGCAGCAGTTATTCCTTGACTATCATTATAGGCAGCCTCTAGTATAGATTGAGGTTTTTGTAAATCAATCCCCAATAAAAAATAGTTTCCTTTTGACAATACTTGAGTAATTTTATCGAGAAAGCGATCACATTCATCGGGCTTAAAATTCCCCATAGAACTTCCTAAGAAAAAAATCATTCTTGCTGAGCAAGAAGTGGAATTTAACTGACTTAATGCTTGGTCATAAGTACCTACTAAACCTTCAATTTGTAAAGAGGTGTACTCCTGTTGTAATTGTATAGCACTTTCTTTTAAAATCCCTGCACTCACATCAATAGGCATATATTTAAACACATTATTTTTCTTCTCATAAGCATCTAATAATAACCTGGTTTTAGTAGAACTACCACTACCCAATTCTACCAGTTCACAAGTGCCTGTAATCTCTGCAATTTCTTCTGCATATTGATTTAAAATACTGGCTTCAGTTCTAGTGGGATAATATTCTGGTAACTCACAAATTTTCTCAAATAATTCAGAACCATGATCGTCATAAAAGTATTGGGATGGTAATCTTTTAGGACGCTGATTTAACCCTTCCTTAATATCTTCATAAAGGGAGACTTCTTGTTCATTTATTTCTCCAAGAGTCTGTAAATATTTAATTTTGAACTGTTCTGTTTGAATTTGGGTTAGCATACTATTACTAGAATTAGCTGTCTTGACTTAAATTTTACCATTATAATCAATCTCTTTTTCCTGTTTCTTATCCATTCGTGACAAATTAAGGCTAGAAGCCAGATTTCAAGCCAGTTTCGCCTCACAAGTTTAATTCACCCTCCGCAGCCAGAAATAGAAATCAAAGAAAAGTTAGCGGATTTTGCTCGCTAACCGAAATTCTTAAAATTGTCTTTTTTTAGTTTTATAATTGATAGGAATACTCATCAATTAAAATAGCATAAAATAGCCAATTTCCTCATATCTGTAGTTTGATGACCTTGTTTGAACCAACCCAGAAATAATTTAAACCTAAAAGTCATTTAATTAGCCATCTTTTCCTATATAGATCAGCTAAAACGTAAGGGGGTAAAATCTCAGTATCTAAAACTGAAGTAAGATAAGAACGCCAAACTTTTCCTGACTTAACTTCAATAAAACGTAGGGTTCTATAAGGCGTTCTTTTTGTTCGAGATCCTAGCCTGATACTGCTGTGACGGAGATAATAGACCTCTGTAAAGACTTCTAACACTTTTACAGTAGCCCCTTTTTTTATTCGATTTATAAAAGGAATTTCTCTGTCAATATGAAAATACCATAATTACTTTAGATGGGTGTTTTCTCATTGAGCTTCGAGAGCATCTTCTTCGGCCCGAGATCTGATAGTTCATAGCCATTCGGATAAGTTCTTAATGGACTATCGGTTAAAAATTCGGAAGTTTTTCTTGGTAAAGACAATCGGCGCAGATACCCTCGTAATTTTAGACTGTTTTTGACTAATTGACTGACAATTGTAGGGGGTTTTTCAAAACCTAAAGCAGTTAGTGCTGATTCATCAAATAATGAATAAATACATGGTTTGAGCATCTTACGACTAAACGCAGGAAACCAACTTAGAAATAGATTAATCGTTGATTGTGCGACATGATAATTACTTTGTGAATAGACAAAGTGTTGCTGCTCATAAGTTTGATTATATTGATAAAATTCTTCATAATCAGAAGGAATATCTTTAATATACATTTTTTGACCAATATCTCGCCAAAAATAAAAAATGGCTAGTTTTTCGGTCTCACAGAATGGCCGCCAACCAAAACGCTCATTCCAACGAATCGGTTCGTAGATAAATGTAGAAAGAATGTAGAGATAATCTTCATTACTAATGTGATAATGCTTATGCATTTCGTTTATTCTACGAATCGACTCTTGAGAACGCTCATGATCTATTCCCCACTTAAAAAATTCAGCAATTAATAACCCAGCATCATCATGACGTTTTTGAGCATGATGATGGACTTCACCGGTTCGGTCTAATAGATTAGAAATACTTGGTACACAAAAAGTTTTGAACATAGCTAGTTCAAAAGAACGAGCGATATCCCAAGGATATTCGTAACCCACTAATAAATGGCAAATTAAATTATAGTCAGTTTCAGGATTTAATTGTTGAATTTGCTTGAGACGATCACTATTAAACCAGTACATAACAAAACTCCTCAGTTCGTGATAAACTTAATTACAATTAAGGTTTTTACTGTCTGTCATTTTAATAACAGAACAAAGTTTTTCCAATCTTTTTTGGACAAACTTATTATTAAGTTTCCTTAAAGTTGCTCAATCTTAGTGAAGAACAATTCTAAATTATTATCTTTTTGAACTAAGCTATATTTTATAAAAATTTTGGCTTTAGTCTATTCTTAACCTTTTCTGAGTGATTTGTTAATATTCTTGACCGAGCAGTATTGGTTCAAAAGCTAGTTTCCAAGACTGTTTGAGCTTTTTTGATTTCCATGTTACCAAAACTTTCACGAACAACTAAGATTTATCTTATAAAAATAAATAAATTGATATTTATATTTATAAATGTTCCTTTAAAACGTAATAGTTGGTAACAAGAATTTACTTTCTGAGCGATTGAACAATGAGGGAGTATTCCCTAACACTTTCCAATTTCCAATGGATAAGCTAATCTAGTTTGTAGAGATTACAGGGAAAATCCGAAAGAAACCTTATGTGAAGATAAAGTTTCTTCCTTGTTAATTCATGTATGTATTTTGGTTTATTAATTATGACTCACAATCAAGTTAATGTTCAATCAAGAACCCTAAGAAAAAATGAAAATTCCACTTCTTTTTTTCAGGGATTCCAAAAAGTAAATTTACCCTTTAAGCGAAATCAAAGTGTCATTGACCCGACCAAGGTAACTGACATTCAACAACCTGCTCGTCATAGTTATGTATATGATAACCTGACTGAGCTCATTGGGCAAACACCAATTATGTCATTAAAGTTGCTGTTCCCTGATAATAATGTCATGGCTAAACTGGAAAACTTTAATCCTCTTGGCTCAATTAAAGACCGTGTTGCCCTTCACGTGATTCGATCAGGTCTTGAAACAGGTTTAATTAACTCAGATACAGTAGTAATTGAAAGTACATCAGGGAATTTTGGGGTAGGACTTTCGTTTGTCTGCAAATTCTATGGACTTAAGTTTATTGCTGTTGTCGATCCCAAGATTTCCCCAACTAATTTGCAACTCCTAAAATTACGAGGGGCGCAAATTGATATGGTTAAAGAACCAGACGAGACAGGTAACTACCTGTCAAAGCGTATTCAAAGAGTGCAAGAATTAAGAGAAGAGATCCCTAACAGTTTCTGGCCTTGCCAGTATAGTTCACCAGAAAACCCTAGAGCTCATTATTATGGGGCTGGAGAAGAAATTGTCCATCAGCTCAATGGAGCCCCCTTAGATTATTTCATGACAGCGATTAGTACAACGGGAACGATGACGGGAATCAGTCGCCGTCTCCAAGAAAATTACCCCTATCTGAACGTAATTGCTGTTGATGAAGAAGGCTCTTGTTTATTTGGGGGTACCCCAGCTCCGCGATGTCTTAATGGGATGGGAGCAGGACATCCCTTGCCAGAGCTAGCAGTGAAAGCTTATGAGCAGAAGATTGCCAACCAGGTTATTCGCGTAACTGCCAAAGAAGCGATTCAAGGATGCTATGACTTGTTGGAGGCTGAAGGAATTATGGTTGGAGGTTCTGGTGGAGCAGTGATTGCCGCGTTGAGAAAGTTTCTTCCCACCATTTCCCCTGACAGCCGAATTTTAGTTCTTTTTGCTGACCGTGGAGAACGCTACCTCAATTCTTTTTATGATGAACAATGGGTTGAGGCACATACTTAGGACTTAGGACTTGTAAACGCCCCCATCTATGCCACTCAACATGGGTGGGTTTTCTGAACTTAAAGCTCTTAAGGTTAAGGTTTTGTTATGTAAATGGAGAAATATCTAGTAACAAGGTATTAAAGTCCCCAGAAAAGACAAGAAAATCTAAAATTTAGTGGGAGGAAGTAAAACTTTGTATAGGATTCTAGGAGACAATCTCCAAAGAAAACAAAGTTTAGTTGTGAGGAGTATTTTATTATGTACAACCAATTTCAGCGAACGTGTAAACAAATAGGATTAACAATAGCAACCCTTGGCGTTAGTTCTGGTATCGTTTTTCCTAGCTTAGCTAACGCGGCAAAAGTTCAAGTAACTATTACTAATGTCGCTCCTCAAGACGGTCTTTTCTTCTCCCAAACATGGGTAGGCTTTCATGATGGAACCTTTGATATTTTTGATTTAGGACAACCGGCACCAGCATTTGTTGAACCATTAGCTGAAGATGCAACAGTCACGGCAATTGCGGCTGCTTTTGCTGCCAGCAATCCTCAAGGAACCCAAGAAACCATTGAAGGTCCCAATCGGGTTATGTTACCTCCTGCAACTACCTTTGATCCTCCGTTTTTTGATTTGTTTGCGAACAATGGGTCTACTTCGACTGAGATATTAACTGTCGATCCTGCTCAAAGTCAATACTTTAGCTATGGAGCAATGGCACTTCCGAGTAATGATGCTTTCATTGCCAATGGAGATCCTTTTGCTTTCAAAATTTTTGATGACAACGGCAATTTTATCGGAGCTGACTTTATTGTTACCGGAAACCAACTCTGGGATGCAGGAGTAGAAGTCAATGATGAGATTCCTCAGAACACAGCTGCTATTGGACAAATATCTCCCAATACTGGTGTTGATGAAAATGGAGTAGTCACACTGCATCCAGGAATGATACCTGGTGGGAATATTCTGGCTGCTCGACCCAATGCGCCAAGCAGTGATTTTTTCCTAGACCCAAATAATCGTGCTAATTATACAATTGCTCGTATCCAAATCACTCAAGTACCCGAACCTTCTATAACTCTAGGATTAATTGCTTTAGGAGGAATGTTGTTAAAAGGCCGTCGTTTCTCTGAGACTAAAAAGTAAGCGACAAGCTTAAAAAAAGGGAGCGTGTCACGTTGAAATATAAATGATTTTGGCAACACAATAGCAACTTCTAAGATGAAGGCCAGCACAAGCTTGCAAAGACAAGTGTATTCTTTGTCGCCAAAATGAAACCCTCCCGTCAGAAAAAGGCTTTAATCTTAGGTTTTTCATCGAGAATCCAATCTGAAAATTATGAACCCATTGACGAATTCCCAAGTTCTTAATGCTTCTCATAGTTCAGATAGTTCAGAGTTAAAGGCTGGAAAAATCCTTTACCTGAGTCAATCTGAAATTGTGGAGTTAGGAGGAGATTCCTCCCAATTGTATGTAGAGGCAGTCAGCAAGGCACTTGCCCTGCACGCTCAAGGAAAAATTGTCCAGCCCCTCAAGCCATACTTGCGTTGGTATGGTGAAACAGGTCATATTGCTGACCGCATTATCGCTATGCCTGCCTACCTAGGCGGCGAAAGTTCTATGGCTGGTTTAAAGTGGGTTGGCAGCAAACATGATAATCCCTCTAATCGAGGATTGCAAAGAGCTAGTGCTGTGATTATTTTAAATGACACAGAAAACCACTATCCGATTGCTGTCATGGAAGGAAGTTTAATTAGTGCAATGCGAACAGCTGCAGTTACTGCTGTTGCTACTCGTTATTTAGCTAATGAAAACTTCCAAAAAGTTGCCTGTATTGGTTGTGGTCTTATTGCTCAGTTACAGTTGCGTACTTTAATTGAACAATTTCCGTCAATTACCTCTGTTGAGTTATATGACCTCTATCCTACAGCAGCTGAGAAGTTGGTGAATACCCTTAGTACCCGCTTCCCCCACATTAATTACCGAATTGCTGCCTCTGCTGAAGAAGCAGTTCGTAGTGGAGAAGTGGTTGTTACCTGTACAGTCACCGCCAAACCTTACATTCCTTACGAATGGCTACAAAAGGGTACTTTCGTTAGTAATGTCTCCATTATGGACATACAGAAAGACGTTTTTCTCAAAGCAGATAAGGTTATTGTCGATGACTGGGAACAATCCAACCGCGAGAAAAAGATAATTAATCAGTTAGTTCTTGAAGGCGTTTTCTCCCGTGAAGACGTTCATGCCGAACTTGGTGAACTGGTTATTGGCCAAAAACCTGGCCGGGAGTCCAGCGAAGAAATTATTCTTCTAAATCCTATGGGTATGGCGATCGAAGACATTGCTTGCGCTCAAATCATTTACGAAAAGGCTCTTCAGGAAAACGTTGGCAGTTTCTTGAGTCTTTACTAGAAACAGCATCGGTTTTGATTGACCCTCATTTCATCTATCTATCTACTCACATAATACACAAGGAGTTTGACTATGACTATCCTCGCTCTTGGACCTCTCGCTCAAGAAATCCCTAATTTGCAAGACCGTGATTGGCCTGTTGGTGAGCACTTAGGGCAATTAAATTCAGTATTAGCTCACCTTATTAGTTTAGATATAGACGCACAACGTCAGTTTTTAGCTGAGAGTAGAGGTAATTCAGAACAGCATGGCCAATTGATTAATGAGGGACTCGGACAAATCTATGATTATATCTATGGTTATTCGGGTGCTCCTTGTTACAATACAACGGACGATGAGTTAGAAATTAAATTCCAGCAAACTAAAATTTTGCTCGAACGGGAATTGATCAACTGGTTAGAGGTTCCAGATTTTCCTCGAGGATTAAATCAGATGGATGCAGCTAGGTATATGCATGAATTGTTTGGAAAGAACAGTGGAGTATTTCATGAACTATATGAATATATTGCCACTTCAGCATCCAAAGAAGCTGTCCTGACTTTTCTATTCACTGAAAGCGTCCGCACTGAGGTCGTCGATGATGAAGTTGCTTTTATGATCATTGGGACTCAAGGTTCCATGAAAAAAGCATCTGTTGGAAATTGCTGGGATGAATGTGGCAAAGGTGAACTTGACGGATTTCACACCTATTGGTTAAGAATGCTTTTACAACAAACCAATACCTGGGAAAAATTTGCTCACTATCGTTCTCACCTCATGCCTTGGTTTGCCAAACTAACTTCCAATGCTTTCAATGTGTTATTGACACGTCCTGGATACAAATATGCGGCCTATGGCAATTTTACCATTGGTGAAAGCTGGGTTCCTCCTCATTTTGAAAAAATTCTGCAAGGGATGAAGCGTGTGGGTCTTGATCATCCTGATAACACTATCTACTTTGAGAAGCACGTTCACCTCGACCCCTACCACACCAAGGATTTACTTGATGGTTTCGCTTTTCAAGAGCCTGAGTTAACTGTGGCAGAGGTTGAGCAAGTGCTGTTTGGGGCTCATGTGATGATTGCAGCAGCGACCAAGCAATACGAGCGTATGCTTGATTATCTCCCCTCTAGATAACTAATGTCAATTCGGATTAAGGCGACGAAAGTAAGGCATTCTATGAATGAACAGCCATTACAGCCATCGATAGAATCAGGGTTTGCTTCTTATCTCAAACTCAGATTAACTATCGAACACCGAATTTAGTTATTAAGTAATTGGATATGTAGATTATTAAATCTCTGGATAAAGTCCAATTACTTAATGTTATCTCTTTGTGGGAGAGGAGTTAAACATGAGGGCAACTCTTCCACATTTTTTGAAAAATACTCTAGGCGAAACCAGTCTTTAAGAGTAATAGTTCTTCATGCTCTTAAATGATCGGTGAAATTGAGAATTGCCTCTTACTTATTGCTCGAATTGTTGTTGAAAAACGTAAATGGGATTGTTGTATTATGGATACGCTATATATAAATAGTTGGACTCTTTTAAGTGCGTTTCTGCCGATTTTTTCTGTCGTTGGTTCAATTTTAATTTTAAAAAAAAATGCGACTTTTAGCTCACTTATAAGTTTGTTTATAGCCGGTTTATTAACCATTATTATTCCATCGTATAACTTAAATTTTGAGCAATTATTAGAAATTGTTAAATCAGCCTTTATTCTCAGTTTAAGTGCCATTCTTGTTATTCTGCCTGGATTATATCTTAATGGAATTATTAAGCAACAAAAAACTCTCGATAAAATTGCTGAATGGATCGAAAGGCTACCGCTAAAATTAGAAGAAAAAACCTTGATTTTACTTTTAGGATTTTTACCGGCTGTAGAATCTTTAACTGGTTTTGGTGTATCCCTATTTTTAGGAGTTCCAATTTTCTTGAAATTATTTCCCCAAAAAGAAGCTCTAAAACTCTCTCTTTTGGGCATGAATATTATGCCATGGGGAACTTTGGCATTAGCAACCACCATTGGCGCAAATCTGATTCAATATCCAGTCAAGCAGTTAGGAAGTATAACAAGTTTAACCAGCTTCTTGATTTTTCCTTACATTGCTGCAGTAGCTTTGTTAATTATTGGTGGATTTAGACTTTTGAAGCAAAAAATTTATCTAGTTTTTTGTTTAGGACTAGTTATTTCTCTTTCACTTTTTATCAATAATTATTATTTATATCCAGAAATAGCTGGTATTTTGGCTGGATTAGTCACTGGATTACTAGGGATTTATCTAGCTTGTCACGGTAAAAATTTCTTTAAGATTATCTTCCAGAAAAAACTTTTAACAATCTTTTTTCCTTATATATTGGTTTTAATTTTAATTCTTGGAACCCGTTTGATTCATCCCATAAAAGACTTTTTAAGTCAGCTTTTAGTTCTTAAAAGTAATCAAGTTAGTTTTAGTATATTTACCAGTCCTGGCATTATCATTTTATTAGTGGCAATCTTGCTACAAAACCTAAAACCTGTTAACGTTTCCATATTGGAAATTACCAAAAAATCTAAGAATGCTTGCTTGACTATTGCAGCATTTCTCCTTTTGTCTCAAACTATGCTTCAGTCGGGAATGATTGCCACTTTATCCAGAGGATTACTGAATTTTTCAGGAGAATATTTGTCTTTACTTTTATCGCCTCTTATTGGAATGCTTGCTGGTTTTATAACTGGCTCGAATGTTGGGGGAAATGCACTCTTTATCGCTGCACAAGACGAAATAGGTAGACAGTGGAATCAGGGTATTCTTTTTGCATCAGTTCATAATAGTGGTGCAGGACATATGGTTTTTTCCTCAATCCCAATTATTGTTTTAGTTTTGACCATCTTTCAAGATATCAATTCTGGACAACGCTCAATTATTACAGAAAATGAACTATTCAAATTTACTTCCAAAGTTTCAATTGGAATTTATTTAACCCTTAGTTTGACTTTACTGGTATTATGGAAATTGAATATATCAGCAACTATGTTTTAAATGTAACCTATCGCCAATGAAGGTTAACTTAGAAACTGCATTAAGCGATTATCATGTCGATGTCAACCAAACGAGTAGTCAAAGACAATTAACAGTTTATTTGTGGGCAACGGCTGAGGATAGCGATCGCACTTTACTCCTCAATCTTTGCTTAATCCTTGATAACAGTGCTTCTCAATTATAAAACTAAAAAAAGACAATTTTAAGAATTTTGGTTAGCGAGCAAAATACGCTAACTTTTTTTCATTTCTATTTCTGGCTGCGGAGGGGGAATTAAACTTGTGAGGCCAAAACTAGCTTGAAATCTGGCTTATAGCCTTAATTTTTCACGAATGTTTCTTATCTTTTTTTAACCAAAATTAACCTAATTGATATTGACAAAAATAAAGAGATATGTGGTATCAAATTATCCATTTATTTTCTGGTTTGGTGAATATTTGGTTCTACAGGACTTATTATGCTAAAATATTAATATAATAGTCAAAAATCACAAACATGAAACGACAGTTAACTAAACTTCTTTCTCTTCCAGGAGTAAGT
>JAAUYJ010140118.1_pt1 | contig 14116 bp, 12 predicted proteins | sample 7278031 | NCBI WGS metagenome assembly JAAUYJ01 (sample SAMN14350222, study PRJNA611818) | marine sediment metagenome | isolation source: surface marine sediment (1.8m) | place: French Polynesia: Moorea | collected 2018-08 | reverse complement strand
TTTGGCCAACGAGAACAAACAACAGATGAAGAGAACGTTGAGTCCGTCTGTGCATTGTCTGCGGGAACTTTCTGACGCATGCGTCCGCTCCCTTTCCTTTGTGGCATGTGCCAGTAACAATGGCAGGGGAAAGAGGGAGGGAGGGGGTGCTCTCTCCCGCTTTTGCCGCCGCCAACTCCCTGGGATGTTGAAGCCCCCCACTGTTAAACGCCAGGAAAGGTCCCTCCGCCCCTTCCGACCCGAATGACGACCACTGGAAAAAGAAGTTAGCAGCCATCAGGAGAAGGAGTGGGAGGAATGTCGGTTGTCGACGAGAGTCCTATTGCCGCGAACGGACTCCCTCACTTTTCCATTGATGCCCTCAGCGACTGCTGCTGCCTTGTGGAATGCGAGGAATGGTGAAAGATGTTAGCAGCACGTCCATCAGTCCGTCTTTGCGTTTCGAAGGGCGATCATTGCCCAAAGGCGAGAAGAAGCTTCAACTTGGTTTTTTAAACAATGCTGTTTTATCTTGTGTTTCATGTACCCTCGAAATAAATACCTCGTAAAGAAAACTTTTTCTCCCCTTTTCCCGTTTTTCCGCTAATGCATTATTTGCCCCCCGGCTTTCCAACTAAGAAAGGAGAGAGCTTAACACTTCCTCAAGTGGACTTGAGGTAATCTCCCTGCGGGAAGGAGGAGCCGGGGAGGGGGAAAAAAGGGCCCCCGAAGAATGAGAATGCCCCTTCCCGAAAAAAGTCCCTCCTGCTCGCAGGCAGCAACCACAATGGCGTTCTAATAATAACATTGAGCTCGTTCAGTTGGTCGACACGGAAGAGTGGACACACTCCGCGTAATTCTATCCTCCTCCGGCTTGAACTGTACGTGAAAGGTACACAAAAAAGCGGCAGAATTACGAGCGACGACTTGTGTGCATATATTCACAATGTTTTCGTCGTCTCCTCCGCCAACTCTGAACCAGAGGATGCTTTCCCTCTCATCCTCCTCTTTGCAATGGAATGGAACTTCATTTGCGAGTCACAATGGGGGAAAGAAGGCTCGAAGGAGAGGAGGGGACTTTCTTATCGGATTGACAACGACGGCGTTTCCTTTCCCTTCTTTTCATTGTGCGCGATCTTCTCTCCCTCCCCATCCATGCATGCATGCAAACGAAAGCTTGAATGGTACAGCAGTTGAAGGGAAAACGGCAGGCTTTCAGGTTGCAAAAAAGACTTTTTTTCTTCGGGGAAAAACTGTACTGTAGGACTATACTGAGCAGAAAGAGCCCCGAATCACTTTTCCGATAGAGGTCGCCTGGCCCCCCTGTTGCGCCGAGCCAAACCGATTCAGCACCTTCGATTCAACAGCAGCGACGCAAAAACATTTTGGCGATGGTGGCTTTTACTTTTGGTCTTATATTTCTTTTCACATTCAAGTTCCTATATAAATTCCGTAAATCCGAATTGTAATCCGTGCTTCTTCTTCTTCCCCTCTTTCGCCTTTTGAGTGCGGTGAAAATGGGAAATACGTAGTAGAGAAGGATCGGAATTTCTTGGTATAACTCTTGTTGCTAACACCTTCGAGAAAAAGAGAATTGTATAGATAAACGATCTGTCTCTACGCCGCACGGTACACATGTCGGTCGGCGGCAGGTACGGAATGCCATCTCATCTATAGGTCTATGTAGGCATAGGGTATAGGTAGTGTTTTGCAGTTGGGTATATATCTCGTGCTCTTTACACTTCATTGTTGTAGGGGTATGAAAGAAATTAGGGAAGGAAAGGAAATGTGTTTGTCCAATCTGTTGGTGAGCGTACAGTGAGGGCACCGTATTATGAAATGTTGAATGAAGTTTCCTTCCGAGAATTCAGGGGAGGCGGCGAGCCTCAACATCGTTTTACATAAGGAGACCCGCACTTCCCTCTTGATCTGATTGTGAGTCCACATGGGGCAGTCGGCGCCTCCTCAGTTAAGTATAGATTTCACCGAAGTGGGGAAAAGTCCTGGGAAATTCTTGCTTCTCCATTTTTTTCTCATTCGGCGCGAAGTTCATGAGGAAGGAAATACTCTTGGGCTATCACTGTGTGGGTTGTTGTTTGTTGGTGATTTTTTGTTGTTTGTTGGTGATTTTTTGTTCTGTCTTGGTGTTCCAAGTGTTGAGCAGCAGCAGGGCAAGAGGGGAAAGCAGAGACGTCTCCTACTTGGAGCCGATCTCTGAAAATGAGAAATACGAAATTATGGAAACATTCCCTTAACAAATTTTATATGTACACACGTACCTTTGGCAGACGTCTCCTGAATAAATGAGGAGATATCCTCCAGGCTCTCCCCTTCTGCCCCTCCCCCTGAACACGACGCCTCCTCCGCTTCCGTCGGCGCCGCTTCCTCGGATCCGTTTCTGGCGCTAACGGCGGACCCGGCGGACCCGGCGCCGGCAGTGCTACCCACCGGCATCACCATCTCGGGAGGGGCGCACGGAGGCAACACCTGGAAAAGCAAATGTAAGTAAGTCTCCTGGATTGGTCAGAGCGGTTGAACTGCAATACGCACCGTTTCAGTTTTGGCCTTCTGGGATTTCAGGTACGCTGCGTCCTGCTGCGGCACAGAAGACGAGACGGCGGCGGATCCGGACTCAGCTGGGCTAGAGTTGCTGTCGCCAATGACGACGGCAGCAGAAGAGGCGGGGGCGCCGTTGTCATTCTGGACGACAACAGTCGGCGTCGAGTTACCGTCTTGGAGGTGGTGGTTGCTTACATCGGCGGCAGACTGAGGACCCAGTGCGACCAGAGTCGGTTCCGCCACCGCGGCAGGGATTTGGGCGGTCTCACCGCTGGCCACGACCTCCTCTGCCGCAGACGATGGCACTGTCGTCGCCTCGCTAGAAATGCCGTCAACCTCCATCGGGGTTGCTTGGCCTGCTTCTTGCTCCTGCTGCTCCTGCTGGCCTTCTTGCATGATGCCCGTGGCCTGCAGGATGTCGGAAAGGACGTTGCTCTTTGCTCCAACCTGGTCCTGATTAACGTCTAAAACGATAACGTTCCCGGGGGCCTGAGAAAAAAAATACTTCAAAGTATGGAACTACTGCAAAGAAGAAACAATCATCACATTTGCTATCTCCCTCACCTGAGAAGTGTTTACCATCGCAGCACCTTCCGGTTGTGTCACAGCAACAGCGGGTTCAACAGGTGTGCCAGGAGCTGAGGTTGAAGTAGGAACAACTGCTGTTGGCGCCCCTGCCGCCGCCGCCGCCGCCGGGGCTGCAGGAGGCGGACCAGTGGTGACAAGGATGGGGGCGGTTCCAGGCACGCCGGAGCCGCCCGCCGCGGCAAGGGCAGGCTTGGAGACAATGACGAGCGGCTTGCCTCCCTTGGTGAGTATCCTCTGCCCGGGCGCCCCGGGGAGGATCCCGCCCGGGGAGCCCACTATGGTGGTGGTGGTAGCCCCGCCGGCGGAGGCCGCCGCCGCCAGGGCTTTAGAAGTCATTGGCGTCCTCTGCACCACAATTACAGATGGGCGGTTCCCACCTGGGGATGCGCCGGCCACGTTGGGAGAGCCTGCAGCCAGGAAGGTCCTCTGGCCCCCACCTGGGGCGGAGAGCGTCCGGTACACGGTGGTGGTCTTCTGTCCCGGCAAAACGGCACTTCCTCCGGCAGCCGCCACGGGGGAGCCGGCGGCGGCCGCGGCGGCCCCGGCCTTTAGGGCTGCCGCGCTGACGGTGACGACCCTCTGCGTCGTCCCGACCGGTGACGCCGCCGCGGAGGTGGTGAGCACCCTGGGCGAGGGGGAGGTGACCATGTAGATGGGTGTCCCGGCGGCGGGGGGGACGAAGGAAGCGCCTGTGGAGACGGAGGCCACGCCCTTGGGGAGGAGGTGCTTGGTGGTCCCGCCAGGGGAGACGATCTTCACCCCTCCAAGAGAGGAGATGGGAGAGGTGGCGATGGCAGACGTTGGCACGGTGGCGACTGTGGGGGCCGCGGCTCCCGTCGCAGTCGGAGAGGCCTCCGAGACTGATGCGCCCTCCGCGGACGAAGAAGAGGTGGCAGTGGCAGAGGGAGATGAGGAAGGAGGAGGCGTCAAACTGAGGTCGAGCTTTCTTGCAGTCCCCGTTCCTCCTCCTCCTCCCCCATTGCCCTGTGTGGCCGATGCCGCCGCCGCCGCCGCCATCCTCTGCATCGCCTGGTTGATCTTCCGCGGGCTGACGGGCACCGGGACCCTTGGCAGCTGGGGCATCTTGGAGACAGCGGCGGTGCTGTTGGATACCCCGCTGGGAACCGTCCCCTCCAACTCGTGAAGGGGCTTGGGGGACTTGGGCAAGAATGGCCGGGCATAGCCGTGCAGACCCGATGTCCCGGGGGGAAGGTTGGACGCAGCGGCAGAAGGGTTTTGGACAGGAGGTGCCTTGGGATTCTGGAAGATCAAATTGAGCCCATAAGCAAGTAGCATTACTAGCTTTTTCTAAATCGTCAAACTTACTTTCGCTCTTGACCTCCGTTTCTTCGGCGGAGGGTGAGCGGCCCTTTGCCCAGGTGCAGATGTACCGGGCGGAGGCGGAGGCCCCATGGCGGTGTGGGGGTAGGGGAACCCCTGTCCGCCGGGTCCCATCATTGAGGGGGGAGGGAAGAGCATCCCGGGAGGGATGACCTCGTAGGTCCCCTTCACATCGGGCTCCTCATCCTGGGGGACAAGAAACCTGGGATTAGGAAACTGACACAATTAAAAACATGCTGGTTAACTCTCACCTGCCCCTGAGTCTTCCTCTTCCTCCTACTCTTTTTCGGGTTGGCCCTGGACTCGTTGGCGGACTCGTCGGAGGCAGACCTGGGATCGATGTCGTCCTTGGACCTGTCTGGCGCCTCTTCCTTGAATCGGATCGCCATGCCAGACGGGAGAATTATGACGTCGCCTGCATTAAGGGGAGAAATTAGAAGGAAGGGTACTCTTCCAAGAAAAAAGGACGTACCGAAATCGTCCGGCGCCATGGGCAGACCCCACTTTCCGCCCCTGGCTGGGACTGAGACCGGCGGCTGGTTGACCCTGGCCACGCCGTCTTTTTCAGTCAGGATATCTCTCAGGTTGGGCGGACCCGCCGAAGCTCCGCCCTTCTTCCTGGCGATGGGCGGTGGCGGCGGCTGCGTCCGCGTCCTGAGCGGGGTGGGCAGTTCGGCGTTGTGCCGCGCGGCGGCTGCCCCGGCGGCGTCCGCGGCGGGGCAGAAAGCGGTGACGGGGACGGCGCGGCGCATCAGCGGGATGATGCGGCGGCCCTCGCGCGCCCAGTCGTTCTCGCAGTTGGTGCCGGCAACGCTGGGAAAAGCAATAGAAAACACAAGTGTAATGGCACAAATGTCATGCAAAGCAAAAATAACCACTCACCATCTTGCGACTGTGGCCAGTGTCTCGTCGTTGAGCGCCCTCCTGATCTCCGTCTTGTGCCTCTCCACCGAGATGTTGAGGACTGAGGACAAGTCGGTCAGGGTCTTCCTGCGCTCCTTGGTGAGGTCGCCCTGTGCGCGGAGGGCGGAGACCACGCCGGAGTAAGCGGCAAGCTCTGGAGGAGAGAGGAAAGGAATAAATAAGACAACGGTCACGATACGGAGAGGATAAAAGTTTAACCAGTTTTATACGGAAAGTCTCACTTGCTTAAAAAACATTCTGCTGTCCATTAGAATTATCTACAGTCCTTTTATCTCTCGCTCTCCACCTGAGGATGCTTGGATAAGGGATCAAGCCACAAAGGCCTCTTGGCTCTTGCTGCCAGCCGCTACAGCAAGAGAGGACAAAGGGGAAGTGAAATCCGACCCTGCAAAATGGGACCATCCTCCGGGAGATAAACCTCCCTGATCACGTAGCCTTCTTCCCAAAGCTCAGGGGGCAAATCTGGATTGAGGTCAGGAGAATCGGGAACCGGAGGAAACCCTCCGGGACACTTGATACAGTCGCCATGATAGGAAAACTCCCGGCAGAAATGGCCTCTGGAAAATAGCCTATTCTGAGAGAATCTTACAAAGCCATAGCATAGGACTGCCTCTGGGACCGAGAGGAGGCCCCCCAGGCCACGACTATCCGGGCGAAACGAGTCTCCCGTGCTGGGTTTCCCCGTCGGCGCCCGGAGAAAAGATGGCGCCGGGCGCCCCCGTCTCCCCTGGCACTCACCCAGTCTGCGTAGCGTGGCGGCGCACTCCTCCGGGTTCATGTCCACGTGTCGGGGCCACATGGTGGGATCCCCGGGGTCCTCCCGCCGGGTCGGGGCGATTCTCTCTCTCCTAGGTGGCTCCTCCGGGCTCCGGGAGGCTCCGGAACATGTCGGGGTTTCGGGGACAACGCGGGGCGACTACGGCAAAGTCCGGGAAAGTGTAACGAAGAGTGACCAACTCAGGGAGAAGGAAAACAACAGAAGTTGGTAAAAATGTTGCAAAACTGTTAAAGTAGGTTTCGCTTATAAGACAAAACTTGTTTTTCTCAGCTTTTGTTTGCATATCTTCATGTATATTTATTTTTTTGCCTTTTTTTTGCTGACCAGTTATATTTATTGACTTTTTACAGTATATTAACTTTCAATAGTGTCCCTGTTAGGCGTTTCTTCCCTCTGTTTGGTCTTTTTTGAGGTTTTTGTTTTCTGCCTGGAGGAAGGAAGGAAAGAGGCGAAAGAGGAAGGAGAGCGATCGAGAGCGAGAGCACAGGAGGCAGAAAGGGCAGAAAGAGAGATTGCAGCGGGGACAACATCAAAACAAGGCAAAATAATGGTATAATAAATTAATAAAATTATCATATAATGTGTACTTTTTCACCTGTGAAGCACAAAAGATCCTGAATCAAATACAATATCTGTTTGTTCGAAAGAAAATCGTCTCACAGTGAGTTTCTTTCTTTCGTCCTCTTGTTTCTTTGATAAGCATTTTGTCCCCGCTGAATTTCGAGACGGGGAAGAAAAGAAAATAACTCGCCTCCTGTGTTGACCGACTCCAAAATCGGCAAATCATCTTAAGCGGAGAAGAGCCAAATCCAACTCCCTGTGGTCGTCCTCGTCCTCGTCCCGTGCTCGAACGTCTCTCAGTCCCCATTGTTGTCCCTCTGCTGCGTGGTCCTGGCCTTCCCCTTGTCCACCATGCCGCTCACTTCAGCAGGTCAGTGGGGAAGAGACACAATCCCTTGACAGAGGTCATCTCAATCTCCTCTCTTGCTTCCTTTTCTTGCAGCGGGCATCCTGGCCCTGCTGGAGGACCCCATGCCCGAGCTCAAGTCCTTCGCCCTGCGCAGGCTGGTCTCCCCCTACCAGGACTTTGGCGCCGCCACCTCCGAGGTCCGCCGCGGCGCCCCCTGCGCGACCTGCGCGGCGGGGGCCCCGGTCTCCCTCATCGACGTCTTCTGGGCGGAGGTGTCCGACGCGGTGGAGGCCATCGAGCAGCTGCACGAGGACTCCGCCTTCCAGGACAGAAAGCTGGCCGCCCTCGTCGCCTCCAAGGTGTACTACCACCTGGGGTCGTACGAGGACGCGCTGCTGTACGCGCTGGGCGCGGAGGAGCTCTTCGACGTCAACGAGAGGTCCGAGTACGTCGACACCATGATCGGTGAGGACAGCAGAAGGGAACTGCTCAAATATATGGGACAAGTACGATTGTTCTTCCGAATTCTGCAGTCAGAAAAGGAGCAGAGAGGGAGCAAGAGAGACAGTTTGACCAAAAAATCTATAATCTTAAAAGCAACTGCTGTCGAAAAAGACAACTGTTATACTTAGGCATAACTACACACCAATAAGTACTTAGTAATTATCTTAGGATAAAACGTCCACTGGAATAAGTGCTCATTTTATGACCTTATTCTTTATCACAGCCAAGTGCATCGACACGTACACTGCCAAGCGCAAGGCGGGCGAGGCGGCCCGGCGCCGCACGGCCGATGGCATCCCGGCGGACCCCGAGGCGGCGGCGGCGGACCCAAAGGCCTTCGAGGTCGACCCCAGGCAGGAGGGCATCGTCAACAGGATGTTCCAGCGCTGCTTCGACGAGGGGGAGTTCAAGCAGGCGCTGGGCATCGCCGTCGAGACCAACAGGATGGACATGTTCAAGGAGGCCATACTCCAGTCGGGGGTGAGTTGGAAAACGCTTTTACGTAATGTTTTTTTGTCTCGAGAATCGTACATTTTCTATTGTATGCCACTCTCTTTGGTTTTGATTGAGTTCTAAATGTCAATTTCATGTTTGTCCCCTCCAGGATTCTCGTGGCGCCATGCTGTCTTACGCCTTCCGCGTGTCCATGCAGCTCATCCAGAACCGCCACTACCGTGAGGACCTCCTCCGCTGCTTGGTCCACCTCTACCGCGACCTCCACAAGCCCGACTTTGTCCAGATGTGCCAGTGCCTCATTTACCTGGACGACCCCGCCTCCGTCGCCACAGTGCTGGAGACGCTCTCCCAGGGCAGCGAGCACGACGCACTCATGGCCTACCAGATCGCCTTCGACATGTACGAGTCCGCGACGCAACAGTTCCTCAACAACGTTGTCCAGGCCATCAAGAGCACGGCGCCGATCCCGGAAGCAGTGGAGGGAGCATCTTCGTCTTCTACCAAGAAGGAGGAAGAGAAGAAGAAGGACGAGGAGGCCATGGAGGTGGACGCCCCCGAGGTCAAGAAGGAGGAGGACAAGGATGAGAAGAAAGAGGAAAAGTCCGAGGAAGAGAAGAAGAAGGAAGAGGTGGAGAAAGCCAAGGAAGACAAGAAGGACGACAAGTCGCTGGTGGTCAAGAAGGAGCAGCTGTCCGAGGAGGAGGCCGCCAGGCAGGCCAGGATAGAGAAGTTGAGCCTGATCCTTTCGGGAGTCAAGACCATCTACCTGCACCTGCAGTTCCTGATGCGCAACGACAGGTGCGACCTGCAGATCCTGAAGCAGACCAAGGACGCTGTTCGCGTGACCGTTTGCCACACCGCCACCGTCATCGCCAACGGCTTCATGCATTGCGGCACCACCCACGACTCCTTCCTGAGGGACAACCTGGAGTGGCTCGGCCGCGCCACCAACTGGGCTAAGCTCTCCGCCACCGCCTCCCTGGGGGCCATCCACAGGGGCCACGAGAGCGACTCGCTCACCCTCATGCAGAGCTACCTGCCCAAGGACTCTGTCAACAGCTCGGGCTACGCCGAGGGCGGCGGCCTGTACGCCCTGGGCCTCATCCATGCCAACCACGGGGGTGAAATCACGGAGTACCTGCTGGGCCAGGTGAAGGAGGGCGGCAACGAGCAGGTGCGCTCCGGAGGATGCCTTGGCTTGGGCCTGGCCGCTATGGGGACCCACCGCGCCGACGTCTACGAGCAGCTCAAGTTCAACCTGTACCAGGACGACGCCGCGACTGGCGAGGCCGCCGGGCTGGCCATGGGGCTGGTCGAGCTGGGCTCCAAGTCTGCCCAGGCCATCGAGGACATGGTGGCCTACGCCCAGGAGACCCAGCACGAGAAGATCCTTCGCGGGCTGGCCGTGGGTATCGCCCTTGTCATGTACGGGCGCCTGGAGGAGGCGGACCCGCTGATCGAGTCCCTGTGCAACGACAAGGACGCGGTGCTGAGGCGCTCCGGGATGCACACCATCGCCATGGCCTACTGCGGCACCGGATCAAACAAGGCCATCCGCCGACTCCTCCACGTGGCCGTCAGCGACGTCAACGACGACGTCCGCCGCGCCGCAGTCATGGGACTAGGATTCATCCTCTTCAAGACCCCCGACCAATGCCCGGGCGTGGTCTCCCTTCTCTCCGAGTCCTACAACCCCCATGTTAGGTACGGCGCCGCCCTGGCCCTGGGCATCGCCTGCGCGGGCACCGGCAACAAGGAGGCCATCGCCCTGATCGAGCCCATGGCCAACGACCCGGTCTCCTACGTGCGGCAGGGCGCCCTCATCGCCTCCGCCCTCATCCTGGTGCAGCACACCGAGGTCACCTGCCCGAAGGTCAAGGACTTCCGCGCCCTCTACGCCAAGGTCATCTCGGACAAGCACGAGGACGTCATGGCTAAGTTCGGCGCCATCCTCTCCCAGGGCATCATCGACGCCGGCGGGAGGAACGCCACCGTCTCGCTGGCCTCCCGCACCGGCCACACCAACATGATGGCCGTGGTGGGCATGCAGGTCTTCCTGCAGTACTGGTACTGGTTCCCCTTGGCCCACTTCCTCTCCCTCGCCTTCACCCCAAGCTGCCTCATCGGCCTCAACGAGAACCTCGACATGCCCGTCATCAACTTCAGGTGGGTCTTTGATTCGCACATGAAATTTAACATCGTTTCCAAATATGAATTTCAAAATAATTTTTGAATTTGAATTTCCCTTCAGGTCCAACGCCAAGCCTTCCACCTACGGCTACCCTGCGGCCATGGAGGAGAAGAAGAAGGAGGACCGGGAGAAGGTTGCCACGGCCGTCCTATCCATCACGGCCAAGCAGCAGAAGAAGAAGCGACACGAGCAGAAGGAGAAGGAGAAGCAGGACGGGGAAAAGATGGACGTGGACGAGGAGTCCAAGGACGAGGGCAAGGAGAAGGCTGCCGAGGACAAGGCCGAGAAAAAGGATGACAAAAAGGAAGATGCGAAGGAGGGCAAGGAGAAGAAGGACGAGGAGAAGTCCGACGAGAAGAAGGAGGACGAGGCTAAGGACAAGGAGAAGGATAAGCCCGCGGAGGAGCCCCTGTTCGACACCCTGGCCAACCCCGCCCGCGTGATGAAACCCCAGCTTCGTGTGGTCCAGCTGGAGTCCTCCGCGGCGGAGAAGTACCGCCCTGTGAAGGACGTGGGCATCGGCGGCATCGTCATGATGCAGAACAAGACGGGCGAGGCCTGCGAGATCGTGGAGCCGGTGGCCGTCAAGAAGGCCTCCTCCGGCGACGACACAGAGGACGAGCCCGAGCCGCCAGAGCCATTCGTGTACGACGAGGCACAGGGATAATAGAAAAAAGATTTCGAAATTCCTTTGTCTTTTTTCGGAAATTGTTTCTCAGTATGTTATTTTAAAAATACAGCAAATTTGACCATGATGCACTTCTGTTCGTGAACTGTCTTTATTTAATGCGAATCTCGTCGGGGCTCCTCCCTGTGATTTTCCCCCCTGTCTCACACTTCAGCGAAGTCGTCGCCGAGTAGGAGGGAGGGACAGACGAACGACCTGGATTCAGATTTCAGTTCTTCACATCGTCATCCCATGGAGAAATCCTTTCTTTTTTGCGCGCCTCCGCCCGTGTCGAAAGGGGAATTCGCTCCGCCTCTTTGCATTTCCCGCCGCCGCCGCCGCCGCCGCCGCCGTACACAGACAAGGCCAAGAAACAAATTTAAAAAAACAATCGAAGGGAAAGTACAGCATGATCTGTAGATATGTGTTTTTTGGAGATGTGGTCAGGCTTAGAGATGAAAAACAAAGTTACTACGAACAAGGCAAAACACATCCATCCTAATTATTTCTAAGAGACTAAGACACCGAAGAGAAACGAGGGGCGCAAAAATTTTGACAGCGGAAAGAAACTTTCCAGCTTCAATTACGCAAATAACCCAATTAGCAAAGTGGGAAATTGGAATGTGTTGACTGCACTGCTTGTGGACAGGTTGTGGTGTAAATGTTGTTTTTGCGCACCGCATTTGCGCTGTGGCAATTAGCAACAAAAAAAGTACATCATTTTCATAAGCAACCAAGCAACCAAACCAAACATACAAGTTGGTGACGCCACTCGGGGCTTGGGTCTTTGAACAGTTTTGCGGCGAGCCCCCCGTCGCCGCCAGTCTTGCGCCATGTCCCCGCCCCGCCGGCGCATCCTGAAGGTCCTGGCGTTCCTGCTGGCGCTGGCGCTGGCGTTCGGATCCATCCTGACGATCCTGTACGACAACGCCGGGGGCGGCAGGAGGGACGTGGACTGGGGAGGCGAGCTGGGACGGTAAAAGTCATGCGATATAATTTCGATATCTTGTGGAGTGCTTTTTGACATGTTCCTCTTCCAGTTTTCGCTCCCCCTCGGCCTTCGTGTCCTTCACCTCCAAGGTGAACATCTCCGCGGAGGAGCGCGACGTCTTCCGCTTCCTCCTGCGCTCGCTGGACTCGGTGTGCGCCAACGCCGGAGTGCCGTACTTCCTGTCCGGGGGGTCGCTGCTGGGGGCGCACCGCACCGGGGACCTCCTCCCGTGGGACGACGACGCGGACGTGGTTGTTGCGGCAGAGGATGCTGAGGCACTCGTCCTGGAGACAAACTCACAGTCGGTGAGATAGTTTGCTGGCAACCTTGTTGGAAGGCAAAGGAAGGTCACAAAATTATCCCTCCAGAAAACCTTTTTAGTTGAAGTAATGAACTTATTGTACCGTATTGCCGGTAGATACAGAGGGTCAGGGGAGATCAAGCTATAAAAAAATAGTTTTGACTAGTAAGAGTTTTTTTACCCATTATTTGCAGAACCTGAGCGTCCGCGCCGTGATCTGGCACCAGAGCCTCATCAAGATCTACTCTCCCGAGCTCAGCAAGGGGAGCCTCCCATACAGCTGGAAGTAAGAAGAATCGCAAATAAAAAACATTTTTGTTAAAAGAATTTGACGACTGTCTTTCCCCCCCAGTTGGCCGTTCCTCGACGTGTTCCTCTACTACGAGGACTGGGTCGACCTCCCCCCGGACCGGGTCAAGCTGCACCACTTGAGTCCCGCGGACATCACCAAGCTCAGCAGGAAGAGGAGGACAAAGGACAAGACCGAGGAGGGATCGCCTTCGGGGGACGAGGAGGAGGAGGAGAGGAGGAACGGGACGCACATATCGCTGGACGGACAACTGTACTCCAAGTGGGGCTTTGATGTTTTGCGGCCAGTTGCTTCGGTTTCCCTAGAATGATTCTAACTATTTTCTTAATAAACAGGGATTCGGTGTTCCCTCTGTCGACGGTGAAGTTCATGGGCGTCAACGTGTCAGCGCCGAGGGATAAACGGAAGCACCTGGTAAAAATGTTTTTCAGGAATCGCTGCGAAACAAATCATTTTGTGCGCACTTTTGAGACACAGGATCTTTTTATTTTGTCTTTTTATTTTTGTTCGTTTAGAAGGACATGCTGGGAGACGACGTGTTCGAAATGTGCAAGACCAACGTGTACGACCACAGGTAAATATATTTTTAAATACCTAGGACTATGATTTTTTTTAAAAAAAACTTTGTATTCAAGGCACGAAGTTGAGCGCCGCCCGCTGGGCCACGTCTACTCCGTCCCCTGCCGCAGCATAGTCAAGGAGATCTTCGGGGAAAACGCCACCTTCAACATGTGATTTCCCGGGGGAAAAAACGGAATATCTGTGATAAACTTGTTTGCATAATACTGACCTGTGTAGTAGGGGTGGAATACGCTTTGCATTTTCGTTATATTGGTTTGTAGTCCTGTTGAAATTCTTTGTGCCAAAGCTCCACATTGGCGAAAAATAAATTGTTGAAACTGACTCTCTCAAAACTAAACTTGAAAACAATGCACATAGTATGTAAACACTATTTTTTAATAAAGTCATTTTATTGTTTCATCTTTCCGGTAACAAAGTATCAAACACGCGATCTCTCTCCTTCCACAATTGGTTTTCTTGTGTTCTCTTCTTCCTTCCTTTCAGACATATTCTTCTTATTGTTCACCAAGTTTTTTGTCTCTTCTTCGTTGGTTCTTGTAATTTTGTGATTTTATGTTCCCTTCTTGTACAAAAATACGCCGCCGAAAATCCCATTTTCCAATTGCAACTTTTCTAGCTTTTCAAAAAAAAATTGAGACTCCGTCTTAAGCAGGTATTGCGGGTTGTTTGAGGGTAGTTTCTTCGTCGGGGGTTGGTAGCAGAGTGTGTGTGTGTGTGTGATTCAGCCAACAGAAATACCTTCCAGATGGAGAAGAAAATGCTGTTTTAGAAAAAAATCTCCACCTTGTTTGCCTCTTTTGTTTTGGCAGTCCTAGCACTTGTATCACCGCGGAACGAATGTTTTTTCACGCTTTTTTTTACAGCTCGTCGTGCTTTGGCCCGGAGAACTCCTCGTGCGAGATGTAACCGTCCTTGTCCTTGTCCTCGTGCGAGAAGATCTCCTCGACGAGCTTGTCCTGGAAAAACAAAACAAAACATTTAAAGTATCCCAATTTGCCAAGTGAGTTTTTTAAACATTTCGAAATTTCTGTTTTT
>JAAUYJ010089431.1_pt1 | contig 14117 bp, 12 predicted proteins | sample 7278031 | NCBI WGS metagenome assembly JAAUYJ01 (sample SAMN14350222, study PRJNA611818) | marine sediment metagenome | isolation source: surface marine sediment (1.8m) | place: French Polynesia: Moorea | collected 2018-08 | reverse complement strand
GCGAAACTGACCCAGGGCCGGGTCGATTTCTCTCCCGGCGAGCGGCGCGAGACCCTGGCCTTGTCGGGCTTGCCGCCCTTCAGCGCGCTGATCTGCTACGAGGTGATCTATCCGGGCGAGGTGGTCGACCGAGAGCGGCCGCCGGCTTGGCTCTTGACCATCACCAACGACGCCTGGTTCGGCCGCAGCACGGGTCCCTATCAGCATTTCGCCAGCGCGCGGGTGCGCGCCGTCGAGGAGGGCTTGCCCGTGGTCCGGGTCGCCAACACCGGTATCTCCGCCGTCGTCGATTCCTACGGCCGCATCGTCACGCGCCTCGGACTGGACGAAGTCGGCACGATCGACGCTGGCCTGCCGAAAACCGCGGTCGATCGGACGGTGTTCGCCAAACTCGGGAATTGGACGGTCTTAATACTATGCCTCTTGGCCGTGATTTCTTCGGTCCTGATCAGACGACTGGCGTAGTCGAGTGCGCTAAAGGCTTGGGATTCCTGTTTTGTTGACTAGTGACAGAATCCAGTTAAGTTAGCGCATCCAGCAACAATAAAAGAAAGCCGAAGGGAGTGGGTCTGAGGAAAATGGCGGCAGCACGCAAACTCCGTGCCCGTGGTGCAATGGGAAAGCCGAATCCGGTCGATGTGCACGTCGGCAGCCGTGTCAGGCTGCGGCGCACTCTCTTGGGAATGAGCCAGGAGAAACTCGGCGAAGCCATCGGTCTGACATTTCAGCAGGTGCAGAAGTACGAAAGAGGCGCCAATCGCATCGGCGCCAGCAGGTTGTTCGACCTTTCGCGAGTGCTTCAGGTCCCCGTGAGTTACTTCTTCGAGGACATGTCCGACGACGTCGCGGCCTCTTCGCCGGGGCAAATCCGGGGCATGGCCCAAGAGCACGACACCTACGAGCCTGATCCCATGGCCAAGCGGGAGACCTTGGAACTGGTCAGGGCCTATTACAAGATCACCGATCCCCACGTCAGAAAGCGTCTTTTCGAGATGACCAAGGCGCTCGGCGCGGCCGGCGAAAGGGGCGGCTGACGGCGCACTCGTCGGGTCTTTCCGCCGGCGGCTAAGGGATACCCCATCCCTGAGCAGCGTATCCAGTTTGTACCTTGCCGGTGATTTGGCTTGACGCCGAATCACTTGGCGCTACAACTTGCGCGCCCGCCGGAACCTGGCCGGCGCGGCTCGAGGGCCGAGGCCCCCGCCGAACCTAACGGGCCGGCGAGCCATGCGCCTTACTCGGCCACGACAAGGGCCAAGCTGGGTCAAGAAAGGTTCGACCAGACATGACGACGCCCGGATCGACCGCCGGCGCCCATGGCCGGAGGGCCGACATGGCGCAATTGCGGGCAGGCGTCGGAAAGGATACGAGAGCTTGAGCAAGGGCAGCTATCTGTTCACCAGTGAATCCGTCTCGGAAGGTCATCCGGACAAGGTCTGCGACCGCATCTCCGACGCGATACTGGACACTTATCTGACCAAGGAACCCGAGGCGCGGGTCGCCTGCGAGACCCTGGTGACGACCAATCGAATCGTGCTGGCCGGCGAGGTGCGCGGGCCCAAGTCGATCACACGCGACACCATGGAAGAGGTGGCGCGGGAATGCGTGCGGCAGATCGGCTACGAGCAGGAAGGCTTCCATTGGGCCAAGGCCCACGTCGAGGTCTACGTTCACGCCCAGTCCGCGGACATCGCCGCCGGCGTCGACGCGGCGGGCAACAAGGACGAGGGCGCCGGTGACCAGGGCATCATGTTCGGCTACGCCTGCCGCGAGACCGAGGAGTTGATGCCGGCACCGATCTATCTGGCCCACGCCATCCTGCGCTCTCTTGCCGAGGCCCGCCACTCGGGGGCGGAACCCGATCTGGGCCCGGATGCCAAGAGCCAGGTCACGCTCGAATACGAGAACGGCACGCCGGTGCGTGCCACCTCCGTCGTGGTCTCGACCCAGCACGCCTCGTCCCTGGACCAGGACGAGGTGCGCGAGATCGTGCGCCCGCACGTCGTCAACGTGCTGCCAGAGGGCTGGATGTGCGCGGAGCCGGAGTTCTACGTCAATCCCACGGGCCGCTTCGTGGTCGGTGGGCCCGACGGCGACGCCGGCCTGACCGGCCGCAAGATCATCGTCGACACCTACGGCGGCGCCGCGCCGCACGGCGGCGGCGCCTTCTCGGGCAAGGACCCCTCCAAAGTCGACCGTTCCGCCGCCTACGCGGCGCGCTATCTGGCCAAGAACGTCGTCTCCGCCGAGCTCGCCGAGCGCTGCACCATTCAGCTCTCCTACGCCATCGGCGTGTCGCACCCGCTGTCGGTTTACGTCGACACCCACGGCACCGGGCAGGTCAACGAGTACAAGCTCTCCTCTGTCCTGCGCGAGATGATGGATCTCTCGCCGCGCGGCATCCGCGAGCATCTCGGCCTCAACAAGCCGATCTACGCCCGGACCTCTGCCTACGGCCACTTCGGCCGGCCCCCGGAGCCCGACGGCGGGTTCTCGTGGGAGCGCGTCGACCTGGTCGACGACCTGAGGTCCGCGTTCAACGGCTAGCCGCCGGACCGGCGCCCGGGGCAGAGGCGCGCTATGGACGGGCGCGGCCGCGATCCCGCGGCGCTTCGCAAGCTGCACGGCCGGCGCCAGGGCCGCAAGCTCAGGTCGGGTCGCCGCGCCCTGCTCGAGGGTCTGCTGCCACGGCTGGCGGTCGTGCCCCCGGCATCCGGCGAGCCGCTCGATCTCGAGGCCCTGTTCGGGGGCGCGACGGATGACGTCTGGCTCGAGATCGGCTTCGGCGCAGGCGAGCATCTCGCCTGGCAGGCCGAGCGCCATCCCGAAATCGGATTCCTCGGCGCCGAGCATTTCATCAACGGCATCGCCAGCCTGCTGCGCCTGCTCGAAGATCGCGGCCTGACCAATGTCCGCGTGCTTCAGGGCGACGGGCGCGATCTGATCGACTTCCTGCCCATCGGGTCGATCGGGCGGGTCTTCGCGCTCTTCCCCGACCCGTGGCGCAAGGCGCGCCATCACAAACGGCGCCTGATCCAGGCGGAGTTCCTGGACCGCCTCGCGGCGGTCATGAAGGACGGGGCGGAGCTGCGCTTGGCGACCGATCATCGGGACTATCTGGTCTGGATGTTGGAGCGTCTGACGGTGCATTCCGAGTTCATCTGGCGCGCGCGCGGCCCCTCCGACTGGCGGGCCCGCCCGCCCGATTGGCCCGAGACGCGCTACGAGGCGAAAGCCATTGACCAGGGTCGCCGGCCGACCTACCTGACTTTTACGCGGCGGCCGCGTGGGCGCGGCGGAAGGCCCTGAGAAGCCGACAAAAGCCTTGCTAGCCGGGAGCCGCGGGCGTAGATTGCGCTGACCCATAGGGTCTGATTTAAGTACTCTTGGGGTGCTTGAGTTTGACCCGAAGATGCGGTGGGCCAGCGGCCCACTTTTTTATTACGGCTCTTTCGCGACGGAGACGCTCTTTGCCTCAAGCTTCGCTGGAGGGTGCTCGCCCGCTTGCCAAAACGAGCGAGGGCAGGGCCTCCGAGGTCGAACGGCTGATCGCGCCGACGCTCGCCGACATGGGCTATGCGATCGTCCGAGTGCAGCTGAGCGGCGACTCCCGGCCCCGGCTCCAAGTCATGGTCGAGCGCAGCGACGAAGCCGGCATGACCGTCGAAGACTGCGCCGCCGTGAGTCGCGCGGCCGAGGCATTGCTCGACGTCGAGGATCCGATCCGCGGGACCTACGTACTCGAAGTGAGCTCTCCGGGGATCGATCGGCCGCTCACGCGGTTCGCCGATTTCGAGCGCTTCGCGGGCTTCGAGGCGAAGCTGGAGCTGCGGGTGCCGCACGACGGCCGGCGGCGTTTCCGCGGCCGTCTCCTGGGCACCGAGGGCGAGGCGGTGCGCCTTGCGACCGAGCGCGGCGATATCAGCCTCCGCTTCGACGATCTGGCGCGGGCCAAGCTCGTTCTGACCGACGAGCTGATCGCGGCCGGCGGGCAAAGCAAACAAAGCTAGATACGGGTTTCGGGAAAGAGATGGACACAACCGCACTTTCGAGAACCGAGCTTCTGCAGGTCGCCGACGCGGTGGCCCGCGAGAAGAGCATCGAGCGTGAGGAAGTGCTCGAGGCCATGGAACAGGCGATCAGCAAGGCGGGGCGGGCCAAGTACGGCCACGAGCACGACATCCGCGCCGAGATCGACCGGCGCACCGGCGAGATCAAGCTGCGCCGCTTCCGCGAGGTGGTCGACGAGATCGAGAACGAGTTCACCCAGATGCTGCCGGCCGAGGCGCAGGCGCGCGAGCCGGGCATCGAGGTCGGGAGCTTCATCGTCGAGGAGCTGCCGCCCATCGATCTGGGCCGCATCGCCGCCCAGACCGCCAAGCAGGTGATCGTTCAGAAGGTGCGCGAGGCCGAACGCCAGCGCCAGCACGAGGAGTACAAGGACCGGGTCGGCGAGATCGTCAACGGCATTGTCAAGCGCAACGAGTTCGGCAACGTCACCGTCGACCTCGGCCGGGCCGAAGGGCTGATGCGGCGCGACGAGACCCTGCCGCGCGAATCCTTCCGCAACGGCGACCGGGTGCGCGCCTTCATCTACGACGTGCGCGCCGAGCAGCGCGGGCCGCAAATCTTCCTGTCTCGTTCCCACCCGCAGTTCATGGCGAAGCTTTTCGCCCAGGAGGTGCCGGAGATTTACGACGGCATCATCGAGATCAAGGCCGTGGCGCGCGATCCGGGTAGCCGCGCCAAAATCGGCGTGCTGTCGCACGATTCCTCCATCGATCCGGTCGGCGCCTGCGTCGGCATGCGCGGCAGCCGCGTCCAGGCCGTGGTCAGCGAGCTCCAGGGCGAGAAGATCGACATCATTCCCTGGTCGCCCGATCCCGCGACCTTCGTCGTCAATGCCCTGGCGCCGGCCGAGGTGACCAAGGTGGTGCTCGACGAGGAGCAGGGCCGCATCGAGGTCGTGGTGCCCGACGAGCAGCTCTCGCTGGCGATCGGCCGGCGCGGGCAGAACGTGCGCCTGGCCTCGCAGCTGACCGGCTGGGAGATCGACATCCTCACCGAGGAAGAGGAATCGCAGCGCCGCCAGGAAGAGATCCAGATGCGCTCGCAGATGTTCATCGAAGCCCTGGATGTCGACGACGTCATCGCCCACTTGCTGGTGGCCGAGGGCTTCACCAGCCTCGAGCAGGTGGCCTTCGTGCCGGTCGAGCAGCTCGCCGAGATCGAGGGTTTCGACGAGGAGGTTGCCGAGGAACTGCGCCTGCGGGCGCGCTCCTTCCTGGAAGAGCAAGACCGGCGTTTCGAGGAGAAGCGCCGCGAGCTGGGTGTGGTCGACGAGGTCGCCGCTCTTGCGGGCCTGTCGCCGTCGGTCCTGGTCATCCTGGGCGAGAACGGCGTCAAGACGCTCGACGACCTCGGCGACTTGGCGAGCGACGAGCTGATCGAGATCCTCGGCGACAAGGCGCCTTCGGCCGCCGACGCCGACGCCATCATCATGGCGGCGCGGGCGCATTGGTTCGAGGGCGAGGAATCGGTCGCGGAAGAAAGCTTGGAAGAATCGGCCGCCGAGCCGACACCCGCCGCGGAAGCGGAAGCGACCATGAGCGAGGGGCAATAGCGCGTATGGCTCTGACCGCCACAGCCGAGACGATGACCGCTGACGGTAGCCGCGCGCGCGAAAGGCGAGGCCCCGAGCGGCGCTGCCTGGCGAGCGGCCGAGTGCGGCCCAAGCCGGAGCTGATTCGTTTCGTGGTGGCGCCGGACGGCCGCATCCTGCCCGATCTCAAGGGCGAGCTGCCAGGCCGCGGACTCTGGGTGGCGGCCGAGCGCGAGGCGTTGGAGAAAGCATGCAGCCCCGGCCGTTTCGCCAGGGCCGCCCGGCGCGATGTGGTCGTGCCGGAGGATCTGATTGAACGGGTCGAGCGCGGCCTGCAGCGGCGCTGTCTCGACCTTCTGGGACTGGCGCGGCGCGCGGGCGGCGTGGCCGCCGGATTCGAGAAGGTGCAGGCCATGCTGCGCGCCGGCAAGGCCGGGGTCCTGCTTCAGGCCGCCGACGCCAGCGCGCAGGGCCGCGACAAGCTGCGCGCTCTGGCCCGGGCCGTTAGCCCCGGCGTAGCGGAGATCGACCTGTTCTCCGCCGAGCAACTTGGACAGGCCCTGGGCCGCGATGGCGTCGTGCACGTCGCGTTGGAGCCTGGGGCGATCGCCGACCGCCTGATCCTCGAGGCGGGCCGCCTGAGCGGCGTCTCTGCGGTCGGCGGCCGACGCTCGATGAATCGAACAGTCGCATAAGACGTGGGCATGCGAGACATGACGACCAGCAAGGAAGACACCAAGAAGCCGCTCACGCTCAACCGGCCGGGGCGCTTGGAGCTCAAGAAGACCGTCGAAACCGGCCAGGTCCGGCAGAGCTTCAGCCACGGCCGTTCGAAAGCTGTCACGGTCGAGGTGAAGCGCAAGCGCACCTTCGCACCGGGCGCTGGCGGCCGAATGACGGAGGTCACCGCCAACCGCCAGGCCGCCGAAGCGGCTCTCGCGGGCGGGGCCGCCGCGGCAGCGGCCGCCGAGGTCGAGGCGCTCGACGAAGCGCCGCCGCGCGACTTGACCGAGGCCGAGCGGGCGGTGCGCCTGCGCGCTCTGGAGACGGCGAAGGCGGAGGAGGAGCAGCGCCGCATCGACGAGGAGATCGAGGCCGAGCGGCGGGCCCAGGAGGAGGCCGAGGCCAAGCTGCGCGAAGAAGAGGAGGCAAAGCGGCGCGCCGAGGAAGAGCGCGAGGCCAAGGCGCGCGCCGAGCAGGAAGGCGCGGCTGCCGAGGCCGCAGCGCCGCAGCCGGCGGCGGAGGCGGCGCCCGAGGCACGGGCCCCTGCCCCGGCCGTGAAGGCGCGCGAGCGTGCCACGGAAGCCGAGGACGAGGCCGCCGGCCGGGTCAAGCAACGCAAGGCGGGCCCGCCCAAGCCGACCGCCACACGTCGCGGCGAGCCGCGGCGGCGCCAGGGCAAGCTCACGATCAGCCAGGCCCTAGAGGGCGACGACCGCGAGCGCATGCGCTCCCTGGCTTCGGTTCGGCGCCAACGCGAACGCCAGCGGATCGCGGAGAAGAAGGTTCATCAGCCGCCGCAGCGGGTGATCCGCGAGGTCGTGCTGCCCGAGGCGATCACGGTGCAGGAGCTGGCGGGCCGCATGGCGGAGCGTGGCGGCGAGGTCGTGAAGTCACTGATGAAAATGGGTGTAATGGCAACGATCAATCAGAGCATCGACGCCGACACGGCCGAGCTGATCGTCGAGGAATTCGGCCACAAGGCCAAGCGCGTCTCGGCCGCCGACGTCGAGATCGGATTGACGGGCGCCCCGGACACGGAGACCGAGCTCGCAGGCCGGCCGCCGGTGGTCACGATCATGGGCCACGTCGACCACGGCAAGACCTCGCTGCTCGACGCCCTGCGCGAAACCGACGTCGCGGCCCACGAGGCCGGCGGTATCACCCAGCACATCGGCGCCTATCAGGTGAATCTCTCGGGCGGCGACAAGATCACCTTCATCGATACGCCGGGCCATGCCGCCTTCACCGAGATGCGCCTGCGCGGCGCCAACGTGACCGACATCGTCGTTCTCGTCGTCGCGGCCGACGACGGAATCATGGAGCAGACGATCGAAGCCATCAATCACGCCAAGGCGGCCGAGGTGCCGATCATCGTGGCGATCAACAAAATGGACCGGCCCGACGCGAATCCCGAAAGGGTCCGCAACGAGCTGCTGCAGCACGAGCTCGTGGTCGAGGAGATGGGCGGCGAAATCCTGGCCATCGAGGTCTCGGCCAAGGAGCAGCAGAACCTGGACAAGCTTGAGGAAGCGATCCTCCTGCAGGCCGAGTTGCTGGAGCTGAAGGCCAATCCCGAGCGCCGCGCAGAAGGCGTCGTGGTCGAGGCCAAGGTCGAGCGCGGCCGCGGTTCGGTCGCGACGATCCTGGTGCAGCGCGGCACCCTCAAGCAAGGCGACGTCTTCGTCGCCGGCGGCGAGTGGGGCCGGGTGCGCGCCCTGGTCAACGACCGCGGTGAGCAGGTCGACAGCGCCGGCCCGTCGGAGCCCGTCGAGGTCTTGGGCCTCACCGGCACGCCGATCGCGGGTGACGATTTCGTCGTGGTCGAGAACGAGGCACGAGCCCGCGAGGTCGCCGACTTCCGCATCCATCAGCGGCGTGAGCGCGCGATCGCGGCCCAGGGCCGCGGCTCTCTCGAGCAGATGCTCTCGAAGATCCAGGAGGGCGAGGCCCGTGAGCTGCCGTTGGTGGTCAAGTCCGACGTGCACGGCTCGCTCGAGGCGATCACCGGCAGCCTGGAGAAGCTCGGCACCGACGAGGCCAAGGTGCGTGTGCTGCACGCCGCGGTCGGCGGCATCAACGAGTCCGACGTCACCCTGGCGCGCGCCTCCGAAGGCATCATCATCGGATTCAACGTGCGCGCCAACCCGCAGGCGCGCGAGCTGGCGCGCCGCGACAACGTCGACATCCGCTACTATTCGATCATCTACAACCTGGTCGACGACATGAGGGCCGTGCTGACCGGACTGCTCGCGCCGAAGCACGAGGAGAAGTTCCTCGGCTACGCCGAGATCCGCGAGGTCTTCAACGTGAGCAAGGTGGGCAAGGTCGCCGGCTGCATGATCACCGAGGGCGTCGTGAAACGCGGCGCCAAGGTGCGGCTGTTGCGCGACGACGTGGTGATCCACGACGGCACGCTGAAGACGCTGCGCCGCTTCAAGGACGAGGTGAAAGAAGTCAAGGACGGCTACGAGTGCGGCATGGGCTTCGAAAACTATCAGGACATTCAGGTCGGCGACCGCATCGAGTGCTACGAGCTCGAGCAGGTCGAAAGGACGCTCTAGGCCTTCGCCCGCCGCCCAGTCTTTGCCGATCGGCATGACGCCGGTCGGGGATCGGTCATGAGTCGCAAGAAATCCAAGGCACCCAGCCAGCGGCAATTGCGCGTCGGCGAAGAGCTGCGCCACGCGCTGTCCAAAGTCCTCGCCCGCGGCGCTTTCCACGATCCCGCGCTGGCCGAGGCGAGCATCACCGTCACCGAGGTGCGCATCAGTCCCGATCTGAAGAACGCGACGGCTTTCGTCGTAACCCTCGGCGGACGCGAGCTCGCCGAGAAGGTGCGCGCGCTCAACCACGCGTCGGGTTTCGTGCGCGGCCTGCTGGCCGACGAGGTGACGCTGCGCTACCTGCCGCGCGTCCGCTTCGAGGCGGATCGATCCTTCGACGCCGCCGCCAAGATCTCACAGATCCTGGAGCGGCCCAGCGTGGCGCAGGACCTCGAATCCCAGCCGGAGGGCGAGAACGGCCCCGAGCCGGGCGGTCATGGCGCGTAGGCGCAAAGGCCGGCCGGTCCACGGATGGGTCCTGATCGACAAGCCGGGCGGACTGACCTCGACTCAAGTGGTGGGCCGGGTCCGGCGCGTCTTCGACGCTCAGAAAGTCGGCCACGGCGGCACCCTCGACCCCCTGGCGACGGGCCTCCTGCCGATCGCCCTGGGCGAGGCCACCAAGACCGTGCCCTACGTCATGGAGGGCGGTAAGAGCTACCGCTTCACACTGCGCTGGGGCCAGGCGACCGACACCGACGACGCCGAAGGCGCGGTGATCGGGGAGAGCCCGGTGCGGCCAAATGAGGCCGAGGTCCGGGCGGCCTTGCCCGAATTCGTCGGACTCATAGAGCAGGTGCCGCCGGACTACTCGGCGGTCAAGGTGAACGGGCAGCGGGCCTACGACCTGGCCCGGGCGCAGGAAAAGCCGGACCTGGCGCCCCGCGAGGTCCAGGTCGCGCGTTTCGAGCTGACTGAAATGCCCGATGCCGAGCACGCCGTCTTCGAGGTCGAGTGCGGCAAGGGCACCTACATGCGCGCCCTGGCCCGGGACCTGGCGCGGCGCCTCGGGACCTTGGGGCACATCGTCGCGCTGCGCAGGACCGCCGTCGGCGGCTTCGCGGAAAAGGACGCAATTTCGCTGGAAAGCCTGGAGGCCCTAAGGCATAGTGCGGCCGCTTCGGAGCACCTCCTGCCGGTTCAGGCCGGGCTGGACGACATCCCGGCTCTCGCCTTGACCGACATGGAAGCAAGCCGACTGCGTTGCGGGCAGGCCGTGTCGATGTTGGCACGCGCCAACCTCGAGCGGGTCGGCCATCTGAGCCAAGGGGAGACGGTCTGTGCCATGTCGGCGGGAAAGCCGGTGGCGCTGGCGCGTTTCGAAGCGGGCGACCTGCGCCCGCTTCGAGTCTTGAACATTTAACTTTGAGGACGATGTCGATGTCGATTACCGCTCAGCGGAAAACCGAGGTCGTTGGCGAGTACGCGACCCACGAGGGCGACACGGGTTCGCCCGAGGTCCAAGTCGCGATCCTCTCGGAGCGCATCTCGAATCTCACCGAGCACCTGAAGGTGCACAAGAAGGATTTCCACTCGCGGCGCGGGCTGCTGATCATGGTCGGCCAGCGCCGCCGCCTGTTGGATTACCTCAAGCGTAAGGACAAGGCTCGCTACGAGTCGCTGATCCAGCGGCTGGGCCTGCGCCGTTAGCGCGGCGCGAACCGGATCCAGCCCATGACCGTCGCCCCGCATAGCGATGGCAGTGGCCGGCCGGAGCGGACCGAATTCTACACCCGAATTGGCAGGGGCGGCTTCGTGGCCTGGCCGGCACGAGGCGTCCCGAGGATCGGGCCACCGCAAGGGGACGGGGCGGGTCGCACAGGCGGCCTGCGCACCGGCCTCTTCCGAAGGTCCGGTCCCGAAACGCTAGGCAATGATGGAAACCCGGCCAAGGTCAGAAGGACGGATGGAGTATGTTTGAAGTTCATCGGAAGGAAATCGAGTGGGGCGGTCGGACGCTCTCATTGGAATCGGGACGCATCGCGCGTCAGGCCGACGGCGCGGTGCTGGTCAGGTACGGCGATACGCTGGTGCTCTGCACCGTGGTCGGCGCCAAGCAGGCCAGGGAAGATCAGGACTTCTTCCCCCTGACGGTTCACTACCAGGAAAAGACCTTCGCGGCCGGCAAGATCCCCGGCGGCTTCTTCAAGCGCGAAGGCCGGCCCAGCGAAAAGGAAACGCTGACCGCGCGCCTCATCGACCGGCCGATCCGGCCGCTCTTCGCCAAGGGCTTCAAGAACGAGACCCAGGTCATCTGCACGGTCTTCAGCCACGACCTGGAGAACGACCCTGACATCGTCGCCATGATCGGCACCTCGGCGGCCCTGACCATCTCGGGCCTGCCGTTCCTGGGCCCGATCGGCGGCTGCCGCATCGGCTACAAGGACGGCGAGTATCTCCTCAACCCCCGGGTCGAGGAGATCAAGGACAGCGAGCTCGAGCTCATCGTGGCCGGCACGCGCGAGGGCGTGATGATGGTCGAGTCGGAGGCCAGAGAGCTCTCCGAGGACGTCATGCTCGGCGCCGTGACCTTCGGGCATCAGCAGATGCAGGCGGTGATCGACATGATCATCGATCTGGCCGAGGCTTGTGCGAAGGAGCCCTGGGAGATGGCCCCGCCGGCGCCCGAGGCGGAGACCGTGCGCGAGAAGCTCTCCGGCGACATCCGCGCGCAACTGGCCACGGCCTATCAGGAGGCCGACAAGGTCACGCGCCAGGACAAGGTGGCCGCCGCCCGCGAGGCCGCGTCCGAGCACTTGGGCGAGGACGAGGCCGAGCTCAAGGTGTTGGGCGAGGTCTTCAAGAGCCTGGAAAGCGACATCGTGCGCGGCCAGATCCTGAAGACCGGCAAGCGCATCGACGGCCGTACCACGAGCGACGTCCGGCGGATCGACTGCCAGGTCGGCGTGCTGCCGCGCACCCATGGCTCCGCGCTCTTCACCCGCGGCGAGACCCAAGCCCTGGTCACGACCACGCTCGGCACCGGCCAGGACGAGCAGATCATCGACGCGCTCGAGGGCGAGTACCGGGAAAACTTCCTGTTGCACTATAACTTCCCGCCCTACTCGGTCGGTGAGGCGCGGCGCATGATGCCGCCGGGCCGCCGCGAGGTGGGCCACGGCAAGCTCGCCTGGCGCGCCGTGCACCCGCTGCTGCCCGACAACGAGGAGTTCCCCTACACCATGCGCGTGGTCTCGGAGATCACCGAGTCGAACGGTTCGTCCTCGATGGCCACGGTCTGCGGCGCGTCGTTGGCGATGATGGATGCCGGCGTGCCGATCCCGCGCTCGATCGCCGGCATCGCCATGGGCCTGATCAAGGAAGGCGACGACTTCGCCGTCCTGTCCGACATCCTCGGCGACGAGGACCACCTGGGCGACATGGACTTCAAGGTGGCGGGCACCGAAGCCGGCATCACCTCGCTGCAGATGGACATCAAGATCACCTCGATCACCGAGGACATCATGCGTGTCGCTCTGCACCAGGCGCGCGACGGCCGCATGCACATCCTGGCCGAGATGACCAAGGCGCTGAGCGAGGCGCGCGAGGCGGTCTCGGAAATGGCGCCGCGCATCACCGTGATCAACATCCCGCGCGACAAGATCCGCGACGTCATCGGCACCGGCGGCAAGATCATCCGCGAGATCACCGAGACCACCGGCGCCAAGATCGACATCGAGGACGACGGCACGGTCAAGGTGGCGGCGGTCGACGCGGCCAAGGGCCAGGCCGCCATCGACTGGATCAAGGACATCGTCGCCGAGCCCGAGGTCGGCAAGCTCTACGAGGGCAAGGTCGTCAAGGTCGTCGACTTCGGCGCCTTCGTGAACTTCCTGGGGCCGCGCGATGGGCTGGTGCACATCTCGGAGCTTGCGCCCTACCGCGTCAAGACGGTGGGCGACGTCGTCAAGGAGGGCGATGTGGTCAAGGTCAAGTGCATCGGCATCGACGACCGCGGCAAGGTGAAACTCTCGATGAAAGCGGTCGATCAGGAAAGCGGCGAGGACGTCGCGGAAGCCGGCTGACCGCCGAGACGGGTATCGGGCGCGCCGCGCCACGGCAGCGGGAGCAGGTCCCCTGCGTGACGGCGTGCCCTATGCCGCCCTGCCGCGGGTCATCGGGCACCGCGGCGCCATGGCCCACGCGCCGGAGAACACCCTGGCCTCGCTCGAGGCGGCGGTGGCTTCCGGCGCCACCTGGGTCGAGTTCGACGTCATGCTCACCGGCGACGACGTGCCGGTCCTGTTCCACGACGATTCGCTGAAACGGACCACCGGCGTCGACGGCCTGATGGCAGAGACGGCCTACGACGAGGTCGCGAAGCTCGACGCCGGCGGCTGGTTCGCGCCGCAGTTCGCCGGCGCGCGGGTCCCGAGCCTGGAGGCGGCGCTCGCCGCCCTGGCCGCGGCCGGAGCCCATCCCAACGTCGAGCTGAAGCCCACGAGCGGGCGCGACGTGGAGACCGCGGTCGAGGCGCTGCGCGTCCTCGAGCGCTGCTGGCCGAACGATCGGCCGGCGCCCTTCATCAGCTCCTTCAGCCGTATGAGCCTGGCCGCCGCCCGGGCGCTCAAGCCCGAATGGCCGCGCGGCTTCATCGCGTGGGAGGTGCCCGAGGACTGGCCGGAGACGCTGGTGGCTCTGGGCTGCACCTCGTTCCACCTGCACCAGGCCTATGTGACCCCGGAAGTGGCGGCCGAGGTCAAGGCCGCCGGCTATCAGCTGGCGAGCTATACCGTGAACGACGCGGACACCGCGCGCGAGCTCGCCGCCTGGGGCGTCGACGCCTTCATATCGGATGCGCCGGAGCGGCTGGTCGGCGCCTTGCCGGCCTGAGAGCGGCAAGATCGTTCAAGCCGGCCGGCGCCGGATTTGCTAGCTTCGCCGTCATGTGTGGCAGCGTCTCCGCGCCCGGCGAAGGCGAGATCCTCGATTTCCGGCGCATATCGGCATTCGGCGGCGCCGAGTTCCTGCGCGCGCGCTTCGGCGGCTTCGAGTTCGCGCGCCACGCCCACGACCGCGTGACCTTTGGCCTCATCGTCGCGGGCGCGCTGAAAGTCGAGCAGCCGGGCGGCAGCGAGATCGCCGGCGCCGGCGACATGATCCTGTTCAACCACGACAAGGTGCACTGGGGCGGCGCGCGGCGCGGCGCCGGCTGGACGATCCGCTCGATCTATGTCGAGCCCGGGACG